>Ga0315268_10004732_pt1 | contig 14710 bp, 11 predicted proteins | sample C1_top_MG_FD_204535 | JGI IMG/M metagenome (GOLD analysis project Ga0315268, IMG submission 204535) | Sediment microbial communities from Yellowstone Lake, YNP, Wyoming, USA - C1_top | ecosystem: Environmental > Aquatic > Freshwater > Lake > Sediment | place: USA: Wyoming | collected 2017-08-01
GTCGATGGCCAGGGCAACTTCGGCTCGGTCGACGGCGACAACGCCGCCGCGATGCGTTACACCGAGATCCGCATGGCCAGGATCGGTCACGAGCTGCTCGCCGACATCGACAAGGAGACGGTGGACTTCGGCCCGAACTACGACGGTTCCGAACACGAACCGCTGGTCATGCCGGCGAAGATCCCCAACCTGCTGATCAACGGCTCATCGGGCATCGCCGTGGGCATGGCGACCAACATTCCGCCGCACAACCTGTCCGAAGTCGTCGATGCCTGCCTGGCGCTGCTGGGCGATCCGGAGATGAGCATCGAACGGCTGATCGAGATCATCCCGGCGCCGGACTTTCCGACCGCCGGCATCATCTACGGCGTCTCCGGCGTGCGCGAGGGCTACCTGACCGGGCGCGGCCGGGTGGTGATGCGCGGCAGGACCCACGTCGAGGATCACGACAAGGGCGGCAAGCAGATGATCATCATCGACGAACTGCCCTATCAGGTAAACAAGAAGACCCTGCTGGAGAAGATCGCCGAGCTGGTCAATGACAAGAAGATCGAGGGCATCTCCCATCTCCAGGACGAGTCCGACAAGTCCGGCATGCGCGTGGTGATCGAACTGAAGCGCGGCGAAGTGCCCGAGGTAGTGCTGAACAACCTCTACAAGCAGACGCAGTTGCAGGACACCTTCGGCATGAACATGGTGGCCCTGGTCGATGGCCGCCCCAGGCTGCTCAACCTCAAGGAGATGCTGGCCGCCTTCCTCGCCCATCGGCGCGAAGTGGTGACCCGGCGCACGGTGTTCGAGTTGCGCCGCGCCCGCGAGCGCGGCCATATCCTCGAAGGCCTGGCCGTCGCCCTGTCCAACGTCGATGAGATCATTGCCCTGATCAAGGCGGCGCCGAGTCCGGCCGAGGCCAAGCGCGGCCTGATGGGACGCACCTGGCGCTCCGCCCTGGTCGAGGAGATGCTCTCCCGCGCCAGTGCCGAGGCTTCGCGCCCCGACGGCCTCGCGCCGGAATTCGGCATGTCGGGTCGCGGCTACCTGCTCTCGGATGCCCAGGCCCAGGCCATCCTCGAGCTGCGCCTGCAACGCCTGACCGGCCTGGAGCAGGACAAGATCGTCTCCGAGTACCGCGAGGTGATGGCGCTGATCGCCGACCTGCTCGATATCCTGGCCAGACCCGAGCGCATCAACCTGATCATCGTCGACGAGCTCAGCGCGATCAAGACGCAGTTCGGCGACAAGCGCCGTTCCGAGATCGTCATGAACACCCAGGATCTCAACATCGAGGACCTGATCACGCCGCAGGACATGGTGGTGACGCTCTCCCACGGCGGCTACATCAAGGCCCAGCCGCTCGCCGACTACCGGGCGCAGAAGCGCGGCGGGCGTGGCCGGCAGGCGGCGTCGGTGAAGGAGGACGATTTCGTCGATCACCTGTTCGTCGCCAACACCCACGATTTCATCCTGTGCTTCTCCAACCGCGGCCGCGTCTATTGGCTCAAGGTCTATGAGGTGCCGCAGGGCAGCCGTATCAGCCGCGGCAAGCCGATCGTGAACCTGTTTCCGCTCGAGGAGCACGAGAAGATCACGGCGGTGCTGCCGGTCAAGGAATTCGACGAGCAGCATTTCGTTTTCATGGCTACCGCCCTGGGCACGGTCAAGAAGACGCCGTTGTCCGACTTCTCCAACCCGCGCAAGGCCGGCATCATCGCCGTCGGCCTGGACGAGGGCGACTTCCTGATCGGCGTCGAGATCACCGACGGCAGCTACGACGTGATGCTCTTTTCCAATGCCGGCAAGGCCGTGCGCTTCGCCGAAAACGACGTGCGCGCCATGGGCCGTGGTGCCCGCGGCGTGCGCGGCATGATGCTCGACAGCGGGCAGGCGGTGATTTCGATGCTGGTGGCGGCGACCGAGGAGTATTCGGTGCTGACGGCCACCGAGAACGGCTACGGCAAGCGCACCGCGATCGCGGAGTACACCCGTCACGGGCGCGGCACCAAGGGCATGATCGCGATCCAGACCGGCGGGCGCAACGGCCGCGTGGTCGGCGCCGTGCTGGTGCAGCCGGAGGACGAACTGATGCTGATTTCGACCGGCGGCGTGCTGATCCGCACCAAGGTCGAACAGATCCGCGTGATGGGCCGCTCGACCCAGGGCGTCACGCTGATCAATCTCGACGACGGCACCTTGCTCGCCGGTGTCGAGAAGGTCATTGAAACCGAAGACCAAGACGAAGACCAAGACTAAGGAGAGTGATCATGACACGTGTCATCAACTTCAGCGCCGGCCCCGCCGCGCTGCCCGAGGAAGTCCTGAAAGAGGCCGCCGCCGAGATGCTCGACTGGCACGGCAGCGGTCAGTCGGTGATGGAGATGAGTCATCGCGGCAAGGAATTCATGAGCATCGCGGAAGGCGCAGAGCGCGATCTGCGCGAGCTGCTGGCGATCCCCGCGAACTACCGAGTACTCTTTGTCCAGGGCGGCGCCACGCTGCAGTTCGAGATGATTCCGATCAACCTGCTCGCCGGCAAGGGCGCCGCCGATTACGTCAACACCGGCGAGTGGGCGAAGAAGGCGATCAAGGAGGCCCGCGCCTTCTGCCAGGTCAATGTCGTCGCATCGAGCGAGGATAGTCATTTCACCTACGCGCCGCCGCAGGCGACGTGGCAGCTCAACCAGGACGCGGCCTACGTCCATTACACCGCGAACGAGACCATCGGTGGCGTCGAGTTCCACTGGGTCCCCGACACCGGGGCGGTGCCGCTGGTCTGCGACATGTCCTCGAACCTGATGTCGAAGCCGATCGACGTTTCCCGCTACGGACTGATCTACGCCGGCGCGCAGAAGAACATCGGGCCGGCCGGGCTCACCCTGGTTATTGTGCGCGAAGACCTGATCGGGCACGCGGTGCCGACACCGCCGACGATGCTCGACTACAAAAGCTACGCCGACAACGACTCGATGTTCAACACGCCGCCCACCTACGCCATCTACATCGCCGGCCTGGTCTTCCAGTGGCTGAAGCGGCAGGGGGGGCTGGCCGCCATCGAGCAACAGAATATCGCCAAGGCCCGCCTGCTCTACGACTTCCTCGACGGCAGCCGCTTCTTCAAGAACCCGGTGGCGAGAGCCGACCGCTCGCGCATGAACGTGCCGTTCACGCTCGCCGACGCAGCGCTGGACGAGGAGTTCCTGAAGGGCACAAAGGCGCGCGGCATGGTGCAGTTGAAGGGCCATCGCTCGGTCGGCGGCATGCGTGCCTCGATCTACAACGCCGTGTCCCTCTCGGGCGTCCAGGCGTTGGTCGACTACATGGGCGAGTTCGAGCGCGCGCATGGCTGAGAAATTCAGGGTTCTGGTCCTGAACCAGATCTCGCCGCAGGGCCTCTCCCGGCTGCCGGCCGGACGCTACGCCGTCGGCAAGGATATCGCCGCGCCCGACGTGATCCTGGTCCGCTCCGCCGACCTGCACCGCCGCGATATTCCGGCCAGCGTCAGGGCGATCGGCCGCGCCGGCGCCGGCACCAACAACATTCCGGTGCCGGCGATGTCGGCCCGCGGCATCCCGGTGTTCAATGCGCCCGGCGCCAATGCCAATGCGGTCAAGGAGCTGGTCGTCGCGGGCATGCTGCTGGCGGCCCGGAATCTCGCCGAAGCGCTGGCCTTCGTGGCTGGACTCGATCCCGAAGATACCGACATGGCCAGAAGGGTCGAGGACGGCAAGAAGGCCTACGCCGGCATCGAGCTGGCCGGACACACCTTGGGCGTCATCGGCCTGGGCAAGATCGGCTGCCTGGTGGCCGATGCCGCGATCAAGCTGGGCATGGAGGTGGTCGGCTTCGATCCGGAGATCACCGTCGATGCCGCCTGGAACCTGCCGGCGCAGGTCAGGCGCGCCGGCAGCGTCGCCGAGGTGCTGAAGAACGCCGACTTCGTCAGCCTGCATGTGCCGCTGCTGCCGGCCACGCGCGACCTCGTCAATGCCGGCAATGTCGGCCTGATGAAGCCGGGCGCGGTGCTGCTCAACTTCTCGCGCGAGGGCGTGGTGGATGAGGCAGCGGTTATCGAGGCGCTGGCCGCGGACAAGCTCGGCCGCTATGTCTGCGACTTTCCCAGCGCCGCCCTCTGCCGTCAGCCGCGGGTCATCGCCCTGCCGCACCTGGGCGCGTCGACCGCCGAGGCCGAGGAGAACTGCGCGCTGATGGTGGCCGACCAGTTGCGCGACTATCTGGAGCACGGCAACGTGCAGAACGCGGTGAACTTCCCCAACCTGGTGATGCCGCGCGAATCGAACTTTCGCGTCGCCATCGCCAATGCCAACGTGCCCAACATGCTCGGACAGATCTCGACGGCGATGGCCCAGGCCGGATTGAACATCCATACCATGGTGAACAAGTCGAGAGCCGACATGGCCTATACCCTGGTCGATGTCGACAGTCCCGTGCCTGCCCAAACCATCGACTCGATCGCGGCGATCGCGGGCGTGCTGGCGGTGCACTATCTGCCGTTGGAGGCATAAGCCATGGCCGAGGGATCCGAGGAGTCCGAGGCGCGCGAGGAACTGGGTCGGCTGCGCAGCGGCATCGACGCCATCGATCTCCAGGTGCTCGACCTGATCAACCAGCGGGCGCGGCTGGCGCACCGCATCGGCGAGATCAAGCGGGGCAACCTGTACCGGCCCGAACGCGAGGCGCAGGTGTTGCGCCGGATTCTTGAGGCTAACGCCGGCCCGCTGCCGGCGGCGGCGGCGCAGCACCTGTTCCGCGAGATCATGTCGGCTTGCCTGGCGCTCGAGCAGCCGCTCGCCGTCGCTTACCTGGGGCCGGAGGGCACCTTCTCCGAGTCCGCCGCGCGCAAGCATTTCGGCTCGGCGCCGACGCTCACTCCTTACGCCGCGATCGACGACGCCTTCCGCGCGGTCGAGGCCGGCAACGCCGATTACGCGGTGGTGCCGGTCGAGAACTCGACCGAGGGCGCCATCGGCCGCACCCTCGATCTCTTGCTCACTTCGCCGCTGAAGATCTGCGGCGAGGTCAACCTGCGCATTCACCAGAACCTGCTGTCGACTGCGGTTTCGCTGGCCTCGGTGCAGCGCCTCTACGGCCACGCCCAGTCGCTGGCCCAGTGCCACGAATGGCTGAACCGGAACCTCGCCCAACTGCCGCGCGTGCCGGTGGCGAGCAATGCCGAGGGCGCGCGCCTGGCGGCCGAGGACGCCAACTCCGGTGCGGTCGCCGGCGAGGCGGCGGCCGCCCGCTACGGCCTCAAGGTGCTGGCGGCGAACATCGAGGACGACCCCAACAACACCACCCGCTTCCTGGTGCTGGCCGCGCACGACGCCGGTCCGTCGGGGCGGGACAAGACCTCGTTGATCTGCTCGGCGCAGAACCGCCCCGGCGCGATGCACGCGCTGCTCGCGCCCCTGGCGGCCCACGGCGTCTCCCTGACCCGGCTCGAATCGCGCCCGGCACGGGGCTTCGGCGGCGGCCGCTGGGAGTACATCTTCTACATCGATGTCGAGGGACATCAAGAACAGCCGACGGTGGCAAGTGCGCTCGAAGAATTGGCCCGGCATGCCGGCTTCGTCAAGATTCTCGGCTCCTACCCGGCTGCCGCCCAATAAAGGAGGATTCCATCGTGAGCATCGCAGAACGCGCGCCGGCCTATATCCGCGCCATTTCACCCTACCAGCCGGGTAAGCCGATCACCGAGCTGGCCCGCGAGATGGGCATCCCGGTCGAAAACATCGTCAAGCTCGCCTCCAACGAGAACCCGCTGGGCATGAGCCCGAAGGCACGCGCCGCGGTATTGGCGACGATCGCCGGTCTCGAGCGTTATCCCGACCAGTTCGGTCTGGTCGCAGCACTCGCCGACCGGACCGGTCTTGCCCATGAGCAGATCGTGCTCGGCAGCGGCTCCAACGACGTGCTCGACCTGACGGCCCGGGCGTTTCTGGCGCCGGGACGCTCCTCGGTGTTTTCGCACCACGCCTTCGCCGTGTATCCCCTGGCGACGATGTCGGCGGGCGGCGAATGCATCGCGGTCGCGGCCAGGGATTTCGGCCATGATCTGGACGCCATGCGCGCCGCAGTGCGCCCGGATACGCGCATCGTGTGGATCGCCAACCCCAACAACCCGACCGGCACCCTCCTGCCGTACCGGGAGATCGAGGCCTTCCTTGCGGCCCTGCCGCAAGACGTGGTGGTGGTGCTGGACGAGGCCTACAACGAATACCTGCTGCCGGCGCAGCGGCAGGATACGGCGGCCTGGATCGCCCGGTACCCGAATCTGGTCATCACCCGGACCTTCTCCAAGATCTATGGCCTGGCCGGGCTGCGCGTCGGCTACGCGCTGGCCTCCAGCGAGGTCGCCGACCTGATGCAGCGCGTGCGTCAGCCGTTCAACGTGAACAGCCTGGCGCTCGCCGCCGCCGTCGCGGCCCTGGACGACCACCTCTTCCTGGCCGAGAGCTTCGACAACAACCGTCGCGGTATGGAGCAGTTGGTGGCGGGCTTCAAACGCCTCGGCCTGGAGCATATCCCGGCGCACGGCAATTTCATCACCTTCCGTCTCGGCGATGCCGCAGGGGTCAACCAGCGCTTGTTGCGACAGGGCGTGATCGTGCGTCCGCTCGGCAACTACGGCATGCCCGAGCATCTGCGCGTGACCATCGGCACCGAGAGCGAGAATGCGCGTTTCCTCGAAGCCCTGGAAAAGGTCTTGTGATTGTTCGTGACTGAATTGCGAAAAATCGTCGTCTGCGGTGTTGGCCTGATCGGCGGCTCGTTCGCGCTGGCGCAGAAAGCCGCCGGCGGCGCAGCGGAGCTGGTCGGCATCGGCCGGAGCCGCGCCAGCCTCGACGAGGCGGTCAGGCGCGGCGTGATCGACCGCCGGGCGGAGGACTGGGCCGACGCCCTGATGGGTGCCGATCTGGTGCTGCTGGCCATGCCGGTCGGGCAAATGGAAGCAGTCCTGCGTCAGCTGGCGCCGCATCTCGCGCCGCAGACGCTGGTCACCGATGGCGGCAGCACCAAGCAGGACGTCATTGCCGCCGCCTATCGCGCGCTGGGGGACAAGGTCGGGCAGTTCGTGCCCGGCCACCCGATCGCCGGGGCCGAGAAGAGCGGCGTTGCGGCAGCCAAGGCCGACCTGTATCAGGGCAAGCGCGTGGTGCTCACACCCCTGCCCGAGAACCGTCCGGGCGACGTCGCCACGGTGCGGGCGGCCTGGGAAGCGTGCGGCGCCATCGTCGGCGAACTGGCGCCGCAGGCCCACGACCGCACCTTCGCCGCGGTCAGCCATTTGCCGCACCTGCTCGCCTTTGCTCTGGTGCATGAATTCGCCGGCCGGGAGGATTCCGAACAACTGTTCGGGTTTGCCGCCGGCGGCTTCCGCGATTTCACCCGCATCGCCAGCAGCCATCCGGAGATGTGGCGCGACATCTGCATCGCCAACCGGGCGCCGCTGATCGCGGAACTCGACGCCTATCTCGCCGAACTGCTGCGCGTCCGCGTGCTGCTCGCCAGCAGCGACGGCGGCGGCTTGGAAGCCCTGTTCGGGAAGGCCCGCGCCGCGCGCGACGCCTGGCTCGAATCGATGGAGCCGCCCGGGGAATGAACGAATGACCGAGAGCCTCGTTCTCTCCCCGGCCAACTGGGCCGCGGGCACTGTCCGTCTGCCGGGTTCGAAGAGCATCTCCAATCGCAGCCTGCTGCTGGCCGCCCTGGCCCACGGCGAGACGGAAATCCGCGGCCTGCTCGATTCCGAGGACACGCGCGTGATGCTGGCCGCCCTGTCTACGCTCGGGGTCACGATCGAGCCGCTCGGCCCTGAGCTGTTCCGCGTCGTCGGCGTCGCCGGCGTCTTTCCGGTCAAGGAGGCAGACCTCCGCCTCGGCAACGCCGGCACCGCCGTTCGCTCCCTCACCGCGGCGCTGGCGCTCTCTGGTGGCCACTACCGGCTCTCTGGCATGCCGCGCATGCATGAGCGGCCGATCGGCGATCTGGTCGATGCGCTGCGCGGGCTCGGTGCCGACATCCGCTACTCGGCCAAAGAGGGCTTTTTGCCGCTGGAGATTTTCCCGGCCGCCGCCGATGCCGCGGCGGCATACCGCATCGGCGTGCGCGGCGACGTCTCCTCGCAGTTCCTGACGGCGCTGCTGATGGCCCTGCCGCTCACCGGTCGGGGAGCCCAGATCGAGGTGATCGGGGAGTTGATCTCCAAGCCCTATGTCGAGATCACCCTGAACCTGATGACGCGCTTCGGCATCGAGGTCACGCGCACCGGCTGGCAGCGCTTCGCCGTCTGCGCCGGACAAGGCTATCGCAGTCCCGGCGTGCTGACGGTCGAGGGCGATGCCTCGTCGGCCTCGTATTTTCTCGCCGCCGGGGCGATCGGCGGCGGTCCGGTGCGTGTCGAGGGGGTCGGCCGGAACAGCATCCAGGGGGATGTGCGCTTCGCCGAGGCCTTGCAGCAGATGGGCGCCGAGATCGAGATGGGCGACGACTTCATCGTCGCCCGCGCGCCATGCTCGGGCAGGCTGACCGCCATCGACGGCGATTTCAACCCTATCCCGGACGCGGCGATGACCCTGGCGGTGGTGGCGTTGTTCGCCGACGGTACCTCAATCCTGCGCAACATCGCCAGCTGGCGCGTCAAGGAGACCGACCGGATCGCGGCGATGGCGGCCGAACTGGCGAAACTCGGCGCCACGGTGGAACAGGGACCCGATTACCTCTCCGTGACTGCGCCGCAGAAACTGAACCCCCATGTCGTCATCGACACCTACGACGACCACCGCATGGCGATGTGCTTTTCGCTCGCCTGCCTGGGGGAAGTGCCGCTCACCATCAATGACCCGGGCTGCGTGGCCAAGACGTATCCCGGCTACTTCGCGGAGTTCGCCCGGATCACGGCGCCGGTGATCGCCATCGACGGGCCATCGGCTTCGGGCAAGGGCACGGTGGCCGCACTTGTCGCCCAGCGCCTGGGCTTTCACTATCTCGACAGCGGTTCGCTCTATCGCCTGACCGCCCTGGCCGCCGCCCGCGCCGGCGTATCCCTGGACAACGCGCTGGACGACGAGCAGGCAGTGGCCGCCATCGCCGCGGCGCTGCCGGCCCGCTTCGAGGGTGGCCGAATCTGGCTCTCCGATGACGACGTCACCGACGCGATCCGCAGCGAGGCTTGTTCGCGCGGCGCCTCGCAAGTGGCCGCGCTGCCGGCGGTGCGGCGGGCGCTGCTCGACCGCCAGCGCGCCTATCGTCTGGCCCCCGGACTGGTGGCAGAGGGCCGCGACATGGGCTCGGTGGTGTTTCCCGACGCGGTGCAGAAGGTGTTCCTGACGGCCAGCGCCGCCGCGCGCGCCGATCGTCGCCATAAGCAGTTGATCGAGAAAGGGATGCCTGCTAAAATCTCATCCCTTTTGCAGGATCTGCAGGAGCGGGATGCGCGCGATGCCGCGCGTGAAGTCGCCCCCCTGCAACAATGCGCGGATGCCCAATTGCTCGATACGACGGAACTGTCCGTCGAACAGGCGGTGGCGGCGGTGCTGGAGCGGGTCTCGGAGTTCCGGCGCGGTCGGCAGGATTGACCGGGCCGCGCGCAGCAGCAAGTAGTAGTAGCGAGTAGAAGTATTGTATGTAGTGACCGCCTTGCCGCGAGCGCTGGAGGCTCAAGGCAGACGGAGCAACAGGTGTCGTCGCACGCGCCAGCGTCGGCGGATTTTATCCACTAACTTACTGCCGCTGATTCATGACTGGATTCGCGGCGTTTAGGCTCATTAGGCTCTTATGACCACTGCTATCGCTCACACTGAAACACCCCCCGCCCCGGACAGCTTTGCCGCCCTCTTCGCCGAGTCTCTCGAACGCCAGGAAATGCGCGCCGGCGAAGTGATCACCGCGGAAGTGATCCGCGTCGACCATAACTACGTGGTCGTCAACGCCGGTCTCAAGTCCGAGAGCTTCATCTCCGTCGACGAGTTCAAGAACGACATCGGCGAAATCGATGCCAAGCCCGGCGACTACGTTGCCGTCGCCATCGAAATGCTCGAGGACGGCTACGGCGAGACCCGTCTGTCCCGCGAAAAGGCCAAGCGCATCGCCGCCTGGAACGATCTCGACAAGGCCATGGTCGATAGTACCCTGGTCAAGGGCATGATCACCGGCAAGGTCAAGGGCGGCCTCACGGTGATGCTGAATGGCATCCGCGCCTTCCTGCCGGGTTCGCTGGTCGACATCCGTCCGGTCAAGGACACCACGCCTTTCGAAGGCAAGGAATTCGAATTCAAGGTCATCAAGCTCGACCGGAAACGCAACAACGTCGTGTTGTCGCGTCGCGCCGTGCTGGAGTCCAACCTTGGCGAAGAGCGTCAGGCACTGCTCTCGAACCTCAAGGAAGGCAGCATCGTCAAGGGCATCGTCAAGAACATCACCGACTACGGCGCCTTCGTCGACCTGGGCGGCATCGACGGCCTGCTGCACATCACCGATCTGGCCTGGCGCCGCGTCCGCCACCCGTCGGAAGTGCTCAACGTCGGCGACGAAGTGGAAGCCAAGATCCTCAAGTTCGACCAGGAGAAGAACCGCGTTTCCCTGGGCATGAAGCAGCTCGGCGAGGATCCCTGGGTGGGCATCTCGCGCCGCTATCCGTCCGGCACCCGCCTGTTCGGCAAGGTCACCAACCTGACCGACTACGGCGCCTTCGTCGAAGTCGAGCAGGGCATCGAGGGCCTGGTGCACGTCTCCGAAATGGACTGGACCAACAAGAACATTCATCCCTCCAAGGTGGTGCAACTGGGCGACGAGGTCGAGGTCATGATCCTCGAGATCGACGAGGAACGCCGCCGCATCTCGCTGGGCATGAAGCAGTGCATCCCCAATCCCTGGGACGAGTTCGCCATGAACCACAAGAAGGGCGACAAGGTCAGCGGTCAGATCAAGTCGATCACCGACTTCGGCGTGTTCATCGGCCTGCCCGGCGGCATCGACGGTTTGGTGCACCTCTCCGACCTGTCCTGGTCCATGACTGGCGAAGAGGCCAAGCAGAGCTACAAGAAGGGCGACGAGGTCGAGGCCATGGTGCTGTCGATCGACGTCGAGAAGGAGCGCATCTCCCTGGGCATCAAGCAGCTTGAGGGCGACCCGTTCACCAGTTTCGTCGCCAACTACGACAAGAACAGCGTGGTCAAGGGCACGGTGAAGAGCATCGACGCCAAGGGCGCCGTGGTCGATCTGGGCAACGACGTCGAGGCCTATCTGCGCGCCTCGGAAGCCGCGCGCGACCGCGTCGACGATCTGCGCACCCTGTTCAAGGAGGGTGACGGCATTGAGGCGATGATCATCAACGTCGATCGCAAGACGCGCTCGATCAACCTGTCGATCAAGGCCAAGGATCAGGCCGAGCAGTCGGATGCGATGCAGAAGCTGTCGGCCGAGAGCGGCTCCGCTTCGACCGGCACGACCAGCCTCGGCGCGCTTCTCAAGGCCAAGCTCTCCAGTACCCAGCAATAAGCGTTTGGACCGGATATGACCAAGTCCGATCTGATCGCCAATCTGGCGGCGCGTTTTCCGCAACTGGTGGCCAAGGACGCCGATTTCGCGGTGAAGGTGATTCTCGATGAGATGACCGCGGCGCTGTCCCGCGGTGATCGCATCGAGATCCGCGGCTTCGGCAGCTTCGCCCTCAACTACCGGCCGTCGCGCGTCGGCCGCAACCCCAAGTCGGGCGAGAAGGTGAGCGTGCCGGAAAAGCATGTGCCGCACTTCAAGGCCGGCAAGGAGTTGCGCGAGCGTGTCGACCAGCGCGACTAGCGGCAACCGGCTTGCCAGCGATGTGACAGGCGGCATCCGGTCGGATGCCGCCGCACGTGAATGCCGATGCGACTTCTGATCTGGCTCCTGCGGGCCATCGTTTTCGTGCTGCTGTTTGGGCTCGCCATCAAGAACAGCGGGCCGGTCTTGCTGCGCTCGTATTTCGAATCGGTCTGGCAGGCACCGCTATCCTTGGTGATGCTGGCATGTTTCGCCGCCGGTGCGGCGATCGGCGCGACCGCCGCCTTTGCCACCCTGGTTCGTCAGCGGCGGGAAATCATGCAGTTGAGGCGCAAGCTCTCTAAATCCGTCGCTATCGGGTCGGACTCAAGGTGAACGCAGGGTGAGCGGCGGCATCGAAATCCAGCTCTGGTGGCTGCTGGCGCTGCCGTTTTTCTTCGTCCTCGGCTGGGTCGCGGCGAGGATCGACATCCAGCACCTGGTGCGCGAGTCGCGCGCCCTGCCGAGGTCCTATTTCAAGGGCCTGAACTTCCTGCTCAACGAACAGCCGGATCAGGCGATCGAGGCTTTCATCGAGGCCGCCCGCGTCGACCCGGAAACCATCGAGATGCACTTCGCGCTGGGCAACCTGTTCCGCCGCCGCGGCGAGACCGATCGCGCCATCCGGGTGCACCAGAACCTGATCGAGCGCGAAGGCTTGAATGACGAGCAGCGCCTGCAGGCCCTGTCCGAACTGGGCCAGGACTACCTCAAGGCCGGCCTGCTCGACCGCGCCGAGGAGGTCTTCCAGAAGCTGCTCGGTACGCGCCGGGACGAAGAGGCGCTGCGCTTCCTGCTGGAAATCTACCAGCAGGAGAAGGAATGGCAGAAGGCGATCGATACCGCCCGGAAGCTACCCGATCATGCCGGCCACATGTGGCAGAAGGCGATCGCCAATTTCTATTGCGAACTGGCGGCATCGGCGTTGTCGAACGACACGCCCGGACCGGCGCACCAACTGCTCGATGCCGCGCTCGCGGCCAACCGCAAGTGCGTGCGCGCCACCATCCTGCAAGGCGATGCGGCGCTGGCGGAGCATGACACCGGCGCGGCGATCGAGGCCTGGAAGCGGGTCGAGCAGCAAAGTCCGATGTATCTGGCGCTGATCGCGACCAAGCTGGCCGAGGCGTACCGGGCGCAGGGGCGGGAGGAACAGGGCGTAGCACTACTGCGCGGCTGGCTCGCCCAGCATCCCTCGCTCGATCTTCTCGATGCGGTGTTCCACTCGGAGCTCGCCGGCAACGGCGCAGAGGCTGCCTACCAGCTGGTTCGCGACGAACTGCGCCGGAATCCGACGCTGCTGGGTCTGGACAAGCTGCTCGAAGCGCAGATTCTGGTGGCACCGCCCGAGCGTCGTGCCGACCTCGAACTGATCAAGAACCTGATCCATAACCATACCCGGCGCGTCGCCCGCTATCGCTGCGACGATTGCGGCTTCAAGGCGCGGCAGTTCTACTGGCGCTGCCCGGCCTGCGGCGGCTGGGAGACCTATCCGCCGCGGCGGACCGAAGAATACGATTTGACGCCTTGAGAGCGAGCATCCCATGCAGATAACAGTCATCGGCACCGGCTACGTCGGCCTGGTCAGCGGCACCTGTCTTGCGGAAGTCGGCAACGACGTGCTCTGCGTCGACATCGATGCCGCCAAGATCGGCCTGCTCGAAGCCGGCGGCATCCCCATCTTCGAGCCGGGCCTCTCGGCCATGGTGGCGAAGAACCGCGCGGCGGGGCGCCTGTCCTTCACCACCGACGTCGCCGCGGCGCTCGCCCACGGTAGCATGGTCTTCATCGCGGTGGGCACGCCGCCCGACGAGGACGGCTCGGCCGACCTGCAGTACGTGCTCGCGGCGGCGCGGAGCATCGGCCGCCATATCGACGCCTACAAGGTCGTCGTCGACAAATCCACGGTGCCGGTGGGTACCGCCGACCGGGTGCGCGCGACGATCGCCGAGGAACTCAAGCGCCGCGCCGTGCATATCGACTACAGCGTCGTCTCCAATCCGGAGTTCCTCAAGGAAGGCGCGGCGATCGAGGACTTCATGAAGCCCGACCGGATCGTGGTCGGCGCCGACGATCCCCGCGCCGTCGAACTGATGCGCCAGCTCTACGCCCCTTTCCAGCGCAGCCATGAGCGCCTGGTGGTCATGGACGTGCGCTCGGCGGAACTGACCAAGTACGCCGCCAATGCCATGCTGGCGACGCGCATCTCCTTCATGAACGAACTCGCCAACCTGGCCGAAAAACTGGGCGCCGACATCGAACTGGTCCGTGCCGGGATCGGCGCCGATCCGCGCATCGGCTACCAGTTCCTCTACGCCGGTTGCGGCTACGGCGGCTCCTGTTTCCCCAAGGATGTCCGCGCGCTGATCCGGACCGCGCATGACGCCGGTCAGGATCTGCTGCTCCTCTCCGCCGTCGAGGCCGCCAACGAAGCCCAGAAGCGCATCCTCGCGGCGAAGGTGGTCAAACGCTTCGGCGCCGACCTGTCCGGCCGCCGCTTCGCCCTGTGGGGACTGGCGTTCAAGCCGAATACCGACGACATGCGCGAGGCGCCGAGCCTGGTGCTGATCGACGAACTGCTGGCGCGCGGCGCCACGGTCAGCGCCTTCGATCCGGTGGCCATGATTGAGGCGCGGCGCCTGCTGGGCGACCGCATCACCTGCGTCGACACGCCGCTGGCCGCACTGGACGATGCCGATGCCCTGCTGGTGGTCACCGAGTGGAAGGAATTCAGGAGCCCCGATTTCGCCGCGATCAAGGCACGGCTCAGGCAGCCGGTGATCTTCGACGGACGCAATCTCTACGATCCCGGGCAACTGGCCGAGACGGGAATCGAATACCACGCCATCGGCAGAAGCGGCTGAACGATGCCTCTGCCCGATTCCCTGCCCGATA
>Ga0315268_10004733_pt1 | contig 14705 bp, 17 predicted proteins | sample C1_top_MG_FD_204535 | JGI IMG/M metagenome (GOLD analysis project Ga0315268, IMG submission 204535) | Sediment microbial communities from Yellowstone Lake, YNP, Wyoming, USA - C1_top | ecosystem: Environmental > Aquatic > Freshwater > Lake > Sediment | place: USA: Wyoming | collected 2017-08-01
TGGCGGATTGAAGCAATTACCGGAAATGCGGTAATTAATATTGATAGAGAGAAAAAAGCAACTTTGCTTAACAGGGGTAGTTTTGTGCCAAATTTAGGATATACAGGCGAGTTTAGTTGAGAGTATGCTGGAATATTAGAAGCATGGTGTTTGATTACAGGTTGAGCGTGCCGACGATTAAAATTCTGAAGTTCCAGGATATTATAGCGGCGCTGATTTCCCGCAGTGCGTTCGGGAATTAATAAATCCTGTTTTTCCCAACGTCTGAGAGTCTTAGTAGAAACACCTAAAAAATTTGCAGCTTCCTGAATGGTACACTTTTGATGAGGTTGTAAAAAAAGATGAGGCTTGGGCAGATTGTCAGGCATATTATTTGGACATGGATGTCCAACTTTGTCCGTAATAATTAATATGATTATATATTTCGTCCAGTATGTCAACGGGTGATTCTTGAGAATGTTTCATTCTTTGTTATTTATAATCGTTCATTTAGTGTCTAATTTGTTAATATCCGAAATTTATATTTTTAATGTATTATTTGAAATATTGATAATTTTTAAATAATTGTTAGATTAATTAGTGTGTGTAAATGTATTTAATACTTGGACATGTCCATGTTTGAGTAACAATATATATGCTAATGATGTAGAATCTTGAGGAGTAATGTCAATAGGAGAAATTAACGCAATTGGTGTAATTTGACATTACACTACAACATTTCTAATGTTGATTTAATGATTAAAGTATTTTTCTTATTTTTGTGGGTATTATTCTTCAATGGATATGTGGTTAAAGCTTCGGAAATAGGAGAGACCGTGGGATTTTCAGTACCAATTGAAGGAAAAAGTATAAATGATGGAAATATAATATGTAAGGAAAATAATAAATTTGAATTATGCACTGATGAGTATAGTGTCAACTTAGCCGGAGTATATAACGAAAAACCAGCATTATTAATAGATGATAACAATGCCGGAAGTAAGCCTCTAATATCAGCAGGTAAAGCATGGGTACTGGTATCTTCATCAAATGGAAATATTGAGAGAGGAAATTATATTACTACTTCAAAAACGGCAGGAGTAGGCATGAAAGCAGGTAAGAGTGGAATTATTTTAGGAATAGCAATGGACAATTATGTGGCAGATGATAAAACAACGATAGGGAAGATTTTGGTATTAGTGGGTATTAAATCGGTTGCGATGAATTCCGGTACGGGAGGAAATCTTGCAGATTCAGTAAAGCAAGGCTTTATGTTTCCTAATCTGGACTCAATGGCGTCATTAAGATATTGGTTAGCTATATTGATATGTATAGTATCATTTGCTATTGGTTTTATATATTTTGGAAGGATTAGTAAAACTGGGATTGAGGCGATGGGAAGAAACCCACTTGCCGGGAAAATGATTCAGGTTAACATTATTTTGAATGTGATATTAATTATCTTAATTATGATTGGAGGACTGGCTCTTTCTTATGCTATTGTGGTTATATAGATAATGTATGGAGATTTATTTAAGCATCATAGGAATATTGGTACTTTTGTGGTTTTCGACTTTGGGGATGTATTTGGCAGAAAAGAAGAAGCAAAAGATATTGAAAAAGAATAGTGATTGGGCAACTGATAAAGCAAGAGAGAAGGCTGAAGGAATTATTGTAGAAGCAAAGAATGCAGCATTGAGGGAGCTATCCGATGTGAAATTGGAAACAACAAAATATGAGCAAGAACTAGAGGCTGGTGTAAAAAATCTTACCGATCAGGAGGTGGCTGAGTATAAGATTGCCATAGAAAATATTACAGAAGATGTTGAGGATGGTGTAAAAAAACAATCCGAACAGTTTAAGACTGAATTTGATGAGGCTTGGAAGAAAATGGAGGCGGAGATGAAAGATAAAATTAAAAGTGATTATGAAAGTGAAAGGAAAAAGATTGAGGAATATTCAGGTGTAAAAATGCAGGAAATCGAAGAAAAAATTGCGGGTATTACAGATGAAGCGGTAATGATGGTCTTAGGAAAACAAGTTGATAGTCAAGTAAATAAGAGGTTAATTATGGAAGCACTGGATGAGGTTAAGAAGAAGTATGCTATCTGATATTTGGCAGGAAATTAATTTTTGGAATGAATATGGTGAAGCTTGCAGTCAAACGGCGCAAAGGTGGACTGATGAAGCTCTTGGAGATAAAAAAAAAGTAGATGAGGAATTACAAAAAGTAAATAGAGTGGTAATAGAGGCCGGAAGGGATTTATCTGAAGACGATTGGTTGGATGTGGCTAAGAAGGCAAAAATGCTGTTTGGATCTGAATCAGTGTTGGATATAGTTATTAGAAAGAGCCTGATCGGTGGAGGACGAGTAGTAGTACTTGGCAATATAGCAGACAATACAGTGGTTAATCGGTACAGAAAATGGCGAGGGTATGAGTGATTTTTTTGAAAAGAATTTGCGTTTGTACGAAGAAGTGGGGTTTGTCAGAGAAAATTTTGGTGCAGTGGTGATGGTCGAGGGGCTACCTAATGCGGTATTAAATGAACAAGTTGTGTTTGAAAGCGGGGGAATAGGTCAGGTGGTAGGTTTGACCCTGAATCGGGTTAAGATTTTAGTTTTAAACACAACGCGGATGAGTTCTTCAGAGAGAGTAGTGAGAACAGGAGAGAAAATTGCAACCCAGGTAAGTGAGGAATTGCTAGGGAAAATTACCGATTCTGTGGGAATTTGTGTCGATGGGACAGTACTAAAAAGTAAAAATTTACAACGACGGGAAATTGATGGTAAACCCTGGGGAATTTTTAATCGTAAAAGAGTAAATAGACGGTTTACTACCGGTGTGATGTTGGTAGATTTGATGGTGCCATTGGGCAAAGGACAAAGGGAATTGATAATTGGGGATAGAAAGATAGGTAAGAGCTTATTGCTATTACAAGCGACTTTAGCCCAAGCTCGTGAGGGAAGTGTATGTATTTATGTGGCTATCGGGAAGAAAAAATCAGAGGTGCTGGATATTCAAAAATATTTGAAAGATCAGGGAGTGGATAATCAAACAGTAGTGGTAGCGACTTCTCCTATGGACAGCCCGGGAGAAATATATGTCAGTCCATATACAGCCATGACTATGGCAGAGTATTTTCGAGATATGGGACGGGATGTGTTAGTGGTAATGGACGATTTGTCAACACACGCTAAATACTGTCGGGAAATTGGTTTGGTATCCAAAAAGTTTCCTGGTAGGAATTCGTATCCCGGGGATATCTTTTACACTCATTCGCGGCTTTTGGAGAGGGCGGGAAATTTTATGGTTACTAATCGGGAAGTGTCGATTACCTGCCTGCCTGTGGCTGAAACGATTCAGGGAGATTTAAGCGATTATGTTTCCACTAACATTATGTCTATGACTGACGGACATATATATTACGATGGGGACTTATATTTTCGGGGCAGGAGACCGGCAATCAACACGTTTTTATCGGTGACCAGAGTTGGCCGACAAACTCAAACACTATTACAAGTGGATGCGAATCGACTACTGACGGATCTTCTGACTAATTATGAGAAAACACAGGGATTTCAAAAGTTTGGAGCGGAATTAGGAGAAAATTCACGGCAAATTTTGGCAGTGGGGGAGCGAATATTGGGTTTTTTTGATCAGCCAATATCGGTGGTGGTACCGGAAAATTTACAATTGGTTCTTTTGGGATTGCTGGTATCCGGAATGTGGCCAGGCAAGGGTATGGACACTTGGGTCGAAAAATATATTAAGGATGAGTCACTCCGACAGTTGGTAGATGGTATTGTAAATAGCTGTGACAGCATGGAAAAATTATTAGAGCAGGTTCGGGTTAAATCGACGGCGTTTTCATCCAATTTATGATTTCTAAAAAACAACTAAAAGAAGAAAAAGATAATTTACAGTCCCTGCAAGGACTAGTTGAGGTTTATGAGGAAATTGCAGCCACAAAAATGCAAAAAGTAAGGGGAGCGGTTATCCAATCGCGATATTTTTTAGCCGGTTTAATGAGAATGTATCGTAAGGCCAGATCAGCATACAGTGAAAGCGATATTTACGGGGTAAAACTAAGACACAAGAATGGATTGATGGTGGCGGTATTCGTGTCGGCTAACTCCGGCTTATACGGTGATATTGTGGAAAAAACCTTCGAAGAATTTAAAAAATTTGTGATTATTAACAATTGTCAGGCAGTAATCTTAGGAAAACTGGGGGTAAAAATTGTCGACGAAATGATGCCGGGGTATTTGTACAATTATTACGATATTTCCGACGATAGTGTGGATATGGACAGCTTTGAAATGGTGATGGGGTATCTCTTGCAGTTTGAAAAAATAATGGTATTTTACGGCCAGTTTCGATCAATTTTAAATCAGGATGCCGTAATGACGGCAGTTACCGGGGAAATGGAGGGGATAGAAAAAGAGCAAAAAACCGATAAACTGGTAAAAACAAAATTTCTATTTGAGCCTAGTCCTTCTGCTATTGCCAGTTTGTTTGAAGGAGAAATATTGGCCTCAATTTTTGAACAGACTTTACACGAAGCCTCTTTGGCGAAATTTGCTTCGAGAATGTTGTCTCTTGATCGAGCTGCGGATAATGTGTATCAGAGAATGAAAAAATTAGATTTATCCAGTCGAAGATTGGAGCATCAAATTCGGGCAAAAAAACAGTCAAATATTTTTTCAGGAGTAAAATTATGGCGCCGATAAAAACAAATTTTGGTATAGTGGTAGCTTTGGAAGGCAATATTGCCGAAGTGCAATTTTGGGGACGACCGCCAGTGGTCAGACAGGTGCTTTTTAACAAAGAAACGGGAACAGTAATGGTGGTAGATCGATCGGCTAGGGAAAATAGTTATTATTGTTTAATAATTGTCGGTTTGGCGAAGGTAAAACGGGGGTTGAAGATGGAAAATTCCGGTGAGCAACTGTCTATGAAGTTAGGAAACAATATGTTAGGGCGGATTGTGGATATGAAAGGGGAACCAGTGGACGGTGGAGTCCCATTAGAAAAAGACGAGGTCAGACCGTTATTTGGGGCGGAGGTACCATATAGTGCGATTTCGAATAAAAATCGGATTTGGGAAACGGGAATAAAGGTAATTGATTTGTTTGCACCCCTAATCAAAGGCGGGAAGATGGGGTTGTTTGGTGGAGCGGGAGTAGGGAAGACACTTCTTCTTTCAGAAATGATGCACAATGTGGTGGTAAGACCCCAGGCAGTCGATGAGGATAGTAAACGGGCCAGTATTTCAGTATTTGCCGGGGTGGGCGAGCGGGTACGGGAGGGCCATGAGTTATATGAATCATTAGTGGAAGAAAAAATCTTGAACAAAGTAGCTTTGGTATACGGGCAAATGGGAGAAAGCGCAGCGGAGAGATATTTGGCGGGAATGGCAGGAGTAACAACGGCAGAATATTTTCGGGATAAGGGAAACGATGTACTATTCTTGATTGATAATGTGTTTCGGTTTGCGCAAGCGGGAAATGAGCTATCGACACTCATGGATACTATTCCGTCTGAGGACGGATACCAGGCAACTTTGATTTCGGAAATGGCACAGTTTCACGAAAGACTATCTTCTGTAGCAACAGGTGAGGTATCAGCCATTGAAGCTATCTATGTGCCGTCGGATGACACTTTAGATACTGCCGTACAAGCAATTTTAGGATATTTGGATTCGGTAGTACATTTATCACGAAGTATTTATCAAGAGGGAAGGTTGCCGGCCGTTGATGTTTTGTCATCGTCATCGGGAGCGATGAATCCGAGTGCATTAGGAAAAGATCACTATGAATTAGCGATGAAAGCCCAGCAAGTATTGAAGCGGGCAGAGAGTTTGGATCGGATGGTAGCCTTGGTTGGGGAATCAGAGCTTACACCGGAAAATCAGCTGATATACGGACGAGCCAAGAAAATCAAGAATTTTATGACTCAAAATTTTTATTCGGCAGAGGCACAAACCGGAAAAAAGGGAACATTTGTGCCATTGGCTGAAACTATAGAAGGTGTAAAAGCGATTTTAGCGGGAAAATTTGATCAGTTAAATGAAGAAAAGTTTCTATATATTGGAGGTGCAGGAGACATTAAATGAGTGATAATTTAATTTTTGGGACTATTAGAAATCGACAAGGATTGGTGTTTGAAGGGGAACTAAAATCCGTGACATCGTTTAATAAATTGGGGAAGTTTGATGTGTTGGCACTGCATGCAAATTTTATAACATTAATTAAAGACAGGATAGTTTTGGGGAAGAAAGACGGTAAATTAATGGAAATACCATTTCAAACCGGAGTCATGATGGTAGAGGAGAATAAGGTTGAAGTGTTTTTGGGAGTGGGGAAGATATAATCAGGATATGAATAAGTTAATTTCAGATGAAATCAGAGATAAAATTGCCAAAGCAGCAGGAGTAGAAGTTGAAAAAGTAAATTTGGAACATCCCAAAGTAGATGAGTTTGGAGATTTTTCGACTAATATTGCATTAAGGAATGAAAAACCAAGGGAATATGCACAAGAGTTGGCAATAAAGCTTAGAGATGATCCAATGTTTGCAAAAGTAGAAGTTGCAGGAGGCGGTTTTCTCAATATATGGCTTCGAAATGAGTATTTTGTCAATGTTTTAAATAGAGTGCTAATTGATGGTATAAAAAGTATTACACCTTTAGTACTTGATGGGAAGAGAATAGTGATTGATTATTCTGCGCCTAATATAGCTAAATATTTTGGTATAGGGCATTTAAGATCAACAATAATCGGCCAAGCCATATATAACACAATGAAATTCTTAGGAGCGAATGTAATTGGTGACAATCACTTGGGAGATTGGGGAACTCAATTTGGGAAATTGATGTTTATGATAAGCCGTGAAAAATTAGAGAGTTTTAATATTGCCATGCTGGAAGATCTGTATGTCGAATTTCATAAGCATCCAGATTGGGAAGAAGAGGGAAAGAAGTGGTTTAAGAAGCTTGAGGATGGTGACTCTGAAGCCAGAAATATGTGGAAAAAATGCATTGAAGTGTCTATGACAGAATTTGAAAGAATTTATGAGATTTTAGGAGTAAAAATCGATGAGGTTTATGGAGAGAGTTTTTATGAAAACAAGATGTCGGAGATAATTGATTTAGCCAAAAAGACCAATTTGGCTAGGATAAGTGAAGGGGCATTGATTGTAGAAACCGAAGCCAGTAAGGCACCACTGATTTTGGTGAAGTCTGACGGGGGAACAACTTATGCCACTAGAGATTTAGCGACTTTGAAGTTTAGGCGAGAGAAATGGGATCCCGATGAAATTATTTATGAGGTGGGAGCGGAACAGACGGAATATTTTAAACAGATTTTTGAAGTAGGCAGGAAGATGGGTATTGTACGAGAGAGTGTCAAGCTAGTGCACACCAGACACGGGATGTATTTGGGATTAGATGGTAAGAAATTCAAGACACGGACGGGTAATACAATAAGACTGGAAGAAGTGTTGGAAGAAGCGATAGAAAGGGCAAGAAAGTTAGGAAATACTGAAGATGATAAAGCTAGAGCTGTAGGCGTGGGAGCAATTAAATACTTTGATCTGATGCACAGCGTACAAAGCGACATAATTTTTGAGTGGGAGAAAGTTATGAATTTAGAGGGGAATTCAGGACCGTATCTTCAGTACACTTTTGCACGGACGCAAAGTGTTCTGGCAAAGAGTGGAAGAGTGGAAGATCTGCCTGATGGGAGGCAGAGTATGGGTGATTACTTACCAAATATTGAAGAATTAAGGATTTTGAGGTGGCTTTACCGGTTTCCGGAGGTAATATCGGAGGCGGCGAATAGGTATGCACCGAGCTTAGTTTGCACATATCTATTTGAGCTGGCGCAAAGGTTTAACGGGTTTTATAACAAGCATTCGATTTTGACACCGGAGGAGAAGGTTTTTGAAGTTCGGGATTTTCGATTGAAGTTGACGGGGGGGGTGGGAGAAGTGATGAAAACCGGATTAAAGCTGTTGGGAATTGAAGCATTAGAGAAGATGTAGGGGGAGTTGACAAAGGCTACTATATAACCTATAATATCTAATATTATGAATCCGGAATTTGGACAAAATGTTTTTGATATTCATGATTTGGTCGAGAATTTACTACCATATGCCATACCGGCCGTTCTTGGTCTAATAGTGTATTTAGGCTATAAATCTGATAATGCAGGTATAAAGGATAGAGAAAAACAAGAGGAGAAAATAGTGGGAGCAGTTCGGGCTAAAGTTAATAAATATGCCAAAAAACATCCTAAAGTGAAAGAGGAAAAATTGAATAAAATAGCCTCAGAAGAATATGAGCGAAGGAAAGGTCGGGGTTGGGGGAAGTAAGGTATAATGGGGCGTGGAGTTTGATTTTTATAAATTAGAAAATGGAGTGAGGGTGCTATTGGTACCAATGGAAGGAATTGAGAGTATTGGAGTAGGAGTGTTTATTGGAACAGGTAGTCGATATGAGACGCAGGAAATTAACGGAATTTCCCATTTCTTGGAACATATGGCGTTTAAGGGGACTTTGAAGTATCCAACACATAAAGATACCTCAATTTTGGAGGGAATGGGAGCGATTCAAAATGCTTGGACAGATGTGGACGCCACGGCTTACTGGTGTAAAATTCCCAGCGATCGGTGGGTAGAAGCACTCGATTTAGTAGCTGATTTGGCTTTGACACCCCAAATACCAGAAAAGGATCTAGAGATTGAACGAGGAGTGATCTTGGAAGAGATTAATCGCAAGGAGGATTTGCCAGACGAGTTAGTAGAGGAAGAAATGCAGAAACTAATGTATCCACAAAATCCATTAGGGATGACCATTCTGGGAGAGCCGGAGGTGATTAAAAAATTGAGACGGAATGATTTCTTAAGATATCATGAGAGTCAGTATGTATCAGATAATTTGGTAGTAGTATTGGCAGGTAAGTTAAGCAAACTATCGGTGGTCAGTGACCAATTAAGTCAAATATTTGAGAATTTACCAAGTAATAATGGAGGTGAGATAGTGCCGGTAGGAGAACAAAGTGTAACCAGGTGGAGTGTAAAAAGAAAAGATTTGGCTAATCAGGCACATATTGAGTTGGCTTGGCCAGGATATTCTGTTTCTGATAATAAAAGATTTTCTTTAGCGGTGCTTGTATCATACTTAGGTCAAGGATTATCCTCAAGGTTGTTTATGGAGTTGCGGGAAAAGCGGGGTTTGTGTTATGCGGTGTCGGCCGGTGCCAGTCACCTAAAAGATGTGGGGGTGGTGGGGGTGTCCGCCGGATTGAATATTGATAAGCTGGAAGAAGCTATTGATGGAATAATTAAGGAAATTAAGTTAATTAAGGAAATTAAGTTAATTAAGGATGAATTAGAGAAGGCAAAAGAGAAGATCAGGGGGCCGATGATTTTCGCGATGGAAAATCCGATCAGAGTGATGGAGTTTTATGCCCGGCAGGCATTAGATCGACCGGAGGAAATTATGACACCGGCTCAAGTAATAAATAAAATTATGGCGGTGACTGCGGAGGAAGTGCAGGAAGTTGCACAGGAATTGTTTTCAAAAGAAAGGTTAAATTTGGCAGTGGTGGGGCCGGTTGAGGAAATTAGAGTTGAAAAAATTATTAATTCTATTAAAATGTAAATAAGTTTATGGTTCAGCAAACGACAGTGGTGTTAGTAAAACCAGATGGGATTCAGAGGGGTTTGGTGGGGGAAATCATACATCGGTTTGAAAGAAAAGGTTTGAAATTGTCAGGTTTAAAAATGTTGGTATTGACAGATGATATCTTGAATCAATGGTATAGCCACCATAAAGACAAGACATTTTTTGGAGATCTAAAGAGTTTCATGAGATGGACACCGATTGTAGCTATAATGTGGAAAGGAGTGGATGCAATTGCGGCAGTGAGAAAGATTGTGGGAATAACCAAAAGTCGGGAAGCTGAAGCTGGGTCAATAAGGGGGGATTTTGGGATGAGTGGATCGCAGAATATTATTCATGCATCGGATTCTCCTGAAGCGGCAGAGAAAGAATTAAAATTAATTTTTCATAGCCATGAAATATTTGAGTATGAGAGTGGAATGGACTGTTTGATATATTCTAAAGAGGAATTGGGGTAGAAGTTTAGACCTGGAGAATGGTATGTAGAATCCTGTAATAGTGAATAACTATAAAAGGTGTATTTGGGTATTGACAGCCTCAATTAAAAGTGGTTCTATTGAACTAATGAATAAACAAGGAACAAAAAGTAATTTTGATGACAAAATCATGGTGGATGAATCCTTTGTGCAATTGGAAGGTGCCAATGTGACACCAAAATTTAAGAAAGACGGAACGATAATTACAGCCGGATTTCGCGACATGCTTTCGTCGCTGAAAGATTTTGTAGTAGTAGGTGGGGATTTTGTTTAAAGTGTTGGTGTCCTCGCTCAGAATTGAACTGAGATTTAGGGTTTAGGAAACCCTTGTTCTATCCGTTGAACTACGAGGACAAGTATTTTTAGGATGCCTTCTGATAGAATTATAACTTAAACGGGGTGTGGTGTATCGGTAACACGCTACGTTCGGGACGTAGAGACAGAGGGTTCAATTCCCTCCACCCCGACAATTATTTCAAATTTACGATATAGAGATTGGGAAGAAGGGTGGTAATAGGGTTGGGGTTAGTGAGGACCAGGAGTTGTTTACCGGAGGGGTAGGGAACAGCGAAATTGTCGGAAAGGTTACCGGCAAAGAGGGTAATTTCATTCCCATTGTCATATTCTTTGATTTGGACATTGTTTTTGTTAATTCGATAGACGTGGTTGCCTGTCGGGAACCAAGACCAGTTTTCTGAAAGGGTGCCAATGTCGAAATTTCGATCTTCTTCGATATCGTATGTATAAGTATGATTTGGTACTAGATTTCGTGATTGAGGTTGGGTATTGGAGCCGGGGAGTAGATTCGAGAGGTGTTCCGGCATGGTGGCGGAGGCTGTCGCAGTATATAAAATTTTCTTATCATTGACCGACCAAGTTAGTTGGGCGCTATTTGAGGCTAAGAAACTTTGCAAGTTTTCCGGCAGAGAGGAAAATTGACGTTGATAAGAATCCTGTCTTTTAGCTTGCCAGTCCGAGAGGATAGTCGGGAGACTGATGGAGGCTTCAGAGACTTTACCTGAATTAATATCTACCAGTTGGGCGGAGGAGGAACTTTGAATTAATATTTGTCGGGAATCCGGGGACCAGGTCAGGCGATATTTGGCGTTGGCAAGATTTAATAGTGTTCGCGGTTCACGGTTGAGAAGTCCGAGGGGTGATTCGGAAAGTTCAAGGAGCATTAAATCCTGTTTTTTAGCGTTGGGTGAAAGATAAACGACCTTGTCCAGACTAGGTGAAAGCAGAGGTGAACCGGCGCCTAATGTAGTGGCTGCTTTGAGGGTGGGGACATTAGCAAAAAGAAATGAGGAAGCCCGGGTGACGGCTTCTTTCTCGATTTTCAATTTCTTTGTCCAGGTATGGAAGCCTACTTTTTTGATTTGAACATCATATTCTCCCAAAGGAAGATTGAGGCTATTATTGGTCGCTGTTTTTAATTCACCATTGACTAGAACTTGGGCACCTTCGGGATGAGATGTGGCTGCCAGAATACCTGTCGGTTCAAGTTTGTTGGTACCGAAATCCGGGCGGTAGCCTCGGGCAAAGAGGATGACACCGAAAGTGATAATGGGAACAATAATTAAAGTGGCAAAAAAGGAAAAGATACGGGTTTTGACAATGGAGGACATAGTGATTTGATTATATGATACTTGTGTTATTATTTGGTGATGTGGACGAAACGAATTGGTATTGATTTGGGGACCGCTAACTCCTTGGTTTGGGAAGCAGGAAAGGGATTGGTGCTTAATGAGCCGACGGTAGTGGCTATGGCGGCTGATGACGGGCGAGTGGTAGCTGTTGGTAATGAAGCCAAGGAAATGTTGGGAAGGACGCCGGGAAATATTTTGGCCAAACGGCCAATGAGAGAGGGAGTGATTGCGGATTATCGTGTGACGGAGGCAATGTTATCTTATTTTATTCAGAAGGTATGCGGGCGGGTGTATTTTTTTAAACCGGAAGTAATGATTTGTGCACCGGCGGGAGTAACACAAGTAGAACGCAGAGCGGTATTGGATGCGACACTGTCTGCCGGAGCAAAAGTAGCTTATTTGATTGAAGAACCATTAGCAGCAGCGATTGGGGCGAAAATTCCAATTGCGGCGGCGTCCGGGAATATGATTATAGATATTGGCGGGGGATCAGCTGAGGCGGCAGTAATATCGTTGGGTGGAGTGGTGGTACATAAATCAGTACGAGTGGCGGGTAATAAAATTGATGAGGCGATTACAACATTTATGAAAAAGAAACACAATTTGTATATTGGGGAAACCACGGCGGAGGATGTAAAATTAAAAATTGCGTCGGCGACGGTTTTGATACCAATTGAACAAATAGAGGTAAAAGGTCGGGATAGTGTAACCGGACTTCCCCGGGCAGTTTTAGTAAATTCTACAGAAGTAACTGAAGCGATTCGGCCAGTTTTGATTCAGATTGTGGGGGCGGCTAAAGGAGTATTGGAGGAGACACCACCGGAATTGGCTTCGGATATCATTGACAAAGGGATTGTGATGAGCGGGGGGACATCGCTGTTGCGAAACTTTGATCGATTGATGACAGAATTGACCGGAGTACCTTGTCATGTGGCGGAAGAACCATTACTATGTGTGGCAAGAGGAACGGGTGTAGCTATAGAAAACCTAGATTTGTATAAAAAATCCGTAGTGAGAAGATAGTTTATCTACGCTTAAAAAAACACCGCCTGAAAGCGGTGTTTTTAAAAAGACAGGATCCAGGTTACTTTAATTCTACAGTTGCACCTGCGGTGGTAAGCTTGGCTTTGGCTTCATCAGCGGAGGCCTTGCTAATGTTTTCGGCAATAACGGCACCTGGTTTTTCGGAAAGGTCTTTGGCTTCTTTCAATCCTAGATTAGGATTGATTTCACGAAGAGCTTTAATGACGGCAATTTTGGTTGCACCGCCATCTTTGATAACTACAGTGAAGGAAGTTTTTTCCTCGACTGGTTCAGCAGAAGCTGCTCCTGCCGGTGCAGCGGCGGCGGCAATTGGAGCTGCAGCTGTCACACCAAATTTTTCTTCCAAAGCTTTGACGAGTTCTGAAAGTTCCAAGACTGACAGTTCGCCGATTTGATCAATAAGTTTGTTTGCTTTATCGGACACGAATTGTCACCTCCTTACGATTTCGATGCGCGAAGCGCATCTATAGTTCTAACTAATTTTGAGATTTTCCAATTGAGGGCCGCCGCTACGCGGTAAAGGGGAGATTTGAGCGAGCCAAGTATTTTACTGACCATAATTTCTTTTGAGGGAATGGCGGCCAGATCGGTCACTTCCTGGCTTGTCAGCACCCGGTCTCCCAGAATGCCGGAAGTAAATTTTAGAACTCCGTTTTTCTTGGAAAAATCAGCGACGGCTCTGATAGCGGAAATTTCATCTTTTTGGGAGAGAATATATGCAGAAAGTCCGGAAAGTTTAATATCTTTAATGCCGCTGGCTATTTTGAAGAGGGTATTTTTGGTGACAATAACTTTACCTCCGGCTTTTTTTACATTGCGCCGAAGTTCAGTGGCTTGAGAAACTTTGAGACCCGTATAGTCAACGACGGCAATAGCTTTGGCGGACTTGATGTCTTCAGAAAGGGAAGAAACGAGGGATTTTTTAGATAGATTTGGTTTGGCTTGATATTTCATAAATTCCCTGCGCAAGGCTTATGGTTGCTTGCGGTCTTAGGTAATTATTTTTATTGCTGGACTGATGGTAGATTTTACCACGGCTTTAACAGGATTGACAACAGAGAAAATGGCCTGAATGTTTTCTGAAAGATCCTTGTCACTATGAGAAAGTTTACCCACAACTGTATGAATAACCGGAGCTGATTTCTCGGTTTTTAGAACGACTTGAGAACTGGACTCAAGTTTCTTTTTAGCAGCTTCGGGATCAGGGACAACGGTGCCGTTTTTGGGATTGGGCATCAGACCTCTGGGTCCCAAGACTTTGGCAAGTTTAACAAGTTTTGGCATCTGGGCGGGAGTGGCCAGAAGGACGGTAAAATTAATATTACCTTTTTCGATTTCAGCAATAACCTCGTCGGTGGCGATAGAGATAGCTTTGTTTTTGCCGGTAATATGAGGAAGTTCGACGGTAAAATTACTACCGGTTTCTTTGGCAGTTAGGTGGAGTTCGACGGTACCGTCGAACTTGGCCAGGGAAACGACCCGCAGGAGCTTGAGAGCTTCAGGAAGCGGGTAGGTCTTGAAAGGATCGACTTTACTCTTAGCCGATTGGTAGGCTTTGGAACGGATTTTGACTTGTTTCTTAACTTTTGGCTTTTCTGCTTCAATTGCAGGAATAGCTGTAGGCGCTTCTTCAACACTTTCCTCTTTGGCGGGTTTTTTACCTAAACGGAGCTTTTTTTGTTCCAACTGGACAGCCCTTTTAGTTTTGAGTTGTTCTTCGTCTTCTGCTCCCAATGAAAATATTTTCTTTTTACCCATATATGTATGTGGTGGTAGCGTCTTTCGGCTAAATGCTCAGGACTTCCACAATGACAGGAATTGTATCACAAATTGTCAAGGTTTAGGAGTGTTAGTGGGGATGATAGTAGGAGC
>Ga0315268_10004735_pt1 | contig 14704 bp, 13 predicted proteins | sample C1_top_MG_FD_204535 | JGI IMG/M metagenome (GOLD analysis project Ga0315268, IMG submission 204535) | Sediment microbial communities from Yellowstone Lake, YNP, Wyoming, USA - C1_top | ecosystem: Environmental > Aquatic > Freshwater > Lake > Sediment | place: USA: Wyoming | collected 2017-08-01
CAAAATGTGGCCGACGTGAAGTCGGCCGCTACAGGGACTGGCGAGGCCGAAGCATGGCCGACGTGAAGTCGGCCGCTACAGGGACTGGCGAGGCCGAAGCATGGCCGACGTGAAGTCGGCCGCTACAGGGGCGCGGAGTGCGAGTATTTGTGGCAGTGGAGATACCCGGCGAAGTGAAGGCGGCGATTGCGGAATATGTCGCGAAAGTGAGGAGCGCGTGCGGGCCGCGGACGGGGATTCGCTGGGCGCACGTCGAGGGGATGCACGTCACGCTGAAATTCATCGGCGAAGCGCCGCCGGAACGCGTGGAGAAAATCAAGACTGCGCTGGGCGAAGTGCGGTCGGGGCAAGCGGTGGAGATGCGGTTCCGCGACACGGGCTTTTTCCCAAATGCGCGGCACCCGCGCGTTTTCTGGGCGGGGATCGAAGCGTCTGCGAATCTGGCGGAGATTGCAGCGGATGTGGAAGGGCGGCTGGAGAAGCTGGGCATTGCGCGCGAGCAGCGCGCGTTCAAGCCGCACCTGACACTGGCGCGGTTCAAGTCGGAAGATGGCGTTGCGGAGCTGCGCGAGGCGGTGGCGAAGCTCGGCGCGCAGGAGTTTGGAGCGCTGACAACAGGCGAGTTGCACCTGTTCCAGAGCGTACTGAAACCGGGCGGCGCGGTGTATACAAAACTGGCGACGTTCGGGTTTGCAGGTGAGGCGCGATGAGCATCCCGTTAGTGGTGGCAGTGATTGCCTACCTGCTCGGGTCAATTCCCTTCGGCTACCTGCTCGTGAAGATCAGCGAGGGACGCGACATCCGATCAGCGGGGAGCGGGAACATCGGCGCGGCCAACGTGTCGCGAGTGATGGGACGCGGCGCGGGAGGGGTCACACTTCTGCTCGACGCCGGGAAGGGATTTCTGGCGGTCTGGATCGCGGCGCGTATCGGCGAGAACTCTATCAACTGCATCTCGATCGCGGCGGTGATGGCAGTTGTCGGGCACATGTTCCCCGTGTGGCTGAAATTCAAGGGCGGCAAGGGAGTGGCCACGGGCGTGGGCGCGTTCCTGTCCATCTGCTGGCCAGCGGTGGCGGGCGCTGTGGTGGTGTGGGTGCTGACGGTGTCGATCTGGCGCTACGTGTCGCTGGGCTCATGCGTCGCGTCGGCGACGCTGCCGATTCTGGTGCACTTTCTGTACGCGCCAAGATACGCGCCGCCGGTGGTGGTCAGCGTTGCGACGGTGATCACGGCAGTGCTCATCATTTGGAAGCACCGGGCCAATTTCGGGCGCATCGCGGCGGGGACGGAGCCGAAGTTGAGTTTGAAGAAGAAGTAGGTTGTAGGTGGTAGGCGGTAGGTTGTAGGCAAAGAATCTCAAATTTCAAATTTGAAATTTCGAAGGTAAGAGAAGTGCAGATCCCTCGCCCCGATAAAATTCATCGGGGCTCGGGATGACAAATCATCGGTAGGCGGCACCAGCGAAGAATAGCGATCGGGACGAGCCGGCGGTCGGACGGAAAAAACGGGTGCATGCGACGAGCGAGCGGAGCGAGCTCCGCTCGCGAGAGGGCGGGGGCATGGTTCCGCTTCGCTCACCACAAGAGCCGCCGCACTCCAAAGAAAAGACGATGAAAAAGATTGCGGTAATCGGCGGGGGGAGCTGGGGGACGGCGCTGGCGATTGCGCTGACGCGGAGCCGGCAGAAGCACGGCGTGTCGCTGTGGGTGTACGAGGCGGACATTGCCGAACGGCTGCGCACGAGCCGGATCAACGACGTCTTTCTTCCGGGTTTCCAGGTGCCGCCGGAAGTCGAAGTGACAAATGTACTCGGCGAGGCGCTGGCCGACGCCGACATCGTGCTGGGAGTGATGCCGTCGGCGCACGCGCGGAAGCTGTACGCGCAGATGTTGCCGCAGCTCGAGCCGCGCGCGGTGTTTGTGAGCGCAACGAAAGGGCTGGACCACACGGAATTGAAACGCGTGAGCGAAGTGATCCAGGAAGTGGTCTCGCCGCAGGTGCCAACGCGGGTGGCGGCGCTATCGGGGCCGTCGTTTGCGCGCGAAGTGGCGCGGGGCGACCCGACAGCGGTGGTGATCGCGTCGGCAGACCGCGAGCTGGCGGCAATGGTGCAGGAAGAATTTTCGGGGCCGACGTTCCGGCTGTATACCAATGATGACATTGTGGGCGTGGAGTTCGGCGGCGCGGTAAAAAACGTCATCGCCATCGCGGCGGGCGTCTGCGAAGGGCTGGGGTTCGGACACAACACGATTGCGGCACTGATCACGCGCGGGCTGGTGGAAATGACGCGGCTGGCGGTGGCTGCCGGGGCGCGGCGCGAAACGCTGGCAGGGTTGGCCGGCATGGGCGACCTGGTGCTCACGTGCACTGGCGGGCTGAGCCGAAATCGGAGCGTCGGGGTGGAGTTGGGCAAGGGACGCAAGCTCGAAGAGATTGTGGCGTCGACGCGGATGGTGGCGGAGGGCGTGGGCACCACCGAGGCAACAATGCGGCTGGCGCAGAAGCTGAAGGTCGAGATGCCCATTACCGAGCAGATGCACGCCGTGCTCTATGAAGGCCGCGCACCGAAGGAAGCAATCCGGGAATTGATGGAGCGGCGGCTGAAGCATGAGTAAGGCAGGTTGTAGGTTTTAGGTGGTAGGTGGTAGTCCGAAGGCGAGCGCGCGAATCAACTCTCCACAGACGAGACAACCGAAGGCGCAGGAACCGGAAAGATGGCGGACGTAAAGTCCGCCGCTACAGGCGGAGTAAATCGCCGGTGGTGCGCATGACGGGACGAGGTAAGGGTGCGGTGCAGGAAGGGGCACGCTGGTACTTCGGTTCCGTTGCCAGAGGGGGAGGGGTTCGCTAGAATGACGTGCGATTTCCCCTGAGATGAACCTGGAAATCCTAAGCCGGCTCGGATTGCACAAGGTGCGCATCCTGTGGATCGTGCTGGGCGCGCTCCTGCTGGTGTCACTGGCGCCAATCTATTTCTATCACCGGCAGGTACTGGCACTGAGCGAAAGCAAGATCGTCGAGACCGAACGAGTCCGCCAGCACGAAATCACCCGGTCGCTCGCCGAAGAAGTCTTCCTTTACGAGAGCAATCTGCATCAGCAGCTCGCCGGCCTGAAGAAAAACATGGAACTGGGCGGACTGACGCAATCGTTCAACGATCCGAAACGCAGCGTGCAGGTGAAGACGCTGCTCGAAGACCTGGTCAAAGACAATCCTGACGTCATCTACGCGACGGCGATCGGCAAGGACCTCCGCGGACCGGGGGCCGGCAAAGTGGCTGAGTCGGGCGGCGACGTGGCAGGTGCAGGCGTCCAGAATGACCCGTTCATCGTCAAGGCGCTGACCCGCGGCTACCAATCGGCCATGCAGGGAAACGAATACCACAGCGACCCGGTGAGTTACGGCACGCAGAACCACCCCGCGCTGGTGCTGGCGGTGCCGCTACAGGTCAATGAGGAGTTCAGCGGGATGCTGGCGGCGGTGGTCGGCCTCGACCAGGTGCTGAAGCGCCTGGAGGAAACCAGCATCCGGGGGCGCACCGTGTACGTGGTGGACCGCAGCGGGCGCATCGTGGCGCATCCGGAGCCGCGGAAATTTGTGGCCGGAACGGACGTCAGCGCGGCGATTCCAGTGGTGGATCGATTCAAGCAGGAGCCGCCCGACTCGGTGATCCCGGTGACGATCCCGTTCGATTTGACGGAAGAAGGGCAGAAACAGGAGATGCTAGGCAGCTTCAGCCCGGTGCGGGACCTGCACTGGGCGGTGGTCGCGCAGCGCAGCCTGGAAAAGGCGCGGGAAGACGTGGGAGTGCCGGAACTGAAGCGGACCGCACGGATCTACATGTCGCTGGTGGTGCTGCTGGCGCTGGTGCTGGGGTACGTGTTTGCGCTGGGAATTACGACGCCGATCCGCGGGCTGGCCGATTCGACGCGCGCCATCAGCCGCGGCGAATTCCAAGAACGCGCGGCGATCCAGGGCGCGTTCGAAATCAGCGAGCTGGCCGAAACCTTCAACAAGATGGCCGACGACATCGGCCAGTACATCGAGAAACTGAAACTGGCAGCGGAAGAGAACCGCGAACTGTTCATCGGCTCAATCCGCATGCTGGCGGCGGCGATCGACGAAAAAGACCCGTACACGCGCGGCCATTCGGGGCGCGTGGCGAAATATTCGGTGCTGATCGCCGAAGAATTAGGAATGTCGCCGCAGGAAATCGACCGGCTGCGCATCGCGGCCCTGCTGCACGACGTGGGGAAAATCGGCGTCGACGACCGCGTGCTGAAAAAGCCCGGTTCGCTGACGCCGGAAGAGTTCGAGTTGATGAAGCAGCATCCGCAGAAGGGCGCGACGATCATGCGCCCGGTCACGCAATTGAAGGAGATGATCCCCGGCATCGAGCTGCACCACGAGTCCATGGACGGCCACGGGTATCCCTACGGGTTGAGCGGCGACCAAATTCCGATGATGGCGAGGATCATCGCGGTCGCGGACACGCTCGACGCCATCACCACGAACCGGCCGTACCAGTCGGCGCGCGAAGTGACCGATGCAATGCAGATCATCCACAAGCTGTCGGGGCCTAAGTTCGATCCCGACGTCACGAAGGCGCTGGAAGCAGCCGTCCAGGCAGGCAAACTGCACGTGGCAGCGACGCTCGTGGAAGTCTGAGAAGGCAGGGGCAAGGGGTCGGGGGTCAGGGGTCAGAGCTCCGCAGAAGTTGGTCATCAGCCCACCGTCAGCGATTCTCCGTAATCAGCCTACTGCGGGCCGGGAGTCTGCAAGCATCGGGGGACGGGCGCGACCGCACCAGAAACGCGGGCGCTGCACAAAGCATGTGCCGGGCATCTCGCTGCGCTCGAGCCCGGCGCTACAAAGGCGCGCGGCCCTCAGGGGCTGAAGCCCCGGTATTTATGCGGCCTTTACGGCACCCTTCGGCAGGCTCAGGGTCTTCGACGGCTCCCTCGGCTCCGCTCGGGACGAGCCGGCGCTACGGAAGGGCGGGCGAGTTCCTGTTAGAATGGCGGGCGGAGCGCCGTGCGAAGAACGCAATGATTACGCTGTTTGGAAAACCCGAGCCGACGCTGCTGGAGCGGCTGAAAGAGTCGGTAGGCAAGACGCGGTCGCAACTGGCGTCGCACGTCGAAGAGCTGCTCACCGGCGAGCGGAAAATCGATCCGACGGTACTACGCGAGCTGGAGACAGCGTTGGTCGCGGCCGATCTCGGCGTGCGAACGACAAAAGAAATCCTGGCCAGCGTTCGGGACAAAGTGGAACGCCACGCGCTGAACAACGCGGCTGAACTGAAGGCGGAGTTGAAAACGCATCTGACGCAGGTGCTGCGTGGGGTTCCGGGCGAATCAGACGGCAGACCCGATGTCGCTCCGTATGTGATTTTCATCATCGGGGTGAACGGCACGGGAAAAACCACAACGATCGGGAAGCTGGCGCACCGCCTGCGGCAGGAAGGGCGCACGGTGCTGCTGTGCGCGGCGGATACGTTCCGCGCGGCGGCGGTCGAGCAACTGGACATCTGGGCGAAGCGCGTGGGCGTGGACATGATCCGGCAGAAATCGGGCGCGGACCCGGCGGCGGTGGTCTACGACGCGCTGGCGGCGGCCCGGGCACGGTCGATTGATGCAGTGATCGTAGACACCGCCGGGCGGCTGCACACGAAGTCGAACCTGATGGCCGAACTGGAGAAAATGAAACGTACCGCGGCGAAGCTGGTAGAAGGCGCGCCGCACGACGTCTGGCTAGTGATGGATGCAACGACCGGGCAAAACGGCCTGGCGCAGGCGCGCGAGTTTACCAGCCACGTCGGCGTGACCGGCATTGTGCTGACGAAACTCGACGGCACGGCGAAGGGTGGCATCGTGGTGGCGATCGTGCGCGAGTTGGGACTGCCCATCCGCTTCGTGGGCACCGGTGAAAAGATTGATGACCTGGTGCCGTTCGACGCGCAGACGTTTGTCAATTCGCTGTTCGACTGACCGTGCCATGAAGTCGTCTGAAGCGGTTCACTCTAAATGCTGCTCCGGACGAGGCCTCCGCAGCAGCCTGCGGCAGCGAGGAAGGCGCTTCGCGCCGCCCTGTTACCCAGGGCTGACGCCCTGGGCTACTTTCTTTCGCCCCTTCGGGGCTTGGATTTGCCCCGGCTTTGCCGGCAGATGAAAGCCATGGTGGGATGGTCGCATGTCTGACACAGAACGATGGATGAAGCGCGCGCTGGAATTGGCGCGGCGCGGCGAAGCGCTGGCCAGCCCCAACCCGATGGTTGGGGCGGTGCTGGTCAAGAAGGGGCACGTCGTTGGGGAAGGATTTCATACCTACGCGGGTAAGCGGCACGCGGAAATCATCGCGCTCGAGAAAGCTGGCAAGAGGGCGCGCGGGGCGACGCTCTACGTCAACCTGGAACCGTGCTGTCATGCGGGGCGTACCGGGCCATGCACCGACGCCATCATCGCGGCGGGCGTGAAGCGCGTGGTGGCGGCGATGAAGGATCCGAATCCAGCGGTGTCAGGGCGCGGGTTGCGGCAATTGAGGCGCGCGGGCGTGGCGGTCGAGGTCGGCGTGCTGGAGAACGAAGCCCAGCGGTTGAACGAAGCGTTCGCGAAATGGATTCGCACGGGGCTGCCGCTGGTCACGCTGAAAACGGGCATCACGCTGGATGGAAAGATAGCTGGTCCGCCATCGCGAAAGAAAGGCGGTTCGACGACCTGGATTACGTCAGAAAAATCGCGGGCGGAGGTGCAGCGGCTGCGGCACGGGTCCGACGCGCTGCTGACCGGCATCGGGACGGTGCTGGCGGATGACCCGCGGCTGACGGACCGCACGGGGCGGAGGCGCGGGCGGCCACTGGTGCGGGTGGTGCTCGATTCACGGCTGCGGCTGCCGGTCGGATCGAAGCTGGTGCGCTCGGCGCGCGGGGACTTGTTGGTTTTCACCTGCGCGCCAGCAAATTCACGACGTGCGCGAGCACTCGGCCGCGCAGGAGTTGAAATTGTGCACCTCGCCGGGCAGCGGCCGAGGTTGCAGGCCGTGATGCGCGAACTGGGGCGACGCGGAATCCTGAGCGTGTTGATCGAAGGCGGCGCGGAAGTGAACTGGTCGGCGCTACACTCAGGGTTGTTGGACAAGGCGTGGATTTTTTGCGCGCCGAAGCTGATGGGAAAAGGCGGGGTGCCGTTTGCGCGGGCAGGCTCGCGGTCGCTCGAACGGGTGCCGGCGCTCGAGAATGTGAACCTGTACTGGTTCGGGCCCGATACCGCTGTGGAAGGATATTTTCGCGATGTTTACCGGAATCGTTGAGTTCATGGGAAAGATCGAATCGCTTGAACAGACCGCCGAAGGCGGCCGGCTGGTGGTGCGCGCGCCGGAAGTGATTGCGGCGGGACTGGAAATCGCCAACAGCATATCGGTGAACGGCTGCTGCCTGACGGTGGTGGCGCTCGATGAAGCGACGTTTGCGGCGGATTTGTCGGGAGAAACGCTGCGGCGGACGTCGTTCGGTGAGATGAAGCCGGGGACGCGGCTGAACCTGGAAAAACCGCTGAGCGCGGGGAAAGAATTCGGCGGACACTTCGTGCAGGGACACGTCGACGGCATCGGACGCGTCACGCGGCTGGTGCCGGAGGGCGAAAACTGGTGGCTCTCTGCGCGAGTGCCGGAAGCACTGGAACGCTACGTGGCGATGAAAGGCTCGATCGCAATTGACGGGATCAGCTTGACCGTGGCGGGGCTCCACGAGGGCGTTGTGGACATTGCCATCATCCCGTTCACGTACACGCACACAAATGTGCAGGACATGACCGTCGGCGACGCGGTGAATTTGGAGTGCGATATTTTGGCGAAATATGTCGAACGGTTGATTCTGGCGCGCGAGGAGGCAACGGCACCTTCGCGGCTGACGTTGGAGAAGCTGAAGGAGCAGGGATTTTGAGAGGCAGGTTGTAGGTGGTAGTTGGAGGCGGCGAAAGACGATTTTCAGATTTGAAATTTCAAAGGGAAAGCAAGCAGCCAGGGCAAGAGCGGATCGCGGACAAGGCCCCCCACGCAATATCCAGCAATAAATCGAAAGCAAGTGCAGATCCCTCGCCCCGATAGAATTCATCGGGGCTCGGGATGACGAATGTGTCGGCGGCGGCGCGGCAAAGAGCGGGGACCCGACACGTTAGGTGCCGGGCATCTCTCCCGCTGCGCGGGATCGAGCCCGGCGCTACAGACGGCGGGCGCCCCCTCGGCTCCGCTGGGGACAAGCAGGGGCCCGCGCCTATGAGCCCAAAACCGAAGACGGGCGCAGCAAGCAGCGCCCCTACAAACCCAAAACCGGAGACGGGCACGGCATGCCGTGCCCCTACAAAGCAAACACCCGCGAGACGCCCCTCGGTTGCGCTGACGACAGGCGCCGACGCTATTCGTGGCCACCCTTCGGGCGTGTGGGGCAAGCCCCACACGCAAGAAGGCGGCGGCAAGCCGCCGCACTCCACGGCGCGCTCCGCGCGCAAAGAACTGCCGGGGGCTGGCGTTATGGAGTGGGGCGCTTGCGGTGGGCGCGCCAGAATTCGAAGATGCCGGGCAGAATCGAAAGAAAGATGACGATGGCGATGACCCAGTGGATGTGCTGGTTGATGTTGGGAACCGTCCTGCCCAGGAAATAGCCGAGCAGGACCAACCCGAGAACCCAAAAAATCCCACCGAAAACGTTGTAGCTGACAAATTTCCAATAACTCATCTCGGCGGCGCCAGCGACGGCGGGTGCAAATGTGCGGACAATCGGAACGAAGCGGGCGATGACGATCGTTTTGCCACCGTATTTTTCGTAGAACTCGTGCGCGCGTTCCAGGTGCCTGCGCTTGAAGAAGCGTGAATCGGGGCGGCTGTAGAGGGCGTGTCCGGCGGAGCGGCCGATGTAGTAATTGACCTGGTCACCGACAACCGCGCAAATCGAGCCCAGCACCAGCAGCGCCCAGAGGTTCAGGTATCCCGCGGCGGCGAAGATGCCGGCGGTGACGAGCAGCGAGTCACCGGGCAGAAAAAAGCCGAAGAAGAGACCCGTCTCGGTGAAGACGATGACGCCGACCATGAAGGTCCCGCCCCAGCGGATGATGGCCTCGACGTCAGTGAGGAAACGGAAGGCGTCGTGGAGCCATTGCATCATTCGGGGAGGCCTTTGCGGAGCGGACCCCTCGACTTCGCTCGGGACCTGGGAGCAGTTTGCACTCGGAGGAACCAACAATCACCCGCCGCTAGCCTCATTCTGGTAGTCCTTTGCGGAAGGGGCCGCGGATCAGAACATAGGTGACCACCGCGAAGACGATCAGAGACAGCCAGCCACCGTAGTCGCGATAGAGCGCGAGTTCATCGGTCTTCGCCAAGAGTTGCGTGAAAGAGAAATTTGCGACGCCGAAGCGTTCCGCGACGATGAACGCCACCGAGAGGATGATCGCCAGGATGGCTTCGCCGGCGATGAAGCCTGAGGCGAGCAGGGTGCCGCGTTGTTCGACGAGTTCGGCGGCGGCGGTGGAAAGCTTGCGGCGCACTGCGACGCGGTCGGCGAGCCACTTCAGCACACCGCCGGCGAAGATGGCAGAAGTGGTTTCGAACGGGAGGTACATGCCGACGGCGATGAGCATCGGCGCGGGCGCACCGATCATAATCAGCATGAAGCCGAGAATGCAGCCCATCAGAACCAGGCCCCAAGCCATCTCTCCCGCGACAATGCCCTGGGAGAGCACCGCCATCAGCCCCGCCTGCGGCGCCGGCAAGCTGCGCGAGCCAATCCCGTAAGTCTGGTGCAAGGCCACGATCGGCCACATCAGGAAAAACGCCATCACGGTCACGCTGATGATTTCCGCGACCTGCATCTTCCACGGCGTGCCGCCGAGCAGGTAGCCGGCTTTGAGGTCCTGGATGAGGCTGCCGGCGGTCGAGCAGGCGATGCAGACAACCGAGGCCACTCCGAGCACGGCCGCGACGCCCGTCGGGCCGCGCACGCCGATGCCGATCATCAGCAAGGCGGCGACGACCAGCGCGGTCAGCGTCAAGCCGGAAACGGGTTGATTGCTGCTGCCAATCAGACCGACCAGATAGCCGCCAATGGCCGCGAGCACAAATCCGGTCACGGTCATTACCAAGGCCGCCACGGCCGCCGCGACGACGCTGCTGGTGAAGCGGTAGTAGATGAAGCCGATGGGGATGATCAGCGCGACGATGGCAGTGATGACCCAGCGCAAAGGGATGTCCACGTCGAGGCGGTCAGCCAGCTTGGCCCCGGCGGCGTGGCCTGCGGTGCTCAGCGCACCGCGGATCGAGGCCAGCAACGACTCGCGCATCGAATAGAGCGTGTAGACCGCGGAGACGAGCATGGTGCCGACGGCGATGGGCCGCACGACGTTGAACCACACGGCGAAACTGATGGTGTCCCACGCCACGGGCTGGCCCGGCGTGGCGCCGAGCCGCGCGGGCAGACCGGGATCCATGAACAGCACCAGCGGGATCATCACCCACCAGGCAAGCACCGTGCCGGAGAAGTTGATAGCGGCCAGCTTCGGCCCCACGATGTAGCCGATGCCCATCAGCGCGGGAGAGGCCAGAGGCGTCGCGTAGGGCAGGGCTCCGGCATGCGCGACCGGCACCGCGCCGGTGCCGGAGTCAAAGCGGCTCAGGACCACGCGCGGCAATTCGCGGAAGCCATTATAAGTTTCGCGGAAAATCTGGAACCCGCGGCTGTTGGTGAAGAATTGCAGGGCCGCAGCCAGACCCATGGCGCCGAAAACATACCGCGGCGCTTCCGCCGAGCCGTGCTGCCCCGCCTTGACCACTTCGGCGCATGCGGTGGCCTCCGGAAACGGCAAGTCTGAATCCACGCACAGCGGCCGGCGCAACATGATGATGAAAAAAATGCCGAGCAATCCGCCGGCCAGCATGAGCATGACCGCGTCCCAGAAATGAGCTCTCAGGTCCGGCCAAATCCCCGTCAGCAGAAAAGCAGGGACGGTGAACGCCACGCCTGCCACCAGCGCTTCGCCGACCGAGCCGGCGGTGCGGGTGATGTTCTGCTCGAGCACGCCGCCGCGGAAGAAGGGCAGACGAAAAGCGGCAATGGCGATGACCGCAGCGGGAATGGTCGCGGCAATCGTCTGGCCGGCGCGCAGCGCCAGGTAAGCGTTGGCCGCACCAAACAGCGCCGCGAGCACGACGCCGAGCAGCAACGCCTTCAGCGTCATTTCCGGTTCGGTCGAATCGGCCGGGACGTAGGGCTTGAATTCTTTTTTCATCGAATCCTCGGAGGTCCAGAAGCAGACACAAAAAGGGCGCAGCAAGCAGCGCCCCTACGGCACAAACGCAGCCGGCGCGGGGCTCTGCCCCGCACCCCGGCCGGCAGGATGCCGGCGCTACAAGCGATCAACAACTGGAGCGGCGAGAAGGTCACGGGGTCACGTCCAGAGCGGGGATGAGCTCGTCCTGAATGCGGAAGTGGCGCAGGAAGCGGTCGGGGCTGGACTCGAATTCGGCCCAGGGGCCGAAGAAAGCGACGCGGCCCTCGTGTAGAAAGATGATGCGGTCGGCCAATTTTTTGGCGAGATGGGTGTCGTGAGTGACCACGATAGCCGTCTTGTGGAATTTTTCTTTGAGCTTGAGGATGAGGTCGCCGATGTGCCCGGCCATCAGCGGATCCACCATCGTGGTGGGCTCGTCGTAGAGAATGGCCTCGGGGTCCTGGGCCAGGGCCCGGGCGATGGCGACGGCGCGCTTGGTGCCGGTGCTGAGCTCGGAGGGAAGCTTGTCGGCGAACTCGGTGACCTCGAGCATCTCGAGGAGCTCGTGGACGCGGGCGTCGACTTCGCCGGGGTCGACATCTTCGCGGGTTTCGAATGGAAAGGCGATGTTTTGCGCGACGGTGAGCGAATCGAAGAGCGCGCCGGACTGGAAAACCATGGTGACGCGACGGCGAATCTGCTGGAACTGGTCTTCGGTCCAGTCGGTGACGTCCTGGCCGGCGACGATGACGCGGCCGACGTCGGGTTGGAGGAAACCCATGATGTGTTTCAGGGTGACCGATTTGCCCACACCGCTGCGCCCGAGGATGACCGCAGTCTCGGCGGGGTCCACGAAAAAGCTGACGTCGTCGAGGACGAGATGATCTTCGAAGGATTTGCTGACGCCGCGAAACTCGAAATAGTGGCTGTTGGGAGCGCTCATTCTCTCGCAAACCTGGCCCGGGCTTCCGCGTAGTCCTCCGGGGCGTTCATATTCTTGAATAGGCACCCGTCGGAATCAAACGGTTTCCACTGGGCGGGCGTGACCTTTTCCACAGTACAGGCGGCCAGCCCGTCGGTCACTTTATAGATGCCGCGAGCGAGCGCGGCGGCGATGGGCTCAGCGCAACGGCGGTGATAAACGGCGCAGAGCGGCTCGAGGCCGCGGGCGCTTTCCGGCAACACTGCGTCGGCGGCGGAGCTGCGGGCGCGCGTAAGCAGATATTCGAGCCAGGCCGAGGTGAGATACGGGAGGTCGCAGGCCACGACCAGATTCCACGGCGCCGAAGTGCGTCGCAAAGCGGTAACGATGCCGCCGAGCGGGCCGAGACCGAGCACGTCGTCGGGAAAAACCGGAAGCCCAAAACGCGAGTATTGTTCGGGCGGGCCGATCACTGCGACGGAGGCGACGAGCGGTTCGAGCAGATGCGCGGTGCGGACAAGCATCGGAAGGCCGGCGATTTCGAGCAAGGCCTTGTCGTTGCCCATGCGCGAGCTGGCACCACCAGTCAGGATGAAGGCGGCAACGGAGGCGAATTTTGGTGCGAGCGGCATCGAAGCAGAACAATTGCCGGGTATCGTCCCTCACCTACGCTCGGGACGAACCCGGCGCTACAGGTGCTACCGCGTAGGCTGAAAGCCTGCGCCACCAGGGCCGGCGTTACATGAACGGGCACAGCATGCTGTGCCCCTACGAAGCCAAAACCGAAGACGGGCGCAGCATCCTTCGGCTCAGCCCGGGACAAGTGCTGCGCCACTACATCCAGAAATCAGTGCGAGTCTGAAGGGAGCTTGCCGGGGCGGCGGATGTCCAGCTCGCGGAGCTTCTCCTGCAAGCTCTGGCGATGCAGGCCGATGGTGGCAGCGGTGCGCGAAACGTTCCAGCCGTGCTCTTCGAGCTGGCGCGTCAGCCAGGCGATTTCGAATTTGTGGCGCGCTTCGCGAAAGTCAGCCTCCGTCATCAGCGAGTCCGTTGCTTCCGATGCAGCCGCTCCCTTCACCAAGGGAATCCCCGAGCGGATTTCTTCGGGCAAATCTTCGACACCGATCTCGTCGCCGCGCGCGAGCACGAGGCTACGCTCAAGCGCGTTTTTCAATTCGCGGACGTTGCCGGGCCAAGTGTAGCGCACCAGCGCGTCGAGGGCTTCGCGGTTGAAGCGTGCGGGCGCAGTGCGACCCTGGCGCTCGGCGAGCAGCCGCAGGAACGCATCGGTGAGCAGCGGGATGTCTTCCTTGTGCGTGCGAAGGGGTGGCAGATCGAGCGTGACCACGCGGAGACGGAAGTAGAGGTCTTCGCGGAAGCGGCCAGCGGCGATCTCGGCAGGCAGGTTGCGATGCGTGGCGCTGATGACGCGCACGTCAACGTCGATGGGGGCGGTGCCGCCCAGGCGCTCGATTTTGCGGTTTTCGAGCGAGCGGAGGACTTTGGCCTGCGTCACCGGATTCATGTCACCGATTTCGTCGAGGAAAATCGTGCCCGATGATGCCAGCTCGAACTTCCCTTTTTTCTGTTGCGCGGCGCCGGTGAACGCACCGCGCTCGTAGCCGAAGAGTTCGGACTCGATGAGGTTTTCAGGGAGTGCAGCGCAGTTGACGGCGACGAACGGGCGATCAGCGCGCGGGGAGCGATTGTGAATTTCCTGCGCGAGCAAATCCTTGCCGCTGCCGCTTTCGCCACAGATGAGGACGGTCGCATCGGATTTGGCCACGCGGTCGGCCAATTCAAAAACGCGGCGCATGGCCACGCTCGAGCCCAGCATCTGGCCGAACTGTCCTTCGGTGGCAAGGCGGCTGCGCAGCCGGTCGTTTTCGCTTTCGAGTGCGGCAAGCTTCAGCATGTTGCCGACGCGTTGGCGCAATTCGTCGAGGTCGAAGCCCTTCACGATGTAATCAGCGGCGCCGAGATGCAGGGCTTCGACAGCGGATTTCGCGGTGTCGAGCGCGGAGACGATGAGGACGGGCGCGTCGTGGCCGTTTTCGCGCATCCAGCGGAGAAGGGAAAGGCCGTCTTCACCCGGCATCACGATGTCGAGCAGGACGAGGTCGGGTGATTCGCGGCGGAGGGCGTCGCGGGCTGCGGCGGCGTCGCCGGCTTCGACGATGCGATAGCGCGGTTCGAGGGCGCGGCGCATGCCGTAACGAGCGGTGGGTTCGTCGTCGACAATGAGAATCGTTTTCATGGCGTTAGTTCCCTTCCCGATCATTCGCAGCTGACCTCAGGGGCTAAAGCCCCCGATCGTTGTCACTGCCAAGAATGTCGCGGCTAAAGCCGCGACCCACAAAGCCGAGAGGGCGCAGCCCTTCGACAAGCTCTCCGGTTTCAGGAGTCCGATGGACTCCACCGGAGTCCAGAAATCGGACAGGGCAAGGGCCGGCGCTACCTCCGAGCCGGGCGCGATGAATCGCGCCCCTACAAAACCGAAACCAAAACCGGGCACGGCATG
>Ga0315268_10004736_pt1 | contig 14702 bp, 18 predicted proteins | sample C1_top_MG_FD_204535 | JGI IMG/M metagenome (GOLD analysis project Ga0315268, IMG submission 204535) | Sediment microbial communities from Yellowstone Lake, YNP, Wyoming, USA - C1_top | ecosystem: Environmental > Aquatic > Freshwater > Lake > Sediment | place: USA: Wyoming | collected 2017-08-01
TACCAGGTAGTGCTGGATGTCGAAACCCGCGCCATTCTGGCGCGGCAATATGCCGATGGTGGAAATCGAGAGCGCCAGGTTCTTGAGCGTATTGATGCCCAGGTAAACCACCGACTGGTTGATCGAGGTGACCTTGTTGGGCAGGCCGTAGTAAGCCGAGTTAACCACCTTGAGCACCTTGATGGTGATCACCGGGTCCTTCTCGATGACCTCAACCAGATCCTTGGGGCGGCAGTTGATATCCCGCGTCAGCTCCAGGACGCGTTGCACGCTCTTGGGGAAAGCCGGCATGCTTTCGACGGCACTGCCCAGACGCTTTTCCAACTCGGGGGATAATTTCTGCATGGCCACTGCACCGTAGCATGAATCGACTGGACATATTATAGGCGGCCTGACACTTCCATGCTCAAGCGCATGGTCTTTTTCATCGGCTTTGTGCGGCAGTGCACGCTTTGCCAAGCCACCGCTTGACTGGCGTTGGAATTCTCAGCCGGCGATGCGTTCGTGGTAGCGGGCGCGGTACAGCAGGCGCCGCCGCGCCGGGCTGTCGCTGAACGCCGAACGGTCGTGCAGCACATTGTTGCAGACCAGTCCCATGCCGGCTTCGAGGCGACCATGAAAAGTCCATGGCGTGCCGTCCTTGAGGATGCGTTCGAGGCAGGCCACCGCGGCCAGCGTCATGGGGTCGTCCTTCCAGACGATGCTCTTGGTGCGTGCGGTATAGCGCATATGCAGAAACCCCTGGGCGTCGGTCGAGAACACCGGGCCGGGCTGGTCGGGACGCGCCACGCTGCCTTCCTCGATGCGGGCGGGGATGATCATGGCGTCGGGCCGCGACAGCGCCCGGATGAACTCGGGATTTTCGTCGCGCAGCAGCAGGTAGGCGATCTCGTGGTCCAGCAAGCGGTTGTCGCCGCCGCTGGCGGCGCTCTCGACGCAGTGCAGGATCATGCCGCGCACCGTGCGCTGCGGCGGGTGGTAGTAGCCGTCGGTGTGCCAGCGTATGGCGTGATCGGTGTAGGGGATGAACTCGCCCCGCTTGCCGTTGCTGTCGATGCCCGCCACCGACAGCGGCGATATTCCGTCGTCATCGGTGAGATAATGGCCGTCGAGGCTGGCGAGACCCAGTTGCAGGCCGAGTTGCCGGGGTATTTGCTTGTCCGCCTCGCTGCCGCAGCCGCTGACATAGATCGCCATGTTGGCGCGGTCGCAACGATCCAGCAGCGCCGCCTTTTCGGCGGCGGTCAAACGGCGCGGATCGCCGATCTCGACCAGCAGTTCAGCCAGAGCGCGCGGCGCCGCGGCAAGCTTGCGCTCGCGCCAGGCGGCATAAGCCGACGGATGGTCGAGCGAGAACGGCGAAGCGGCGGACGTGCTCATTCTCCCGTCATGGTCGTGCGCGACGGGCGGCGAACGGCGCCGGCTTCGTCGCTCGCGGCGAACATGCCGGCCAAGGTCTTCTCCAGCGCCTTGACGCCCTCGGGGATCTCGATCTCCATCACCTGGTCATACACCCAGGTGCGGTCCTTTTCCGGCATGCCTTCGCGCACGCGCGCGGCGAAGCAGCGACGGAAGCCGAACACCGGACCGTTGGCGGCATAGTCGTACTCCGCGTAATCGGCGCCGGCAGCGTTGAAGACGTCGAGAAAATGCGCGCGGCACTCGCCCGCCACCGCGGCACCCAGCAGCATGTCGGCATTGTCCTCGACCACATCGGCCAGCCGCAAGGCCAGCGCCGTGGTGAATTCCTGCCGCTGCGCCGGCTCCAGGTCGCGGTGAGCAATGCGGTCGGCGGCATGCGAGAGGAAGGCCAGATACTCGCAGACGAAATCGAAATACGCCCGGCCCAGGTCGATATCGAACTTCGCTTCGCGCATGCGCTTGATCGAATCGACCGCCAGCTTCCAGCCGAGCATGGCAACGACGCTGGCAAGTTCCGCCATCGAGCGTTGCCGGCCGCGCGTGTGAAAAGCGTTACGGATGCGTATGACCATAAGATTTCAATGGTTGAAGCGGATGAGGAGAGGAAGCGCGTGACAGGCCCGTTGCCGGGCCTGATCCGGCGCTCAATAGCCGCCTTTGCCGAGAGGCTGGGGCAGGCCGGCCACCTTGCAACCTTGCTTGGCCGGACCGATTGGGAACAAATCGTAGAGCGCCTTGCTGTCGCAGCCGGGAATGACGTCCTCCGCCACTTCCTTGAGCATGGCGCGGAAATTCGGGGTATGACCGTCCTCGCGGAATTTGTCGCGCAGAAAGCTGACGACTTTCAAGTGGTCGTCGGTCAGTGCGATACCCTCGGCCGCGGCAATCACCTGCACCGCCTCGTCGCTGAAATCCGGCTCCAGCAGATAGCCTTCGGCATCCGTTTCCTTTTCCACTCCGTTGATGACATAAGCCATGTCCTACCCTCCTTTATTCAAAAATTAATACAGTCGAAAGAACAACTCTATTTCTTGCGCAAATAAAACTCGTGAGTGCCGCGGCCGGCCTCCACCGCCGCATCCAGCGCAATCGTGCCACCCTTGGCCCAGGTCTTGACATCGGCGGGCGTACCAGGACAGTTGCTGATGAGCAGCAGCACTTCCTCCGTCTGCATGGCATCCAGCAACTTCCTGGCCTCCAGGATCGGTCCGGGACAACTGACACCGCGAATATCCAGGGTCACATGGACCTGGCGTTTGCCGGCGCTACCCTTGCGGATGGTGTAAGCGGTCTTGCCGTCGGCGCGCTTGTCGGCGGCGAGGACCTCGTTGCCGGTAATTCTCGCCCAGGCCGCCAGATCGTCGGACGTGCCGGGACAATCGGAAATCAGCACCAGCGTCTGCCCGGCTTGCAGATCGTCCACCACCCGCTTGGCTCCCACCAAGGGGCTCGGGCAGGCCATTCCCGACAGGTCCAGCACTGCCGCAGGGGTTTCCATTGTCATAGCGTTCCTCGCAATATTCAGTCTGCACCTACGGCCGCCACCGTCTTGTGCGGCACAAAAATTCCACAGCCGAGCTTGCGCCCGGCGCCCAGTCCGGCATGCTGGATGCGCAGCGAATCCGCCGGCTTCAAACCGTGCAGCATCAGGCTATAGCCTTGCAACATGCCTTCGCTCTCCTCGCCCTGCACCGCCTGTGCCTTGCCGCAGACCAGATGGCAGGCAATGGCCATCCCGCTCAGGAGCCGCTCCGCCTCGACCAGGAAGTCCGCCTCGCTGGCGTTGTCCAGCGTCACCAAGGGCGAGTACTGAACCGCCCCCGGCCGCAACGGACGCAGACTGGCGACGCCGACTTCCAGTTTTGCGCTGGCGTCGATGTCCAGGAGATGTCCGCACAACTCAAGAGCCTCGGCGACACGGCGCTGCGGCAGACGCAGCAGCAGCCGCGTGTGACGCCCCAGAAACAGTGTACCCTGACCCCGGCTCAGCCGCGCCAGCGGATGGATGGCGGCTCCCGGTTCGTCGGCGAGCCACGGCAGATGTTCCCGCAATGCCCGCCACAGCGGTGCCGCATACTCGGGCATGATGGTCGTGCCACTCAGCGAAAATACAATATCGGTGACCCCGTCGATGTCCGAATCAGAGTCGGAGTCTGGCACCTGCATGCTCAAGCGCCTTCCTGCCCGGCTTGGCTTGGCCCCTGCGCCTGCGCCCATTCCACCATCGCCTGGCCCCAGCGCTCTGCCGTCTGCAAGTCGATGTCGAAAACCGTAAAGCGGCTGCGCTCGCGGATACGCAGGCGCAACTGCGGCATGCCGCCGGATTCGTATTCGATCTGCTGGAGTTCGATTTCCTGCCTGCCGACCGGCACGACGAACTTGTCGAGGCTGATGATGTGATCCATTGCTTCTCCTTGAAGGGCCAAGACTATCGCACCGGAGCCGCGCCGACAGCCATCACCGCGTTGGCGTGGCCCGACATACTCCTTTCGGGTAGCTTAGGCTACTCCTTCGGAAGACTGTCGACTACCTGCCGTGGGTATGGTTTGTGCACCGCACAGACTCCTACCATGACCGAAATCCAATTTTCACCCTACACGAGGAGAGCACCACGATGGCCAAGAAACCCCATGCCACCCCGAATCTTGACCAGCTTGAGAGCGGTCCCTGGCCCAGCTTCGTCACAGGCCTGAAGCGCCTGGCCCAAGATAAGGATTACGTCGTCGACCTGCTCGGTCACCTGGAGCACTCCTATCAGACCCGCAAGGGCTACTGGAAGGGTGGCACGGTCGGCGTCATCGGTTACGGCGGCGGGGTCATCCCGCGCTTCACCGAAATCAAGGACGCGGACGGCAAGCCGGTGTTCCCCGACGCCGCCGAGTTCCATACCCTGCGCATCATGCCTCCGCCGGGCATGCACTACGACACTGCAACTCTGCGCAAATTTTGCGACATATGGGAGACCCACGGCTCCGGCCTGATCGCCTTCCACGGCCAGTCGGGCGACATCATGTTCCAGGGGGCGACCACCGAGAATGTCCAGACGGCTTTCGACGAAATCAACGAGATGGGCTTCGACATGGGCGGTGCCGGCCCGGCGGTGCGCACTTCGATGTCCTGCGTCGGCGCGGCGCGTTGCGAGCAGTCCTGCTACGACGAAGCCAAGGCGCACCGGCAAGTGCTGAACACCTTCCTCGACGACATCCACCGCCCGGCCCTGCCCTACAAGTTCAAGTTCAAGTTCTCGGGCTGCCCGAACGACTGCATGAACTCGATCCAGCGCGCCGACATGGCCGTGATCGGCACCTGGCGCGACAATATCCGCACCGACGAGGTGATGGCCAAGAAATGGTTCGCCAAGCATGGCATGGACGAACTGGTGAATGACGTCGTCGCCCGTTGCCCGACCAAGGCCATCCAGATCAAGGACATCTCCAAGGTGCGCAAGGACGGCCACATCTCCTCGGTCGCCTTGAACGCCGAGAAGGCGCTGGAGATCGACAACAAGGACTGCGTCCGCTGCATGCACTGCATCAACGTCATGACCGGCGCGCTGGCGACCGGCACCGACAAGGGCGCCACCGTCCTGGTCGGCGGCAAGCGCACGCTGAAGATCGGCGACCTGATGGGCACCGTGGTGATCCCCTTCATGTCGCTGAAAAACGACGAGGACTATCAGCAGCTGGTCGAACTGGGTCAGAAAATCATCGATTTCTTCGCGGAAAATGCGCTGGAACACGAGCGCACCGGCGAAATGATCGAGCGCATCGGCCTGGTCAACTTCCTCGAAGGCATCGACGTCGAAATCGACGCCAACATGGTCGCGGCGCCGCGCACCAACCCCTATGTCCGCATGGACGGCTGGGACGACGAGGTCGCCAAGATCAACGCCAAAAAGGCCGCCGCCTGATCGGGCGAACTTAATCCCCCGGAGGGATTCATTTTCCGGGGGATGCTTCCCACTGTGGAGGTTTATTGATGGAGGAGATTCACTCCTCAGGTTGGTAAAACCACAGTGGCGATGTGGATAGAATCGGATAACAGGAGATTTAACATGGCTCAAGCACAAATGCGCAGGGCGATCGAATGCGGCGTACCAGACAACAAACAGTACCTGCACCCGAAGCTGGTGGAAAACTACGGCAACTGGAAATATCACGACCGGCCCCGTCCCGGCGTGCTGCACCACGTTTCGCATAACGGCGACGAAGTCTGGTCGGTTCGTGCCGGCACGCAACGCCAGATGGACGTATGGACCATCCGCAAGCTGTGCGACATCGCCGATAAATATGCCGAAGGGCATGTGCGCTTCACCATCCGCTCCAACATCGAGTTCATGGTCGGCGACCAGAGCAAGGTCGATCCGCTGATCGCCGAACTCGAGAAAAGCGGCTTCCCGGTCGGCGGCACCGGCAACTCCATCTCGATGATCTCCCACACCCAGGGCTGGTTGCACTGCGACATCCCCGGCACCGATGCCTCGGGCGTGGTCAAGGCGCTGATGGACGACCTCTACGAGGAATTCCGGCGGGAGGAAATGCCCAACCGGGTGCACCTGTCCACCTCCTGCTGCGAAATCAATTGCGGTGGCCAGGCCGACCTCGCCATCATCATTCAGCACACCAAGCCGCCCGTCATCAACCACGACCTGGTCGCCAACGCCTGCGAGCGTCCCACCGTGGTGGCGCGCTGCCCGGTGGCGGCTATCCGCCCGGCCCTGGTGAATGGCAAGCCTTCGCTGGAAGTCGATGAGAAAAAATGCATCTGCTGCGGCGCCTGCTACCCACCCTGCCCGCCGATGCAGATCAACGATCCGGAGAACTCCAAGCTGGCCATCTGGATCGGCGGCAAGAACTCCAACGCCCGCGGCAAGCCGACCTTCATGAAGCTGGTCGCCTCCGGCCTGCCCAACAACCCGCCGCGCTGGCCCGAAGTCGGCGCAATGGTGAAGAACATCCTGCATGTCTACAAAAACGACGCCCGCCCCTGGGAGCGCCTTTCCGACTGGGTCGAGCGGATCGGCTGGCCGCGTTTCTTCGAAAAGACCGGGCTACCTTTCACCAAGTACCTGATCGACGACTGGCGCGGCGCCCGCGTGAACCTCAATGCGTCGACGCATATCCGCTTCTGAGGGCTATTGAATGAAATTTGGCATTCTGGTTAATGAAGGTCCCTATCAACATCAGGCTTCGGACTCCGCCTACTTGTTCTGCAAGGCGGCGCTGGAGAAGGGACACGAAATTCATCGTGTGTTTTTCTATCACGACGGCGTCAACAATTCGACCCGGCTCACCGAACCGCCGCTGGACGATCGCAACATCGTCAATCGCTGGTCGAAGCTGGCCGAAGAGCACAAGCTCGACCTGGTCGTCTGCGTCGCCGCCGCCCTGCGGCGGGGCATCCGGGACGAAAACCTGGCGCCGGGCTTTCGTATCTCCGGTCTTGGACAACTGGTCGAAACCGGCATCGAAGCCGACCGCACTCTGACTTTCGGCGATTAGGAGAAGAACATGGAAGGCATAGTCAAGAAATTCATGTTCGTCAATCGCAAGGCGCCTTACGGGACCATTTACGCGCTGGAATCGCTGGAAGTGGTGCTGATCTCGGCGGCCTTCGATCAGGATGTCAGCCTGGCTTTCATCGACGACGGCGTGTATCAGCTGAAGAAGGGGCAACAAACCAAGGGCATCGAGACCAAGAACTTCTCGCCGACCTACCGTGCGCTGGACGGCTACGACATCGAGAAGCTCTACGTCGAGCAGGAGTCGCTGGATGCACGCGGCCTGACCGAAGACGACCTGCTGGTCGACGTGACGGTGCTCTCCCGCAAGGAAATGGGCGAGATGATGGAACAGCAGGACGTCCTGCTGAGTTTTTAATCGAGTACGAGAACAACGCGGAGAGGAAAAGGAATGCTGCACATCATCAACAAGTCGCCGCAGGAGCGCAATTCGCTCGAAACCTGCCTGCGCATCGCGCAGGACGGCGGCACCCTGCTGCTGATCGAAGACGCGGTGTATGCCGCCACGCGCGGCAATGCCGCCGAGGCCAGGCTTCGTGAAGCATTGCCCCGCTTCAAGGTTTGCGTGCTGCAGGCCGACCTGGAAGCGCGTGGCATGGCGGACCACCTGATCGAAGGCGTCACGACCGTCGATTACGGCGGCTTCGTCGATCTCGCCGCGCAACACAAGAATTGCCAGTCCTGGCTTTAATCGCACTACATCACATTCATTAGGAGATAACACACCATGGCATCCATCGAAGTCGGCGGCAAGTCCTACGAAACAGACGAAGAAGGCTATCTGATCGACCTTTCATCCTGGAACGAAGAAGTTGGCAAATATATCGCCAATGTTGAAAACGTCGAGATGAGCGAGCAGCACTGGGAAGTGATCAATTTCCTGCGCGACTACTACAACGAGTTCCAGATCGCACCGGCCGTACGCGTACTGACCAAGGCCATCGGCAAGAAACTCGGCGCGGACAAAGGCAACAGCCAGTACCTTTACGAGCTGTTCCCCTACGGCCCGGCCAAGCAGGCATGCAAGATCGCCGGCCTGCCCAAGCCGACCGGCTGCGTTTAAGCATCACTTTTCAATCCACTAAGGTCTTGGATCGCCAATGACTCCGGCCACCTACCTCTTCGCAGCGGCGTTTTATCTGGCAGCACTCGTTTTGCTGGCCGGCTTGGCGTTCCGGATCGCCGACTACTGGCGAACCCCGGCGCCGCTGTTGATCCCCACCACGCCGGCACCGACCACCCAAACCGGTGTGGTGCTGCGCATGCTGCGCGAGGTGGCCCTGTTCGAAAGCCTGTTCAAGGCCAATTTATGGATATGGGCGCTAGGCTGGCTGTTCCACGTCAGTCTCGCCTTGGTGCTGCTGCGGCATCTGCGCTACTTCACCGAACCTGTCTGGGCCTGGGTGGCCTTCGTGCAGCCCTTCGGCATCTACGCCGGCTTTGCCATGGCGGCGGGCCTGGCCGGCCTGTGGGCAAGGCGCTTCCTGGTCGAACGCATCCGTTATATCTCGACCCCCTCGGATCACCTGATGCTGGCGCTGCTGCTTGGCATCGCCGCCTCCGGCCTGATGATGAAGTTCGTCGCGCATACCGACATCGTCGCGGTCAAGACTTTTTTTCTCGGTTTGATGCTGTTCGACATCCAGCCGCTGCCCGCCGATGGCCCCTTGTATGTGCATCTGACGCTGGTGGCCCTGCTGATGTTGATCTTCCCGTTCAGCAAGCTGCTGCATGCCCCTGGAGTTTTCTTCAGTCCGAGCCGCAACCAGGTCGACAACCCGCGCGAAAAACGCCATCTGGCGGCCTGGGCTGCCAAGTTGGAGACTAAATAACATGGCCGGACCCGAGATCAAGGCGCCAGCCCTCCGCGAATATCCAGGCATCGCAGCGTTACAGCCGGGCGCGATGGAAGGCCTGAAATCCTACGTCGCCAACGAAACCATCCAGGAATCCCTCGGTTTCCCCGGAAAGCTCGCGGAAAACTGGCAGGTCACGCACGACGCGGCGATCGCCAAGATGGGCGAACTGCTGGGCCAGCAACGCGCCCTCAAGGTGTTCATGGATGCCTGCGTGCATTGCGGCGCCTGCACCGACAAGTGCCACTATTTCATCGGCACCAACGATCCGAAAAACATGCCGGTGGCGCGCCAAGACCTGATGCGCAGCGTCTACCGCCGCTATTTCACCCTGCCGGGCAAGCTCTTCCCGAAGCTCGTCGGCGCCCGCGACTTGACGCCGGAAGTACTCGACGAGTGGTACACCTATTATAACCAGTGTTCGGAATGCCGCCGCTGCTCGGTGTTCTGTCCCTACGGCATCGACACCGCCGAAGTCACCATGGCCGGGCGCGAGATTCTAGACTCGGTCGGCTACGGCCAGAAGTACTCCAACGAGATCATCGGCAAGGTGCACAAGATCGGCAACAACCTCGGCCTGCCTGGCCCGGCGCTCACCAACACCCTTGAAGGGCTGGAAGAGGACGTCAAGGAAGACACCGGCCTGGACGTGCGCTACCCGCTTGACGTGCAAGGCGCCGAAGTGTTGCTGGTCACGCCTTCCGCCGACTTCTTCGCCGAGCCGCACATCGAGAGCCTGATCGGCTACGGCAAGGTGTTCCATGCCGCCGGAATTTCCTGGACCTTGTCGACCAAAGCTTCGGAGGCCGGCAACTTCGGCATGTTCATCGGCAACTATGAACAATTGCGCAAGATCGCCCTGCGCGTGCGCGAAGCCGCGCTGGAACTCGGCGTCAAGCGTATCGTCGTGGGCGAATGCGGCCATGCCTGGCGCGTCGCCTACTCGTTCTGGAACACCCTGACCGGAATCGGCGCAGGCGCCGACGATCCCTTCGCCATACAGTTGCAGAGCCAGCTCGATCACCGCTACAAGCAGCCGATGCACATCTGCGAACTGACCTGGGACCTGATCCAGCAGGGTGCGCTGTCTTTCGACAAGGAAGCCAACGACCATCGCATCATCACTTTCCACGACTCCTGCAACGTCGCGCGCGGCTCGCGCATGGGCGATATGCCCGGCGGCCAGTTTGTGATTCCGCGCAACATCATCCGCGCGGTGGCCAACAAATATGTCGAGATGGCACCGGGCACCACGCACGAGCAAACTTTCTGTTGCGGCGGCGGCGGCGGCTTGTTGACCGACGACCTGCTCGACCTGCGCGTCAAGGGCGCGCTGCCGCGCATGGAGGCATTGCAGCAGGTGGTCGATGGCCAGGGCGTGAATTTCATGGCGACCATTTGCGCCATCTGCAAGGCGCAGTTCACCAAGGTCGTGCCCTACTACGGCTTCAAGATGAGCATGATAGGCGGCGTACACCAGTTGGTCAGCACCGCCATCCGCCTCGGCCAAAAGTAATAACCGCTAATCCAAGTACAAGAACCAACGGAGACAACCATGTCGGCGACACCCACCACCACGGAACAGCCCAGCACCAAACTCAACTTCCGCCGCTACAAGGAAGGCGACACCAAGATCAAGCGCTGGCAGGAACAGATATTCCAGGCCAGCTACACGCACAAGTGCCCGACCTATATCCAATCGACCCCGCCGTGCCAGGGCAGTTGCCCATCCGGCGAAGACATCCGCGGCTACCTGGCCATCGCCCGCGGCACCGAAAAACCGCCCGCCGGCATGCCCTGGCAGGAATACGCCTGGCGCCGCCTGACCCAGGCCAATCCCTTTCCCTCCGTGATGGGACGCGTCTGCCCGGCGCCTTGCGAGACCGGCTGTAACCGCAACGAAGTCGAGGATCATGTCGGCATCAACTCGGTCGAGCACTTCCTCGGCGAATACGCCATTACCAACAAGCTGAGTTTCAAGAAGCCGGAAACCAGCACCGGCAAGAAAGTCGCCGTGATCGGCGGCGGACCCGCCGGCCTCTCGGTCGCCTACCAGCTGGCGCTGAAGGGACATGAAGTCACGATTTTCGACGAGCGCGAACTGCTCGGCGGCATGATGCGCTACGGCATTCCCGGCTTCCGCACCCCGCGCGATGTTCTCGACGCGGAAATCCAGCGGATCCTCGATCTCGGCGTCAAGACGCGCATGAAATGCCGCATCGGCACGGATATCACGCTGGAGCAGATTCGCAAGGACTACTCCGCGGTGTTTCTCGGCATGGGCGCCCAAGCCGGTCGCGCCCTGCCCATCCCGGATTGCGACGCACCCAACATCGTCACCGCCACCTCATTCCTGAAAGCCTTCAACGAAGGCCGCCTGCAGCATGTCGGCAAGCGCGTGGTAGTGGTTGGCGGCGGCGATACCTCGATCGACGTCGCCACCGTGGCTCGTCGCCTCGGACATATCAAAAATGCCCAGCCGACCGACATGGAAAAAGCCATTGCCGGACAGATGGCGCAGGATGTCGCCGACATTTCCGCCAAGCAGGGCGCGGAAGTCACCCTGACCTCGATCTTCGGCATCGACAAGATGCAGGCCAACCAGCACGAAATCGAACAAGCCAAAGCCGAGGGCATCGAAATACTCGGCGGCTGGGCGCCGCTGGGCATCGTCCGTGGCGCAGACGGCCGCGCCACCGCGCTGCGCATCGTCCAGTGCGAAGCGAAGTTCGTCGGACCCAAGCTCGAAATCAAGAACATCGAAGGCACGGAACGCGATGTCGAAGCCGACCTGATCGTCTCCGCCATCGGCCAGGCGGTGGATTTCACCGGCCTAGAGGAATTCAACAACGGCAAGGGTGCGGTGTCCACCGACAAGAATTACGTAGTCTCAGGCAAGCCCGGCACTTTCGCTGGTGGCGACGTGATCCGCCCGCATCTGCTGACCACCGCCATCGGCCATGGCGCAATCGCCGCCGAGGGCATAGCGCGCTTCCTGGCCAACGAGGAAATGGAACGGCGGCCCAAGATCGATGTGCATCAGTTCGACATGATGCGCAAAATGATCGAGGAAAAGGGTCTGGAAATCAAGGAGGAGCACCAGCCGATGCGCGGCACCGATAGCAGCAAGGTCGGCGTGCACAACTTCGAGAACCGCTCCGACCGCTATGTGATTCCCCACGATCAACTGTTCCTTGGCCATTTCCAGTACGTGCCGCGCGTCAAGCGCAAGATCATCACGCTCGACAAGCAAAGCGCGCTCGGCAACTTCGAAGAGCGGCTGGAATCGCTCGACGAGGCTGGCGCCATCGCCGAAGCCAAACGCTGCATGAGCTGCGGCATGTGCTTCGAGTGCGACAACTGCGTCGTGTATTGTCCGCAGACCGCCGTGTACAAGGTCAAGAAGAACGAGTCCACCACCGGTCGCTATGTCGCCACCGACTACGACAAGTGCATCGGCTGCCACATCTGCGCCGATGTTTGCCCGACCGGCTACATCCAGATGGGCCTGGGCGAGTAATCGACATGCCACGTCGCCTCCTCCAACTGTTGCTGCTGTTGCTGGCCGCTGTGGCGCTGCCGGTCCACGCCGGCGAGGGACATGTGCCAAAGCCCGTGCTGACGATCGAGCACCCGGGCCAGTGCATTGCGCCGCCGGAGGTGATGCGCCGCACCCACATGGATATGCTCAAGCACCAGCGCGACAAGACCTTGCGCCTGGGCGAGCGCGGCGCCAAGATCAGCCTCAACGGCTGCATCGAATGCCACGCCAGCCGGAAGACTGGTTCGGTGCTGGGCAGCAACGAGAACTTCTGTCAGAGTTGCCACGCCTACGTCGCCGTCAAGCTCGACTGCTTCGAGTGCCATCAGCCGAAGACCGGCATGCTTAAATCCGCCGCCACCGCGGGAGGCCAGCCATGAGCGAGCAACAAACACCCGACGCCGGCCGCAGGGACTTTCTCGGCGCCACCGCCGCCGCGACCGCCGCGGGGCTGGGCTTCGTCGCCCTGGCGCCCGGCATGCAGCTGATCAAGTTTGCCGAAGCCAATGCCTCGACGAACGCCGCCACCGGCCAGTTTGCTTCATCCAAGGTGCGCTGGGGCATGCTGATCGACACCACCCGCTGCGCTACCGGCTGCACCGACTGCGTCACCGCCTGCGCCACGGAGAATGCCATCCAGCCTGGCTCGGGCCGCCCCGGCCAGTCCTCGCAATGGATCCGCAAGATCGAACTGAAGGAACAGAAAACCGGCCGGGAAATCTCCCTGCCGATGATGTGCCAGCACTGCGCCGAGCCGCCTTGCGTGGATGTATGCCCTACCGGCGCCTCGTTCAAGCGGGCCGACGGCATCGTCCTGGTGGATCGCCACAGCTGCATCGGTTGCCGCTACTGCATGATGGCTTGCCCCTACAAGGCCCGCTCTTTCGTGCACGAACCGCTCACCCAGCAAAATCCGGAAGTACCGCGCGGCAAGGGCTGCGTGGAAAGCTGCACACTGTGCGTGCATCGCGTCGATAAAGGCGAGCAGCCGGCCTGCGTCGAAGCCTGCAGCAAGGGCGAGCATACCGCGATGTTGTTCGGCGACCTCAACAACCCGGACAGCGAAATAGCCAAACGCATCGCCACCACGGCGACCTCGCAAGTGCGCGCCGATCTGCGCCTCGATCCTGGCGTCCGTTTTCAGGGAATCTGAGCATGGCCAACACTGCAATCACGTTTCGCGCGATCGACGGCAAAGGCGGCTTCTACGGCCTGCTTGCCGCCTGCGGCGCCTTGCTGCTGCTGGGGGCATATGGCTACTTCCAGATGGAGCACCATGGCCACATCATCACCGGCATGGACAACCAGATCGTCTGGGGCATGCCGCACGTCATCGCGCTGTTCCTGATCGTCGCCGCCTCCGGCGCGCTGAATGTCGCCTCGACCGCCTCGGTGTTCGGCAAAAGCATCTACAAGCCGCTGGCGCCGCTCTCCGCCCTGCTGTCGCTGGCCTTGATGGGCGGCGGCCTGGCGGTGCTGATGCTCGACCTGGGACGCTCCGACCGGATGATCGTCGCCGCCACCCACTTCAACTTCAAGTCGATGTTCGCCTTGAACGTGTTTCTCTATACCGGCTTCTTCACCATCGTCGGCGCCTATCTTTGGCTGATGCTGGAGCGGCGCATGAATCGCTGGTCCCAGGCCGCCGGCGTGGCCGCCTTCATCTGGCGCCTGACCCTGACCACCGGCACCGGTTCCGTCTTCGGCTTCCTGGTCGCCCGCGAGGCTTACCAGTCGGCCCTGCTGGCGCCGATGTTCATCGTGCTGTCGTTCGCCTACGGCACTGCTCTGTATCTGCTGACGCTCGCCGCCGCCTGCGCCGCGGATGGCCGCCCGCTCGGCGATATCATCTTGAACAAGTTGAAGAACCTGCTGGCGACCTTCGTCGCCGCCTCGCTCTACTTCGTCACCGTGTTCCACCTGACCAATCTCTATTTCACGCGCAATCACGGCGTCGAACAATTCATCCTGCTGGATGGCGGCATCATCACCGGCCTGTTCTGGCTTGGCCAGATCGCGATCGGCTATGTCCTGCCGCTGGTGTTGCTGCTGGCGCCGGGCGCGACGCTCGGACGGATACTCACCGCCTGCGTTGCCATCGTGATCGGCGGCCTGTCCCAGATGTATGTCACCATCATCGGCGGGCAAGCCTGGCCGCTCGACCTGTTCCCCGGCTACGCGGCCAAATCGAGTTTCTTCGACGGCGAGATTCACAGCTATGCACCGAGCCTGGTGGAAACTTTTCTCGGTCTTGGCGGCTTTGCCATCGCCGCCATCATCGTGATCATCGCGCTGAAAGTGCTGCGTTTATTGCCGGAAAAACTCGACAACGCGACGCTTGACCCACACCACTCGAAGTAAG
>Ga0315268_10004738_pt1 | contig 14697 bp, 9 predicted proteins | sample C1_top_MG_FD_204535 | JGI IMG/M metagenome (GOLD analysis project Ga0315268, IMG submission 204535) | Sediment microbial communities from Yellowstone Lake, YNP, Wyoming, USA - C1_top | ecosystem: Environmental > Aquatic > Freshwater > Lake > Sediment | place: USA: Wyoming | collected 2017-08-01
TGGTCGTCCTGGCCGAAAACGAGATGGGCTACCGCAACCTGGTCAAGATCACCAGCGAGGCTTCGCTGAACGGCTTCTATTACAAGCCGCGCATCTCTAAGCGCTTTCTGGCCGAGCACAGCCAGGGCCTGATCGCGCTCTCCGGCTGCCTGAAGGGGGAAGTGGCTGAGCGCCTCATGGAAGGCAAGTACGACGCCGCCTGCCACGCCGCCGCTGAGTTCGCCGACCTGTTCGGCAAGCAGAACTTCTACCTGGAAATCCAGGACCAGGGCCTGGAGGAAGAGAAGAAAATCCAGGCCGGACTGTTTCAACTGGAGAAAGACCTGGGCCTGCCGCTGGTCGCCACCAACGACAGCCACTATCTCTGCGCCGAAGACGCCCATGCCCAGGATGTGATGGTCTGCATCCAGACCGGCAAATCCATTCACGACCAGAACCGGCTGAAGTTCCAGAGCAACCAGTTCTTCGTAAAAAGCTACGACGAAATGGCGCAACTGTTCGGCCAGACGCCCCAGGTCCTGGCACGCACGCTGGAAATCGCCGAGCGCTGCAATCTGAAGCTGGAGAAGATCCGCAACCCGTTCCCGGATTTCGAAGTCCCCGCCGGTTTCACCCTGGACAGCTACTTCGAGCAGGTGGCGCGCGAGGGCTTCGCGCGGCGTCTGGAAACCTTGCGCGAGTTGCAGCGCCAGGGGCGGCGGAAGCACCCGCTGGGCGACTACGAGCAGCGCCTGGGGCGCGAGATCGCCATCATCCGCCAGATGCAGTTTTCCGGCTATTTCCTTATCGTGTGGGACTTTATTCGCTGGGCCAAGGAGCACAGCATCCCCGTGGGTCCGGGACGCGGCTCGGCGGCCGGGTCGCTGGTCAGCTACTCCATGGGCATCACCGACCTCGACCCGCTGGAACACGAGCTGCTGTTCGAGCGCTTCCTCAACCCCGAGCGCGTCTCCATGCCCGACATCGACGTGGACTTCTGCATGAACCGCCGGGGCGAGGTGATCAGCTACGTCACCCAGAAATACGGCCGCGACAACGTGGCGCAGATCATCACCTTCGGCACCATGCAGGCCAAGGCGGCCATCAAGGACGTCGGGCGCACCATGGGCATTCCGTACCCCGACGTGGACCGCGTCGCCAAGATGGTGCCCAACCAGCTCAACATCACCTTGGAGCAGTCGCTGAAGCAGTCGCCGCAAATGGCCCAGGCCTACCAGGGCGAGCCGCAGGTCAAGGAGTTGATCGACACCGCGCTCAAGCTCGAGGGCCTGGTGCGCAACGCCGGAGTGCACGCCGCCGGGGTGGTCATTTCGCCGCAGCCGCTCATCGAACTGGTGCCCCTGCACAAGACCAAGAACGACGAAATCGTCACCGCCTTCGACATGAAGGCGATCGAGAAGATGGGCCTGCTGAAGATGGACTTCCTCGGGCTCACCACGCTCACCATCCTGGACGACGCGCTCAAGCTCATCCGCCAGACCCGTGGCGAGCAGCTCGACTGGAACCGCGTCCCGCTGGACGACCCCGAGACCTACGAAAAGGTCTTCCACCGCGGCCTGACCAGCGGCGTCTTCCAGTTTGAGTCGCACGGCATGCGCGACGTGCTGCGCCGCTACCGGCCCAACTCCATCCAGGACCTCACCGCCCTGAACGCGCTCTATCGCCCCGGGCCCATTCAGGGCGGCATGATCGACGATTTCATCGAGCGCAAGTGGGGCCGCCGCAAAATCGAATACGAAGTTTCGCAGCTGGAGGAAATCCTGCGCGAGACCCTGGGCGTGATCGTCTACCAGGAACAGGTGATGCAGATCGCCAACCGTCTTGCCGGCTACTCCCTCGGCGAGGCCGACCTGCTGCGCCGCGCCATGGGCAAGAAGAAGCCCGAAGAAATGGCCGCGCAACGCGAACGCTTCCTGGCAGGCGCCGCCCAGCGCGGCGTTCCGGCGCGCAAGGCGGAACGCATTTTCGATCTCATGGAGCAGTTCGCCGGCTACGGCTTCAACAAGTCGCACTCCGCCGCCTACGCGCTGCTCGCCTACCAGACCGCCTATCTGAAGACGCACTACCCGGTCGAGTTCATGGCGGCGCTGCTCACCTCGGTGACCGGCAACACCGACGACGTGGTCAAGTACATCAACGAATGCCGCGAAATGGGCATTGCCGTCGAACCGCCTGACATCAACGTCAGCGACGCCAATTTCACACCCCATGGCAGCGCCATCCGCTTCGGCCTGGCCGCCATCAAGAACGTCGGGCAGAACGCGATCGAATCCATCACCGCGGCGCGCCAGCGGCTGACGCGCTTCGCCTCGATTTTCGAATTTTGTGAAAAGGTGGACCTGCGGCTGCTCAACAAACGCGTGCTGGAGTCGCTGATCAAGAGCGGCGCCATGGATTCCCTGGGGCATCGCGCGCAACTGATGCAGGTGATCGACAAGGCCATGGAGCGCGGCCAGAAGGCGCAGCGCGACGCCGAATCCGGCCAGCATGGCCTGTTTGGCGTCTTCGACGAGCCCCAGGCCGCCGGCGCCAACGAGCGTCTTCCTGCCGTCCCCGAGTGGGACGAGCACCAGCGGCTGGCGGCGGAGAAGGAAATCCTGGGCTTCTTCATCACCGGCCATCCGTTGCAGAAGTACCAGGCCAAGCTGGAGGATTTCTCTGCGCTCACCACCGAGCAAATCAATGCCATGACGCAGAGCACGGGCAAGGATGAGATGCACACCGCCGGCATCATCAGCAACCTGCGCGTGCTGAAATCCAAGAAGGGCGACTTCTACGCCCAGGCGGTGCTGGAAGACATGCTGGGCAGCGTGGACATGCTGGTCTTTCCCGAGGCCTACCGCCGGCTGGCCGACAAGGTTAAGCTGGAGGTGCCGGTGCTGGTGCGCGGCGGGGTGCGGGTGGAGGAGGGCAGCAGCCCGCGGGTCACCGTTGGTGACATCGTTCCGCTGGAGCAGGCCCAGCCCAAGCTGCCCAAGGCGCTGCGTATCCGCATCCCATTGGAATCGGTTACCGCGGAAACCGTGGACGAGTTGCAAGCCTGCTGCGCCGCGCATCCCGGCGACGCCAGGGTGTTGTTCGCTGTGGAACGCGCCGGCGACTTCATGGTGGTGATGGAGGCGGAAGGCTATAATGTGCTGCCGGACCGCGCCTTCATCGCGCGGGTGGAAGAGTTGTGCGGGCGGGGTAGCGTCCGCATTGTCGAGTAGTTGGGGTCCGAACCAGGAGAGTTGCATTTTGGCCCAGGCAAGTCAGCCGCTAATTCACGAGATTCTCGCCTCCGAGGTGAAACGGCTCGCCGCCGAGGCGGAAGCGGAAAACGGACCTGCGATGAGAGCTGCCACCAAGGCCGAGCAGGAACTGGCCAAGATCGAAGATCAGATCGGACGCCTGGAGACGGTCGCGGGCGACAACCACGACGCTCACCGGCAGTTGCAGCAGCTTCACGAGCAGGTGTCGGCGCTGCGCAAGCAGATCGTGGCGCAACTTGGCGCCTGGCAGAAGACCGAACTGGCGCGCCATCCGCAGCGTCCCTACACGCTCGATTACGTGGAGCGCATCTTCACCGACTGGAGCGAGCTCCACGGCGACCGCGGGTTTGCCGACGATCACGCCATCGTCTGCGGCATGGTGCGCTTTCACGGCGAAGAGCTGATGATCATCGGCCAGCAGAAGGGCCGCGACACCAAGCAGAAAATTTTCCGCAACTTCGGCTCGCCCAACCCCGAGGGCTACCGCAAGGCGCTGCGCATGATGCGCCTGGCGGAAAAATTCCGCCGGCCGGTGGTCACCTTCATCGACACCCAGGGCGCGTATCCCGGCTTGGGCGCCGAGGAACGCGGCCAGGCCGAGGCCATCGCCCGCAACCTGCGCGAAATGGCGCGGCTCAAGGTGCCGATCATCGCCGTTGTGATCGGCGAAGGCGGCAGCGGCGGCGCCCTGGCCATCGCCGTCGCCGACCGCGTGCTGATGATGGAAAACGCCGTCTATTCCGTCATCTCACCCGAGGGCTGCGCTTCCATCATGTGGCGCGACTCAGGGAAGAAAGAGCTGGCGGCGGAGGCGCTGAAAATCACCGCCACCGACCTGAGCGGGCTGGGGTGCATTGACGAGATCGTGCCCGAACCGCCCGGCGGCGCGCACAACGACCCCGACGCGGCCGCCCGCATGCTGGATGAGTGTCTGCAAAAACACCTGGCGCAGTTGCGCGGCATGACTACAGAGTCCCTGCTTGCCGCCCGCTATGACAAATTCCGCAACATGGCGCAGTTCTTCAAGGTGGAATAGCGCCACCGGGAACACACCTAAGATTCGGGAAAAACACTTACAATTGCGGGCGTCATCCTGAGCTCGCGGCCTGGAACCGATCACAACATCCGGGAACGGACTAACGGTTAAGGGCGTCATCCTGAGCTCGCGGCCGGGTTTGCCGCGAGCTCAGGATCCATGCTTTTCCCGAACTGCCGCAAAACCAACTTCATTCGGCAGGGACATTCTGCCGGATTATGCCTGGCAATGTGTCCTGGGTTATGGCATGATTTGAGCATGGGGAAATCGGAGACAAAGGCGACGGCCAGGAACTTGCGGGACCGCTTTGAAGACCTGCTGGGAACCAGAGCCCCGTCCGAGCAGAAGATCGTGCGTCTTGTGGAGAGCGGCCTTCCGCTGAACGTCGTAAACCGGCTGGTGCAACGCGGCCTGACCAAGAAGGAAGTGTTTGAGGTCGTCATTCCGGCGCGCACGCTGAAGCACCGCAAGAGCAAGAGGCAGCCGTTATCGAGGGAAGAATCGGAGCGGGCGGTGCGCGCGGCGCGCATCCTGGCGCGGGCGGACGCTGTGCTGGGAGACGAGGCGTCGGCGCTGGCCTGGCTGCGGTCGCCGAAGAAGCGCTTCGAGGGCCGGGCGCCAATGGAGATGCTGGCCACCGAGCCCGGCGGCCGGCTGGTCGAGGAGATGTTAATTCAGATTGACGAAGGCATGTTCGCCTGATGATCCTTTGGCGCATCAGCAATCACCGGACGCTGGACGGGCGCGGTGGATTGCTGGCGTCGGCGCGATGGCACGGCAAGGGCCGGCCCGTTGTTTACCTGGCGGAGACGGCTAGCGGGGCGCTAGCGGAAGCGCTGGTCCACCTGGAGCTCGATCCCAATCACTTTCCTCACCATTACAAGCTGCTCAAGGCGGAAGCGCCGGACGATATTTCCATCCGAACGATCACCAAGGCCGATCTTCCAGACAACTGGGTGGAGGATGAGGTCGCCACGCGGACCATCGGCGACGAGTGGCTGGCCTTGCAGGAGACCGCGCTGCTGAGGGTCCCCTCGGTCCTCGCTCCGGAGACATTCAACGTGCTGCTGAATCCCGCGCACCGCGAGGCAGCCAGAGTAGTGGTGGTGGATTATCGCGAATACCCGTGGGATCAGCGGCTGCTGGAGTAGGCCCACATCTGCCAAATGCGAGCAGATGTGGGGCACCTGCCACCCCGTAACTCATTCGCTATTAACCACCGGCGGCGGATGTTGCAGACCCCCCTTCCCGACCCCTACGTAGGATCATCAACTTGCGCACGGAATACCGTCGGGTAACCGGCGGGTTACCCGGAACGGTGCTGTGTACCAGGAAAGCACTTTTGGCGGCTGTCTGGAAGGGGGAGTTGTTGTCAAAGAACTAAATAGGCGTTGCCGAACACACAACAAAAATTTGGTGGGCGATTCCGGATTTGGGAATGAACGGCGATCCTCCGTCCCCCAAGACCGGTGCCCCCGCCACGGTTTTGCTTGCGCTTATCACCCGAATCAGCTACAAAAAAGCACCCGTGGCTCCCGACAATCAGCGCCTTAGCACATGCCCGCCTCGCGGTGGTAATCGCTCTTTCCCTGCGAACCATATCGTACTACGAGATATGCAGGCTCGCGGGTTGTGGAACGGTTCGTTCAACGGTCGAGAATGTACCTTGCAGCAAGTATCCCCGTACATCGGTAAGCTCAAGTCCGGCATAGTACGAACGCTGATAAAGCATTTCACACGCCGGTCAGACTGGATTTGTGATCCGTTCGCTGGCTCGGGTGTCGTTCCGCTCGAGGCAGTGTTGCTCGGGCGGAAGGCTCTTGCAAATGACCTTAGCCCATATGCTTACCGGGTAACACGAGGAAAACTGTCGGCGCCCTTCAGCTATGATGAGGCAGAGCGACGAACAAATCGGTTGATTAGATACGTCTCGCGACATTGGCTCGACCAGGACCTTCGTGGCGTGGATGCATGGGTCAGATGTTTCTTCCATCCCCGAACGCTGAAGGAGACTCTGGCCGCATTTGAATATTGTCATCGCGCTTGCGACCACTTTCTGGCAGCGTGTCTGTGTGGGATTCTGCATCACCAACGGCCGGGTTTTTTGTCTTACCCAGCAAGCCACATGGTGCCGTACCTCAGGACGGAATTGTTTCCCCCTAGGTCGTACCCTGAGTTATACGAGTATCGCGACCTGGCTGACCGCATTCTTGCGAAAGTCAAAAGGGCATATCGTCGCCCTCCGGAAACAAGATGGACAGGAGATGATTACATAGTACAAAGGCGCGATTCACGAGACTTGGGATTCCGGGACGCCTCCACCGATTTCGTGCTTACCAGCCCGCCTTATTACGGGGCTCTCGATTACGCGCGAGACAATCGGTTGCGGCTGTGGTTCCTCGGATTGCGTGACTGGCAGTCCCTTAACGCCAGGTTGACGTCGCGGGCGTCGATTTACGAATGCGACATGAAGGCGTGTCTCCGTGAGATGCGCCGCGTGCTCAAACCAGGGAAGTATTGCGTTCTGATTGTGGGCGAGGTTCAGCGGAACGGAAAGACCAAAGATACCGCTGCTGTGTTGGGCGGAATGGCGGAAGAGGTCGGTTTCACAGTCGATTGCGTTATTGATGACGAAATACCTGATATTCGCCGCAGCCGGCGCGGAACGAAGACCACGAGAATCGAGAAAATACTGGTGCTGAGAAGAAGTCGGGGAGTTCATGCACACTGACGAGATCAAGAGCATGCACATTGCTGTGTATGCATTGTTTTTGCTGGGCGGCGCCCATCAGAAGGTTCATACGGAAGACTTGGCTCAAAAATGTCTGGAGCTCGCGCCGGATAGATTCAGATGGGAGAAGTACAACTATCCAGATAAAGAACTTGTCAGAAAGGCTCTTTTTCACGCCAGTGAGGTGAGAAACGGCGCTTTCGTCGGTGGTCGTGCTGGAATTGATCAGCGCGGGAAATCCCGCGACGGGTGGCAACTGTCCCCAGCGGGCGCGGCATGGGTTCGCGCCAATGAAGCTAGACTCACTGGTGCCCTCCGTCCCCAAGCAGGCCCCGAAGTACTTCCTAAGCGCGAAGCCGATCGTCTGCTGAAGAGAATTCGGTCGGAGCAGGCGTACGGGATTTTCCTCCGCAGTGGAGATGTGGCGGCCATCAGTCCTTATATGTTTACGGACCTCCTGAACTGTAGTCCTGATGCGCCGCCCGAGACAATCCGCACGAAGTTCCAGCGACTCCTTTCAAATGCCGAACTGCTGGGAGACGCTGCCGTACTGAAATTCCTCCGGGCATGTGAAAAGAAATTTTCGAACCTAATGAGTCCGGCTACAGCCGTAGGGGGCTCGTAATGACTCAAATAACCCACCCGAGAATTGGTGAGGCGATCGAAATCCACCTCTCTGCTCGGTACTATCAGTTCAATCGTTCTTTCGCCATTCGCGATGTCTACGACGCTCTTGTCGAACTGATTACAAACTGCGATGACAGTTACCACCGCCTGTCCCGTGCTGGGATGCAGTCGCGCGATGGGGGACCGATCGCGATCGAATACCTCGCTGGCAAGAATGCAATGGTGGCGGTTTACGATCGCGCAGAAGGTATGACATTAGCTCAAATGCAAGAGAAACTCGCGGATGTCGGTACGCGCAGGAGTGGAGAAGGTGATCGCGGGTTCATGGCACGAGGCGCAAAGGACTGCACAGAACTGGGCAGCCTCATATATGAATCTGTCAAAGATGACCGCTATTACAAATGCGAACTGACGACGAAACCTCAGTTCGTTCCGCTCGCAAGTGGGGAGCGAGTCACCAGCGAGCTACGTAGTCGCATGCGCATCGGGCGAGGCAACGGTACTGTCGTAACATTAAAGCTCAACCGCGAGCAGCGATTGCCGCGCTTCGAAAGTCTTGTACGCGAACTGCCTTGGCACTTCGCGCTTCGGGATATCTTGGCTGAGACATCGCCGACTCAAGTGCAGCTGACCAACTTGAATAATCCTGAACTTGGCCCTGAGCGCATTGTTTACAGAAGACCAGTGGGGGAGTTCCTCTTTCGAGACGAATTTGATGTCCCTGGTTACCCCACGGTTAGAGCGAAGCTAGAAGTTGCGAGGGCTCCCGAGGCTCTCGAGGATCCTTCCGACCGCTTCCGCAGATCGGGTTTTGTAATAAAGGGCAGCCGAGCAATTCATGACTGCACTTTGTTTTTGCCGGAGTTTGAGAAGGATCCACTGGCGAAGCGATATTTCGGTAGGTTGGAATGCGCCGAGATCGACAGGGTGATGATCGAATACGATGAGCGCCGTGAGAAGGGGGAACCGCACCCGTCTGAGAATCCGTCGCTCTTGATCGACCCCAACCGACAGCACGGGTTGAGAAAAGAACATCCGTTCACAAAAGGCTTGTTCTTGACTCCGAGCGAGCGGCTTCGCGCGTTGATAGCTGCGGACAGGGAAAGGGAGAAATCCGAGACTAGAGAAGTTGCTAATCACGAAACAAAAAACCGGCTGGATCGTCTTGCAAAGCGTGCAAGCGAGTTCTTGCGGCAACAGATTGAGTCGGAGGAGCTCACGGACGGCGACGATGTAGATAAGACTGCTTTCAAACACGGGACTATGATTTTTCCCACGTACTTGAACGTCGCGCTAGGCCAGGAGCGCGCATTGACGTACTACGTCAAAGCTGCGCTGCTGGACAAAACGAAACCGCGACACACGGCGAGTGCGTCTTCTGATGATCCAGCGCTTATTGTCCTCGACCCCAATTTCGAAATTCGGCCGCACAAGACGAAAGAAGATCGTTTCTCTGGCACATTCCGCGTCCGCGGGACGGCCCTAAAAGACAGCGTAATACTTCGTGCCAACTTTGGCGGTCTAGTCGAGGCCCAGGCGGTAGCAGCAGTAGTAGAGGACATCGTCGAGGAACACACGTTTGAGCAACCTCTCGAATTCGAATTCGGTGAGTACAAAGTTCGGGAGGGTAGCCGCCGCTCAATGGAGTTATTTGCCAAGTACCCTGACGTAGTGTCGGAGCCCACGAATGTTGCCGTGAACTCCTCCGATTCAATAGGGATTCCCGTTCGAGGGACGTCCACTCTCGTCCCGGTTGCAGGGTCAAACTATGCCCGAGGGACGGTTGTCGTACAGGGGCGCAAGCTTCAGGCGAGAGCTGATATCACAGCCGAAGTAAACGGCAGGACGGCTACGGCGGCGGTCAAGGTCGTCCAGCAACCGCCGGAAACGGGTGCGCCAATTGAGATCAAGATCGTAGAGGAAGATTTCGGCAATTTCCGCGCGCAATGGGCGTTTCATGAGCGAAAGCCGAATTTGCTGTTGATCTCTGCTCGTCACAAATCGATATCTCGGTATTTAGGTCCCTCGCCTGAATTTCACGGCCAGAACTCGCCCGTCTTCCGTTTGTTGCTGGCCGAAATTGTTGCTGAAAGTATCTGTCGGAAGTCTCTTCAGCTCGAGTGCCGGGAACGCAGCGCCGATTTTCGTTTCGCGGATTTGGCAGATGATGCTGTTATAGCAGATACAGTTCTCGCGCATTTACATCGCAGACTTCGGGACTTTGTTGCCGATGCGCACGCGATAATGCTCAGTGATGCAGAGGTTCGTAAGGTGCTAGAGGAGTAAAGGCCACCCCTCGCGGGCCGCCTGCTCGCCCCTCAGGGGCTGAAGCCCTGGATTTGTGGGGCTCCGGACGGCATGGCTGAAGCCATGCCCCTCCGAAACCAACCCAGCGACACCTTGCCGAAAAGGGAAGTATCCACAGCTTTTCCGCCATATAATTGAAGCCGTGGGGTTCCCGCCTGAATCATAAACAACGGGCCACTCAGCTGGTGAGTTCAGGCCATAGCTGAGACAGGCACGTTGGCTCGAGAGTCGGGCCATGTCAGCAGAATTGACGAATTTTCGTATTTGCGGATTGACGAATTTACGGGGTGCCTCCATGGGCATCGCCGATCTGGTGTTCGTCGGTTCGTATCGTGAATGCAGCAGCGAGAGCGCAATTTAAAAACCGAGGACGCAAAATTTCATGGCAACCATCGATATTGACACGCGCGAACTGGCCAGCCGCGTGGAGCCAAAGCGCATTATCAACGACTTCAGTTTGCAGGTCGCGACCGTGAACGGTTCCGGCTCGCAGTCGGCCAACACCGTGCTTCTGCGGACGATTTTTCAAATGGGCGTGCCCGTCTCGGGCAAGAACCTGTTTCCGTCGAACATCGCCGGGCTGCCCACCTGGTACACCATCCGCGCCCAGAAAGACGGCTACATCGCGCGCAAGAAGGAAATTGATTTCCTGGTGGCGATGAACCCGGAGACGGCGCGCGAAGACGTGCTCTCGCTCGCGCCCGGCGCCGCCGTGCTCTACGACCAGCCGCTGAACCTGGACGCGCTGCGCCACGACCTGACGTTCTACTCCGTGCCCTTCGACAAGCTGGTGATGACGGTCTGCTCCGACGCCAAGCTGCGCAAGCTGGTGAAGAACATGATCTACGTCGGGGTGGTGGCGCATCTGCTGAGCCTCGACATGGCGGAAGTGGAGAAGGCGATCCGCAAGCAGTTCGGGCGCAAGCTGAAGGCCGCAGATTTGAACGTCAACGCCGCCAAGGCGGGCTACGACTACGCGCTGGGGTCGCTGACCAAGGCCGACCCGTTCGCCATCGAGCGCATGGACAAGAACCAGGGCAAGATCATCATTGACGGCAACTCGGCGGCCGCGATGGGCTCGATGTTCGCCGGGGTGACGGTGGTGACGTGGTATCCGATCACGCCGTCGTCGTCGCTGGTGGAAAACCTGATCGAGTACATGAAGGCCTACCGCATCGGCAAGGACGGCAAAGCGACCTTCGCCATCGTGCAGGCGGAAGACGAGCTGGCGGCGATCGGCATGGTGCTGGGCGCGGGCTGGTCGGGGGCGCGCGCCATGACCGCCACCTCCGGCCCGGGCATCTCGCTGATGGCCGAATTCGCCGGCCTGGGCTACTACGTCGAGGTGCCGGCGGTGATCTGGGACGTGCAGCGCGTGGGACCTTCCACCGGCCTGCCGACGCGCACCGCGCAGGGCGACGTGCTTTCCTGCGCCTTTCTCTCGCACGGCGACACGCGTCACATCCTGCTGTTCCCATCCTCGCCGCACGAGTGCTTCAGCATGGCCAGCGACGCCTTCGACCTGGCCGAGCGCTTCCAGACGCCGGTGTTCGTCATGTCCGACCTCGACCTGGGGATGAATAACTGGATGTCGGAGCCGTTCGCCTATCCGGAGAAGCCAATCGGCCGCGGCAAGGTGCTGACCAAGAAAGACCTGGACCGGCTGGGCGGGTTCGCGCGTTACAAGGACGTGGACGGAGACGGCGTCGGCTACCGCACGCTGCCCGGCACCGAGCATCCCGCGGCGGCCTATTTCGCGCGCGGCAGCGGCCACAACGAGCAGGCGCAGTACAGCGAGCGTCCGGACGATTACGTCAACAACGTGGACCGGCTGGAGCACAAGCTGAATACGGCGCGCGCGCACGTGCCCCCGCCGGAAGTGCAGACCGGGAAATCCAGCATCGGCATCATCGCCTACGGCACCTCGCACTGGGCGATGGTGGAGAGCCGCGACCAGTTGCGCAAGGAGTACGGCGTGGAAACCGACTACCTGCGCGTGCGCGGCTATCCCTTCCCGTGCCAGGTGCACGAGTTCATCGCGGCGCACGAGCGGGTTTACGTGGTGGACCAGAACCGCGACGGGCAGATGCACACCTTGCTCAAGCTCGACCTGGACCCGGCGCAGGTGACGCGTCTGCGTAGCGTGCGCCACTACAACGGGCTGCCGCTTGACGCCCGCTCTGTCACCGACGAGATCATTTCGCAGGAGGGGAAATAGGCCGCGTTTCGCGGCGGCCATCCTGAGCGGCGCAGCCGCGAAGGATCTTTCGAAAGAGGACATCGATATGGCAACGACTCCGACCTCTCAACCGCAGCACAAGACCAACCGCGCCGGGCTGACGGTGATTGACTATCGCGGCGGCAAGACCACGTTGTGCGCCGGTTGCGGCCACAACGCCATTTCCGAGCGCATCATCGACGCCATGTACGACATGGGCATCCCGCCGGAGCGGGTGATCAAGCCCTCCGGAATCGGCTGCTCGTCCAAGAGCCCGGCGTACTTCATGAGCCGCTCGCACAGCTTCAACGCAGTGCACGGGCGCATGCCGTCGGTGGCCACCGGCGCGCTGCTGGCCAACCGCAAGCTGATCGCGCTGGGCGTGAGCGGCGACGGCGACACCGCCTCCATCGGCATCGGGCAGTTCGTGCACCTGATGCGGCGCAATCTGCCGATCATCTACGTGATCGAGGACAACGGCGTGTACGGGCTGACCAAGGGGCAGTTCTCGGCCACCGCCGACCTCGGCTCCAAGCTGAAGAGCGGCGTGATTAACGACCTGCCGCCCATCGATACCTGCTCGCTGGCCATCATGCTGGGCGCGACCTTCGTCGGACGCTCGTTCTCCGGCGACAAAAAGCAGTTGCTGGCCATGCTGAAGGCCGCCATCGCGCACAACGGCACCGCCATGCTGGACGTGATCTCGCCCTGCGTCACCTTCAACGATCACGAGGGCTCGACCAAGTCCTACAAGTTCACCAAGGACCACGACGAGCCCCTGCAGGAGGTGAGCTTCGTGCCCGCGTTCGAGAACATTGACGTGGAGTACGAGGCGGGCACCACGGTGGACGTCAGCATGCACGACGGATCGCGGCTGCGCCTGCGCAAGATTGAGGAGACCTACGATCCCACGCTCAAGGCCGATGCCTTGAAGCGGCTGGCCGAGGCGCATGAAAAGGGCGAGATTTTGACCGGCGTGTTCTACGTCAATCCCGCCGCACCCAGTTTCATGGACCTGCTCAACGCCACGGACGAGCCGCTGGCCACGCTGCCGGAGTCGGTAGTGCGCCCCTCGCGCCAGGTGCTGGAGGAGTGCATGGAAGAGCTGCGGTAGCGCAGGAGTTTGGTGGTCTCTTCCGCAACCTTCTGCCTACTGGGGTGTTTCTTCTGACGAAGGCTCTGGATCTGGGTTGAAGTCCGGCTGGACGCGCATTGCCAGCCCCAGTGCCTGGACAGCGGCGGAGGCCAGACCGCCGCTGTTCCCCCTGACTTCATTCTTCGCTTGCATGGCCCAAAGCGGGCGGGTTCCGATTCTCCCCGGAAGGAACCCGCCCTTTTTGGTTTCTTAGTCGCTGGTTTCTGGTTTCTCGCTGTTCAAGCTCTTCAACCTGGAAACAGAAACAGGAAACTACTGTTTTGGCGGCTTGCGCGTAGTCCGCGCGGCCGGCACAGCGCCCAGCTTGCGCAACCGCTCGCGCCCCTGTTGCGCTTCCAGGGATCGCGGGTAGCGTGCGGTGAGCGACTCCAGTTCGCGCACCCCGTCAGCGCGGCGGCCCAACTCCAGCAGCGCGAAGCCTTTCTTCAGTTGCGCCGCCGGGGCCTTGTTGCCGCCGGGATACTGCTCCAGGACCTTGTCGTAGTCCTTCACCGCCTGCTCGAAGTTGCCCTGCCGGTATTCCAGTTCCGCGAGGTAGAACTGCGCGTTCCCCGCCAGGCCGGTACTCGGGTAGTACTTCAGGTAATCAGCGAACTCCTGCGACGCCAGATCGTACTTGGCGCTCTGGTAATCGCGCAGGGCATTGTTGTAAAGCACGTCGGGCGGAGGCGCCTGCTGCTGGGCCGGCAGGGCAGCCGTGGGCAGAGTAGTCTGCGCGTTCTGCATGGCGTCGAGCTGGCCACCGATCTTGACCAGCCGCGCCTTGAGCTCGTCCAGGCTGTCGTTGAGCGCCTGGATCTGCCCGGAGAGCTGGTCGGCGCGCGCGCCGCCATCGGCCTGCTGCGCCTTGACCGCCTTCTGCAACTCGGCCATGGAGGCGTTGATCTGGTTCATCTTGTCGGTGCTGGCCTCGATGAGCTGGCGCATCATGCCCATGCGCTCGTCAAACGACTGCTTCATCTGCGCCATCTGGTCCTGCAAGGCCTGCACCTGGGTCTGAAGCTGGATGATCTCCTTGCTGACGGGGAAGGCCGGCGTGGCCGCGGCCAGCAGGAGGGCCAGCACGGAGAGGGGGAGCGAAATTTTGGTGAGTTTCATAACGACTGCTCTGATTGGACGACGCCCGGGGGCAAATCGTCAAGTGGCGCGGGCCCACATCTGCCAGAGGCAGGCAGATGTGGGGCACCGGAACATAGCGGCACGGCGGGCACAGCTTCCGGCCCGTGCCCGTCGTGCCTGGATGCGGCCGCGCTAGCGCTGGTACACGAAGTGGCCGCGCCGGTTCTGTTGCCAGCAAGCCTCGTTCGACTCGGTGCAGAACGGCTTCTCCTTGCCGTAGCTGATGGTGCGGATGCGGTCCGCCGCCACCCC
>Ga0315268_10004739_pt1 | contig 14697 bp, 13 predicted proteins | sample C1_top_MG_FD_204535 | JGI IMG/M metagenome (GOLD analysis project Ga0315268, IMG submission 204535) | Sediment microbial communities from Yellowstone Lake, YNP, Wyoming, USA - C1_top | ecosystem: Environmental > Aquatic > Freshwater > Lake > Sediment | place: USA: Wyoming | collected 2017-08-01
GGGTTGGTGGCGAACGTGAAGCGGGTGCGGCGGCTATTGCGGGAAATGGGTTTGGCGGCCGTGTATCCGAAGCCGCGGCTGAGTTTGCCTGGGGCCGGGCGATGGACAACGTGATGGTGGAGCGGCTGTGGCGGACGGTGAAGTATGAGGACATCTATCTGCGGGACTACGGGAGTCCGGTTGAGGCGCGGCGGGGCCTGGAGCGGTATTTTGGCTTCTACAACCAGGAGCGACCGCACCAGGCACTTGACTATCGGACGCCAGGTGAAGTAATGTTGCGTGCCCTAAGAAACGAGCCGGAAAGGGCCAGAAAGGGCTTGACAGCCTTGGCCTCTTTCGGTTCAATTAGGGATGGAAAAGCTTACTTAAAAGCGGCTGAAGTGGCCCGAGGAACGGGGAGCACCTCAGTCCTGTTGGCGACAGGTGCTTGGAACGACTCGAAAAACCAGTCATGTCGGCGAACAGAAGTGCTGCGTCGATCTGGCGGCCTTTGACGGGAAACACGGCTCCGAACCCATCGTCCAGCAAACCATCCACATCAAGGGGGTGAGACTGAAGGTAATCCTCAAGGGAGTTGTACCGGTATTTCAGCATTTGGTGTCCTCCACGATTTTGATTTCGTCCTCCGTCAGGCCGTAGAGGTCATAGACAAGGCGGTCAATTTGGGCGTCGGTGGCGGCGATCTGGCGGGTGAGGGCGGTTTGCTCCTGCGGCGTTCGGGGGGCGGCCTTTTGCTCACTCACAACCTGTCAATGACGCGAGGCACCGGCGCGGTCACAATCAACGAAAGCCTACCGCGGCCGAATTGTGTGTTTTTCGCCTGCTGCCAATGCATGGAGCCGTACTTCGCTGCCACGATTGCTTTGTCGGCCTGCCACCAGAAGTCATAGACGCCTGGTTGGTCAGACTCCTCAAAGAAGACAAAGGAAGATGGGATGACCCCGATCTCAGGAAAGCCATTCGTGCGGCGTGTGCCGTTGGGGTACACCCTGGAAATAGTGATCGTGCGCTCCAGAACGGGCTGGGCGGCCTTCGGCGGAAGAAAGATGCGGACGCGGACCGTTCGATCAACACGCCCGCTGCCGAAGAAGGCCTGCGCCGTGCTCAAAACGAACTGAAGTTGACGCTGGCCACTTCCGGTTTCCCAGTCATGCCGTTCTACGATCAAACACCGTTTTTGATTTGCCATTGTTCCCTTTCTGTTCGCGGTTTGTTGTTGAAGGCTGCGCGTGTCAGTCCGGGAGGCTGCCGTAAATCCCCAGCAGTCTGCGGACCTCCGTTTCAATCTCGTCATCCAGGTAGTTGGCGGTGCGTTGGTGGACCTTCGCCTCGTGCAGACCCGCGGCGCTGGACCTTAGGGGGGCCACTTGCGCGCGCTCGGCACCGAGCTCGTTCAGGCGTCTCATCGCTGCGGCGGAGCAAATATCCCGCGGCAGCGGGAAGACGGCGAGGTGTTTGATTTTGAGTTCAGCAAACACCCTTCCAGCTCGCGGCTCGATAGTCCGGAAGTACCACGTCATCACCTTGCTGTTCAGAAGCGCACAAAGGCCATCCAGCGTGAGCGCGCACGGCTGGAGAGGAAACACGATGAAAAAATTGTTGCTGGCGTAGCGACGGTGGCGGTCCACTGCCGCCAGCACATGGTCACCTGTCCGGCGAACCAGTAGTTTGTCCTGATCATACCACCCTGGTCTGCCCAGGTTGGCGTATTTCGTCTTGGACCTGCCCGCCGGCACCGCCGCGCATCGGAGGTAGGCGCCATCCCACCGAAGATGGTACGGCTCTATCTCGTCCCGGCCGAACAGAAGCTCCCGGCATGAAGCATCAACAGGTCTCGGAACAAAGAGCTCCGCGCGCATGTTCCCGCTGTGCACGCCTTCGTGGATTTCAAACCACTCGCCCAGCCGCGGCGCCGATTGGAGTTTCTGCAAAATGGACCGCTTCGCCGGAGTGAGGTGCAAGTTGAAAACATACCGCGGATTGCCCTTGAATTCAGCCTGCGGGATCTCATCTGCCAGAGGATGCTCTGGGTCATGAACGGCCACCTCAACCCGATGATCCGGGGTTGCCTGTGCTCTGAATCCGACGATCGTGGCGGCATCAATGACCGCTGCTGTGAACGCCATGCCCCACCAGTCAATTGCGGTCATCTTGAGGTTTTCAAGCAAGAAAAGTCGTGTCTGAGGGTAATCTTTCAGGAGAACGATGTCGGGCAGCACCATCCCAAACGCTCCGCCGCGCCGCGCCATCGAAACGCCCCGCTCCACGAAAGGCCGGAACGTGTCGAAGATGCCGACCGACGAGGGATACTTAAACCGAACGTACTCTTTCTCCGCTTCCGAGGCTAAGATGTGCTTCTGCCCCCAAGGCGGATTGCCAATCACCGCGTCAAAGCCGCCCTCCCACTCGGGTTCAATCGGGACCGGCGGCAGAGCGGCCTTCCTGGCTCTTGTTTTCTTGTAGGTGAAACTGCCGTGCAGCGGCACACCGGGCATGGTGTAGTCCAGTGGCGAAGCTGGCGTGTCGCGCAATTCGCCAGTAGAAGTCCTTCGGCGGAAGATTTGCGGAAACTCGGCCTGCCAGTCGAAGACGTTGATGCGGTAGCGTTCGTCTTCAGTCAGCAACGGCAGTTCGGCCTGCTGGTAGAAATCCGGGCCGATGAGGGAGTTGCCGCACTTGATGTTGTCGCCCAGGTCGGGCAACGCGCGCTCATGGAAGAGACGGAAGATGGCCTGGAGCGTTTGCCCGGTTTCGCCTTCGAGCACTTTGAGCAGCAGGGAGAGCTTGGTGACTTCGACCGCCTGCGGGTCAATGTCCACGCCAAAGATGTTGTTGAGCAGAATCCGCTTGCGCTCGCCAATGGTGAGTTTCCAGCCGGCCGTCGTTTGGACCAGGCGGGGGTTCTTACCGCGCACCAGCCAGTCAGCGTGCGCCCCCTCACCCCGGCGCTCTCCCCCGCTGGGGGAGAGGGCCTTCGCCCCAGCGAGCAGTTGCACGTAGAATTGCAGGTGCCAGTCGAGCAGCAGTTGGTAGGCGCCGATGAGGAATGAGCCGGAACCGCACGCCGGGTCGAGGATGCGCAGCTTGGAAACCCGGTCGAGCAGGCGGGCCGCGCCGCGGGCGTCGATCGCTTCCACTGTAGGAGCCGACGTAAGGAGGCTCTCATCTCCTTCGTTTCCGTCAGGATGAGCCTCCTTACGTCGGCTCCCACACTCCTCCAGCAGCTTCCCCACCGTCTGCTGGACGATGTGGTCCACGATGTAAGTGGGCGTGTAATAGACCCCGCCGGCCTTCTTGACCTCCGGCTTGTCGTCCACCACCGCGCGGTGGCCTTCGGTCAGCCGGATGACTTTGCCGAGGAACTGCTCATAGACCTGGCCGAGGATGTCGGCGGAAATGACGGAGAATTCGTAGGGGCTGTCGGGATAGTAAAGGCCGCGCAGGAGCTCGCGCAGGAGCTTGTCGTCGAGCTGGAGGGCGAGCGTCAGTTCGTCGGGCGGTTCGTGGCGGCCTTTCTCCCGCGTGAAGTGGAACAGCCCCGAGTTGTAGCGCGCGTCGGCGGCCTCGAACAACTGGCCGAGGCGCGGGTAGATGCGGTCGCCGTTGACCAGCGCCAGCAGCCGCCCGTAGTCCTCGAGGCCGCGGTCTTCGCAGATGCGCAGGAAGATGATGCGGTCAATAGTGCGCTGGACGGCGAAGTTGAGTTCGCGCTGGGTGAGCTTGGGGTTGCGGAGGGCGAAGTTGCGGGCCAGCTCCAGCCGCCAGCCTTCGATGGTTTCCAGAAAGGCGGCGTCAACCTCGGCGGTGCCTTTCTTGCCCCTGGCGCTTTCGGCGAACCGGTCGAATGAGCCTTTGAGCACGGCCTCGCGGGAGAAACGCTGGGCAATCCAGGCCCACTGCTCGGTGTATTCGCGGAAGGTGCAGTAGAAGATGCGGGCGGCGCTGGCCGGGTCGTCCTTGTGCGGCTTGACGCGGCAGTCATAGACGGCGAATTCCTCAAAGTCGCTCAGGACGCTCAACGGCAGCTTGGCGCTCCAGGCGTAACGACGGAGCTGGTAGGCGGCGCTTGGCTCGTCCTTGACGCTCACGGAGGGCTTCTTGGCTTCGAGAAAAAACTTGCGGGCGCCGCCGATGCGGAAACAGTAGTCGGGCGCCTTGACCGCGCCGCCGATGCGGATGGCGTCTTCGTGGATGACGTCCTTGTAGGCCTCGGCGTAGCCGTGCACGTTGTCCACGTCCCAGCCGAGGGCCTTGAAGAACGGGTCGAGAAACTCGCAGCGAACGTGGGCTTCGTTGTATTGGCCGGACTTGTAGGCCGGGAACTGCTGCTCAAAGCGCGCGACCAGATCAAGGATTTCCTTGGGCACGCTGATCGGCTGCCCCGCTTCCGGCTCCGCGACTTTCGGCATGGGCCAAGCATAGACTGAGTCGGCGCCCCGGTCAACCGCGCGAACAGGGGAGCCCGCCCCGGCGGGCATTGCAAACGAACTGAGGCGCGGTAGGCTGGCGGGGTGATCGCGTTGATTGATTACGGAGCGGGGAACTTGCGGAGCGTCGAAAAGGCGCTGCGGCACCTGGGCGCGAAGGTGGAGTTGGTCCGCGGCCCCGAAGGCTTGGTGGACGCGCCGGCAGCAGTGTTGCCGGGCGTGGGCGCCTTCGATGACTGCCTCAACGCGCTGCAACGGCAGGGGTTGCGCCAAGCCTGCTGCGATTTCATTGCCTCGGGCCGGCCTTTCCTCGGCATCTGCGTCGGCTACCAGGCCCTCTTTGACGGGAGCGACGAGTTCAATAGTTGCGCGGCGGGTCTGGGCGTCTTCAAGGGCAGGGTGGTGCGCTTCCCTGAGCGAGAGGGGCTGAAGGTCCCGCAGATCGGCTGGAACCAGCTTGAGATTGTCCGGCCAGAATGCCCGCTGCTGCGGGGGATTCTCGACCAAAGCTACGCCTATTTCGTGCACAGCTTCTTTCCAAAGCCCGACGATGCCTCGATTGTCGCCACGCGCACTGAATACGGCGAGAGCTTTGCCTCCATGATCTGGCAGGGGAACGTCTTCGCCACCCAGTTTCATCCCGAAAAAAGCCAGGAGGTCGGCCTGCAACTGCTGCGGAATTTCATTGGGCTGGCAGGGAAAGCCTCCCCTCTGCCCCATTGGGGGAGAGGGCCAGGGTGAGGGGGTGGGGCAATGCGGAGTGCGCCGGCGTTTCCCCAGAATATCGCTTGCGCTTGCGCGTGGGCTTTGCTATTATTGTCATTGTTGGGACAAGATTGGTAAAGCGATTGAAATCGGACAAAGACAACTGAACCTTGACAAACCGAAGGAGAATTATGCCTTACGAACTGCCTTCCCTGCCGTACGCCACGAACGCATTGGAGCCATACATGGACGCCCTCACGGTGGAGATTCACCACGGGAAACATCACGCGGCCTACGTGGCCAATCTGAACAAGGCGCTGGCCGGCCACACGGCGCTGGCCAACCAGCCCATTGAGGCCCTGCTGAGCAACCTGAGCATCGTGCCGGAGAGCATCCGCGCGGCGGTGCGCAACAACGGGGGCGGACATTACAACCATTGCCTGTTCTGGAAGTGGATGGCCCCCAACGCGGGCGGCGCACCCACGCGCCAATTGGCCGCCGACATCGCGGCGACTTTCGGCAGCTTTCCCGCGTTCAAGGAGAAATTCGAGGCTGCCGGGCTGGGGCGGTTCGGCAGCGGCTGGGTCTGGCTGATCGTCAACCGAGCGGGCAAGCTGGAGGTCACTTCCACGCCTAACCAGGACAATCCGTTGAACGACGGCAGCGGCAAGCTGGTGCTGTGCTGCGACCTGTGGGAGCACGCCTACTACCTCAAGTACCAGAACCGCCGGGGCGAATTCCTGAAGGCCTGGTGGAACTTGGTCAACTGGGCCGAAGTGGCCAGAAGCTACGCCGAGGCGAAGCGGTAGGAGACGCCGGCTGGTGGACTCGCCGCCGAAAGAACCACAATTGAGGCGGCTGGAGGCGAATCCCCGAACTCACACGGCACCACGACCCTCTTAACGGGGCGGACCAACTGCGCTCCGGCCCATGCTGCCAAGAGCAGCGAAGGCCATTTGCTGGCCAGGTCGCCTGCTGGCGCCGGTGGCTCTCGTGCTCCAGTTGGCGCCGCCGCGGCAGCCAGTATTGGCGGTCGGCTTCGCGCTCCAGTCGTTCCTCTTCGCGGAGGGCCGAGGCAAGGGCCTGCGGTATGCCGGCTGCCGCCAGGGCTAGCAGCGGCCGGTTGTCCGCCGGCTTCCGGCATAGCCTGGGAGCGGCCTTGGCCAGCTCAATCAGCAGCTCAGGGGTTCGCGTTTCGCGCACCCAGAATCCGATTTGCGCGGGACGGGGGCTGGCCGCATGTTGGAAGTAGTGGGCTTCAACCAGCCGGCGAATCATGGGCCAATCCTTGTCGCGCTGGGTCTTGTTGGCCAGCAGAAGGTCCGGCAAGGCCAGGACCTCACAAGGCAAGCCGCCCGGCAGCACCACCGTAGTGCGGCGTTTCCACAGCTTCGGAAAGGCTTCAACCCCCCGCAGCTTGGACATCACCTCAAGCCTTGTCCGGCAGGCCTCGGGATGCAGGCATCGGAAATGGACGGCGTGTCCCTGCCGCAGATACTTCCGCTCAAATGGGGGAACCGCGATGACTTCGGCCTGCAGCTCCGCCAGCGCCTTCCGGAGACGGGCGAGGTTCGCCTCACTGGCCAAGAGGGCCAAGTCGGTGTCCCGGCTAAACTCGGCCGCGCCGTATAAAACGCAGGCCTAGCCGCCCATCAGCAGGGCGCGCACGCGGTGCGCGTGGATCGAAGAAAGGACTTTGCGTATCGGGTTCGGGATCAAGCGAACCTCCCAAGAAAAGATAGGTCTGCCACAACTGCTCGCTCTCCTGCCAGCGTTCGGCTGGAGTGAGACGATACCACTCTGCCCACTGGGTGCCTACGAGTTGTTCGGCCGAGAGCATGAGGTGATTATGCCATCCAAGAAGCAGTGATTCAAGCCCGCCGGCGCGATGCGGAGCCGAACGACCAGCGCCGGCTCAAACCGTGCCCAACACGCCGCCCTTGCTGGCGTTGCCCACCATCTGTTGGTAGCGCGCCAGCCAGCCGGTCAACTCGCGTTTGACGGGCTGGAAACTCTGGCGCCGCTCCGCCAACTCGGCCTCCGTGAGCAGTGTGTCCATCCGCCGATTCGGGAAATCAATGCGCACGCGATCGCCTGGCCGCAGCCAGCCGATTGGCCCGCCTTCGGCGGCTTCTGGCGAGACGTGGCCGATGCAAGCGCCAGCGGTGCCGCCGCTAAAGCGGCCGTCGGTAATCAAAGCCACCTTGTCGCCCAGGCCCAAGCCGACGATGTAACTGGTGGGCGAGAGCATCTCTTGCATGCCCGGCCCCCCGCGCGGGCCTTCGTTGCGGATGACCACCACGTCGCCCGCCTTGACCTTCCCCGCCAGGATGCCTTTGCAGGCCTCCTCCTGGCTCTCGAAGATCACGCACGGCCCTTCAAACACGAAGTCCGGCCCGCAATTCTGCCGGAACGCCTCGCTGATGCCGGCGGTCTTGACCACGCTCCCCTCCGGGGCCAGTTGACCGTAGAGCACCGCCAGGCCCCCGTCCGCAGAATAAGGCGTGGTGGCCGGGCGGATGCAGTCCTTCGGCTCAAAAAGGAAGGCTGGGTCGTACGGCATCAGCCCCGCCGGCTGCGCTTCGGCCGCCGTGGCAGGCCGGCCATCGAAGTAAGCATCTTGGATTAAGCCGTGGCGATACTTGGCCACGCGGAAGAGGCCCAGACGCTGTTTGGGGGCGCCTTGGGCATATCGCCAAACGACCAGCACCGGCACCTTTTTGAGCACGGCCAACTCCGCCCGCGTCAGCCCTTGCGCCTCCCGGAGCTTGCGTTCGTGAGCGGCCCGGATGGCCGCCGAGCCTTTGCAGGTGCTGCCAGGATCAACTTGCAGTTGCGCCTCGTCGGTAAACAGGGCTCCCAAGGCGTCAACGTCGGCGGCGTTCCAGGCGGCCGCCACGCGCCAGAGCATGATGGCGCGCTCGTCGCCAGGGAAGAACGAGATGGGTTTGGTGACCAGGCTGCCGGCGGCGCTGCTGGTGGCTGCGCCGGGCTTGTCGGCGGGGTCAAGTGCCAAGGCCGAGGCGCCCGAAAGCCCCACCGCTTTGGCCAGCCGGCTGCGCGTGTTCGCGCGCACGTCCCACTCGGCAATGTTCTCGCCCAGCGTTTTGCCGGTCACCGTCCGGCAAGAGAGCGTCAGAATCCTTGGCGCCGTTGGCTCGCCGGCGCCCTGAAAGATGTCGTTGGCGTAGCCGTTGGCCTCGTCCAGGCGCCTGAGCTCGCCCAGGATGGTGTGGACGCCTCCCGCTCGCTGCACGTCCTGCACGTGGTAGTCGGAGGACGGGGCCACCTTGCAGAGGCAAGGCACCCGGCGCGAGAGGGCGTCAATGCGGGCGAGGTCATAAGCGATGCCGGCCTCGCGCGCAATGGCCAAGGTGTGCAGGACGGTATTAGTGGAGCCGCCCATCGCCACGTCCAGCGCCAGGGCGTTGTCGAAGGCCGCCAAGGTCGCAATGTCGCGCGGCTTCAAGTCCAGCTCGACCAGTTTCATAATCTGCGCGGCGGCCCGGCAGTAAAGCGCCTCGCGCTCTTTTGACACGGCCAGGATCGTCCCGTTGCCCGGCAGGGCCATCCCCAGCGCTTCGCAGAGGCAGTTCATCGAATTGGCGGTGAACAAGCCCGCGCACGAACCACAGGTCGGGCAGGCGTTTTTTTCCAACGCGTCCAGGTCCGCGGCGGCAATCTTGCCCGCCTGCAATTGCGCAACGCCGCGGAAGATCGAAATGAGGTCGCTGGCTTGTGAGGCCGGCTGCAAGTGCGGCGCCAGGGCCTCGTTGGGCGCCGCGCGCGCCGCGATGCCCGCCGCCATCGGGCCGCCGCTTACAAAAATGGCGGGGATGTTCACGCGCATCGCTGCCATCAGCATCCCGGGCACGATCTTATCGCAGTTGGGAATGCAGACCATGCCGTCGAAACAGTGCGCCCGCAGCATCGTTTCGACCGAGTCCGCAATCAGGTCGCGCGACGGCAGCGAGTACTTCATGCCCGCGTGGCCCATGGCGATGCCGTCCTCCACGCCAATGGTGTCGAAGAGAAACGGCACGCCCCCCGCTTCGCGCACGAGGCGCTTGACCAGCAGCCCGACTTCGTTCAGGTGCGCGTGGCCGGGGATGATGTCGGTGTAACTGTTGCAGATGGCGATGAACGGTTTATTGAAATCGGCGTCGGACTCAATCGAGCCGGTCGCCCGCAACAGCGCGCGATGGGGGGCGCGTTCAGGGCCTTTCTTGATGGTATCAGAGCGCATAGGCGTCAACTTTCCCGGTTGCGGCCACACACTGGCGGGGGTATGACGCAAACCACGCCACCCACGCCGCCAGCGGGACAATGGCCGCGCCCGGTCACCAAACCGAACGCCCAACCCTGCCCTTTGTCCGCAACCACCGGGTTCTTCTACCGGCAAAGCGGGCGGTTGTCACGCTTTTCAGCGAGGCGGGGATGGAGTGGGATTCGTGCGAATGGATTTCGTCGCTGCTTTTTCCCGTTGGAAAAGCCTGCGCGGCAAGGCACTCTTGCTCGGTGCAAGGCGGCCAACCAGCGCCAGAAATGGCTCGGGTTGCGGCCAGACTCTGCTGGTGGAAATCGCCGGCGGAGGCGTTGTCGGACCCAATCCGGTTTGTGGCCCAGGTCATGACCTTGGGCAGTTGGGACGACGTGCAAACCACCCGCGCCCACTTGGGCGAGGAACTGTTCCGGCGCGCCTTGACACAGGCGCCGCCCGGGGTCTTCGACGAAGCCTCGTGGGTTTACTGGCACCACGTCTTTGACATCACGCCCGTGCCTCCTTTCCCTTCCAGGTTTCCTTTGTCGGCGGGTCCTCCCTCAGCCGAGCGGGCGAACCAGAGTTGACCGGAGATCAAGTCCTTCGGGTGGCCTCAACTCTGTTCCTGGCGGCGACCAAAATGGCTGTCCGTCTATAGTCCAGCTTTCACCCTGCCAAGACGCTGCGGACCGGCCAAAGCCGGCGCTACACGCCCGTCAACTCCCAGCCCGACCGGTATTCGCGGGTCAGGCACTTGTTGGCTTCCGGCACGTTGGTGACTTTCGCGTTGGCGGCGTCAAAGAGCAGCCGCCGGCCCCCAAGCCGCAGCGAGACCGCGCCCAAGTTGAAGGCGTCCGAGATCGGTCCGGCCAGCAGAAAATCCCCATAAGTGGGGTTGCCGCTCCGGAAAGCCGCCACCCAGGAGGCCGCCCGCTCGTCACGGCCACGGCCACGTTGCCGCCCCGCCGCTTCCGGCAGGTTCTTCGCCGCCCGGTAATCGCGCATCTTGCTCTCAGGAATGAGCCGCGGGTTCCCGCCGCGGAAATCCGCGAGTATCTTTCCCTTGTCGCCGACAAAGAGCATCCCTTCGGGCTCGAATTCCTTGTTGTCCGCCTCCAACTCCGACGGTGTCGCCGGCCTAATCGAGCCGTCGTACCAGAAGAGGTTCAGCGCCGGCCGGCTGCCCTTGGCGGCGAACTTGAAGCGGATCGTGCAGGCATCTGGGAAGGAATAGTTGTTCCTGACCGTCACGGCCACGTTGCCATTGAGGCCGCAAACGTGGCTCGGCCGCGACTCGACGCAGACCGGGGCATCCAGATCAAATTGCCTGAACACCGGCCAGAGGCTGTAATGGCCCATGTCCGCCAGCGAGCCACCCCCGAACTCATACCAGCCGCGGAACACGGCATGGGTGTAGTGCGGATGATAGGGGCGGTCGAGCGATGGCCCCAGCCACAGCGGCCAGTCAAAGCCCTCCGGCACCGGCGGCGTGTCGGTGGGAATCGTCGGATACTGCGGCCAGACGGGCCGGTTGGACCAGTTGTGGATTTCGCGGAGGGTGCCGATGGCGCCGTCATCAATCCAGGCCTTGATGGCGCGAATCTCGGCGCCATCGCTGGCGGGCAGAAAGTGCGTGGCGACTTTCGTTTTGCGGGCCGTCTCGACGACCAGCCTGGCTTCCAGGAGCCGATTCGCCAACGGCTTGTGCATCAGGACGTGCTTGCCCTTCTTCATGGCCGCGATGGCGACCGTGGCGTGGAGATGGTCGGGCGTCATGACCTTGACGGCGTTCACGTCTGGTTCCTTTTCCAACAGCTCCCGAAAATCAGCATACGCGGTGCAGCCTTTGAAAACCTCCGCCGCCCGTTGGTTGGCATAAACGGTCTCGACCAGTTCCTTGGCCACATCACGCCCGCCCGGAATGCCCGGCGCGCCCCGCCGCCAGTCCGGCTTGCCCATCGCCTCGGCGATGGAGGCGCGCAGGCCGTCTTGAGACCAGTCCACATAGTCATGGCCGTCTTTGACGGGGTCGCACACGGCGACAATCTGCACTTCGGGCATGTTGAGCATCCCCAGCATTTCTCTCAATCCCTGCGTGCCGCAGCCGATGTAGCCCAGGGTGATCTTTTCGCTGGGAGCGACAAAGCGCGGGCCGCCGAGGACGTGCCGCGGCACAATGGCAAAGGCCGCGGCGGCGGCGCCTCCGCTCAGCATGAACCGGCGCCGCGAAAGGCCAAGCGGTCGGGATTGGTTTGTGGTCTCGGTTGTATTCATAGTCACCTTTCTCGGTTCTGGAAACGCGCATCGGCGCCATGAACCAGCGGGGCGGCGCTGCTGCGCCCTCGGGCCATTCGGCGAACGCCAGCGCGTTCATGCCGTAAACGTCACACGACCGCCTCACCCGTGTCAAGGCGGCGTTAGGCACGAGAGCAGCCTGTGAGTCTGGCTGGCAGACGAGCCGGTGGTGGGTCTGCTCAGGGCCGTCTTTGGGCGAGGACTCGCTTCATTTCGGTGACGATGCGCGGCGTGGCCAGGTTGGTTTCCCCTCGGACCATCCGCTCGAAATTCACCGCGAGGATTTCGTCGGGATGTATGATGTAATCGGTGTTGTTGCCCACTTGCTCGAAGAAACCTTGTACTTGCCGCGCCTCGAGCAGTTGAGGCTGTCCTTCCACAAGCTTGGGCTGCCAGTGGCCGCCGCTATTCGTTACCACCAGCAGCCGAAACACCAGGTAATCGAAGAACTCGCCGCCTTTCTCAGGGTCATAGCGCACGGCAGACGCATAAAGGACTGGGACCACTGGCAAAGACTGGTTCCGATTGGTGACGTTGATACACCATCCGCTCTGAACACCGTCGGGATTGGTAATCCTGCGCGAGCGGAGCCCTTCCGGATATTCGATGCTGTTGATGGGGCTGAAACCAATCGTGGCGTAGAGCTTGGCCCGCAGCTTGGCGTCGTGCCGCGACATGACGTGGAAGAGTTCATGCGTGAGTCCGTGCTCCAGGCCGCGCCCCGCGGCAAGCACCGTCCGGCGAGGGAGAATGATGGCATTCTGGCGCGTGTAGCAGGCATTCCCTTCCTCCCGCCCGGAAGTCTTGATGAGCAATATGGTCTTAGGAAGCGGCAAATGGAATGGTTCCACTTGTTGGCGCACCGCCTGCAAGACGCCGGCCACCCGGTTAGTCTCGTCAGGCAGCCAGGCAAGCGCGCTCTGCCCGACATACTCCAGAAACTCCGCCTCCTCAACCACGCGGCCGGTCTTCAGCCGCGCAGCCCGGTCGAACGGGCTAAGGGCGTTGATGAATTCGTCGCGGTTGGTCAGTGCGCTCCTGGCCGTCTCCACGCTGGCAAACGAAATCACACAGTCAGCCCCCAGCTTGACTCCTTGAGCGAGAGTTGAAGCTCCAGACACCAGCACCGTGGAGCACGCGAGCAGGCTGCAAAGCTGTGTTTTCATGGCCGCGCAGCAAACATGGAACGTCCCCTGCCGAATCTCAAAGACCGGAGTGCGGGCCGGCTGGGCCTTGGAGCCTTGGGAGCCGTGGCCAATTGGCACGATGCGGCGGCCGGGACGGCCGCGCCCAGTACGACCGGGCGGTCGCCAGCCCCATTTTCATCGTTGGTGGCGCGGCGCATGCGGCATGGCGTCTGGCCTTGCGCGGAGCAGGCCCGCAGCGGGGGTTGGTCTTGGGCTTTTGGGCCTGGTCGTCACTTGCCCACGCGATGGAGTTTTTCCAGCGCTTGCCGCGGCACCTCGAAGCCGTTGCCGTCGGCTCCGCCCATCTCGACGATGTACCATTGGGTGCCGGCAGTGGTCTCGCACAGCCGGAATACCTCCTTGAAATAGTCGCTCTCGAAGGTCTTATCCTGGTACTCCCTGAGGTGGATGGTCCGGGCGCGCCCGGGGAACTGCTTGAGCATGGCGATGGGATCGCCTTTGCCAGCCAGGCAATTGCCGATGTCCATCTGCATGTTGACCTCGGGTTGCGTGCGGCTGAAGAGAATCTCCCAGGCGAAACGGCCGCCGATCCTGGCGAAATCAAATGGGTGCGCATGGTAGCCGACGATCATTTTGTGCGGCCGGACTTGCGCCGCCGCCTGGTTCAACAGCGCCGCCAACTCGCCAATCGCCTCCTCCGAACTCATCTTCTCCCTGGCCGCCGCCACCGTGAGATACTGGTTGCCGAGGGTCTGGTTGTTCTCAATCGTGCGCTTGAGACAGTCGTCGGCCAGGGCCTTCAATTCCAGGTGCATGCCGCAGCACTTGAGGCCGTTTTCATCGAGCAACTTGCGCAACTGGGCGGCGGAGTATTGCTGATAGACGTTCGGCGTGCCGCCGTAGCCCCAGAACTCGACTCCCTTGTACCCCATTTGGGCAAGCGTCTCGAGGGTTTCGGGCACGTTGCGCGAGAATTCGCCGCGCACCGCGTAAAGCTGGCAGCCAATCGGAATGGCCTTCGCCCGGCTGGCAGCCAGACACAATCTCCGGCTCAGGGTCGTGCCGAGGGCGCAACCGAGCGCCGATGTAACGAACTGACGACGTGTTGTTTGCATAAGGAATCACGGTTACTTGGTTTGCCTGCGAGTCTGTCCGACGATAGCCCGGGGAATCTCACGAACCGACAAGCACCAGTTGTCCAGGCGCGTGTGCCTGGCTTGCCAGCTTGGTCCAGCGATGGGTTCGGGGATTATAGCTCCATCCGCGTTGTTCGAGCCGACTCGCGAACTCGCGCCGATCGAGGCTCAGGCACCCCAGCGCGCGGCGGCGCCACAGTTCCATGACCAGCCGGTTGAAGAGGGCCTCGCTGGCAAAACTGGACATCCCGTCTGTCAAGCAAGCATCGAACACCTCTGAGAGAATCGCCGCCGGGCCTTGCCCCGAAAACGGTTTTGCCTTTTGGGCGGTCCTGGCGACCTCCTTGGATTTGTAAAAAGTCAGGATCATTTCACCCGCCAGCACGCTGGCGGAGTTCTTCTTTTTGTGCATTGACCAGATCACGTTACCGGTCTGCGTGATCGCCGCTTTCAGCTCAGCGCCGCAGTCGCTGGCGGTCTCCAAGATCGTTGCGAAGTAGCTGACATCCCAATGTTCGAAGACGATGGAAAACCACCTGTCGGGCCGCAGCAGCCGCAGGCACGTGGCGATGGTCTGGGCGAGGCTCTCCTTGTAGTGGGCTTCCGAGTGCCCGCACTCCCCACCGACGATGGTCTCCCGGTCGCGGGTCTCAGGGGAAACGGGGAATCCAAGCCAGTGATTCCACAGGATGGACAGGTCAAGATACGTGATGAATCCACCGTAA
>Ga0315268_10004740_pt1 | contig 14696 bp, 9 predicted proteins | sample C1_top_MG_FD_204535 | JGI IMG/M metagenome (GOLD analysis project Ga0315268, IMG submission 204535) | Sediment microbial communities from Yellowstone Lake, YNP, Wyoming, USA - C1_top | ecosystem: Environmental > Aquatic > Freshwater > Lake > Sediment | place: USA: Wyoming | collected 2017-08-01
GCCGCGCGGCGTACCCTGACGGGCACGCCGCGCGACCGGACCCGGGGCGACGCGCTACTTCATCCGGCTCTGCGCCTCGCTGATGACGTCCTTGTAGGTGTTCAGCACCCGGTCCCACGGCACGAAGTTCTCGTCGTCCTTGGTCGACCACCGGTCGGGCAGATCGTCCTTGTTCTTCTCGCTGACGATCTTGAGCGAATAGCGCAGCGGGGCGTCGCTGACGCGCTTCAGGATCACCCGCGTGCGGACCACCGACTCGTTGACGTCGTTCACGCCCCAGCTCTTGAGCTGCCAGGCCGTGCGCAGGTAGCCCGTCTGGCTGTCGGAGTTCTCGAGCACGTCGAAGTAGTTGAGCACGATCGACGAGAGCAGCTTCCACGCCTGCTCCTCCTTGAAGCTCTTCCCCACCTCGATGGTGACGTTCACGTTGGCCTGGTCGCTGGCGGTCGAGGCCGCGTACGACCCGTCCTGCCGCAGCGTCACGTTCTCGTCGATCGGCGGCTCCATCTCGCCCGTCTTGGCGCAGTACGACTGCTTGAACGTCAGGTAGCCCGGCTGGCTCACCCGTACCACGGTGCACGTGCCCGAGGGCACCTGCGCGGGGACAGAACCGATCCCGGCCTGCTTTTCGTTCACGAAAATGCGCGCCCCCTCCGGCGCGTTGACCTTCACGACGCGTCCGCGAAGCACCAGCCGGTCGGTGAGCGGCGGCTCCGGCTGGCCGTCCTTGTTGCAAAACTCGTGCACTTCGCTCATCCACCCGGCCCGCCGCGCCGTGAGTTTGGCGCAGGTGCCGCGCTTGACGATGAAGTCCGCGTCCCCCTCGCCAATCTTGGCCTCATTGCTGACCAGTTCGACGCCCTCGGGCGACGACGTCACCGATACCCGGCGATCCAGCAGCTCGATGCGGTCCTGCGTGGGGGGCATGTCGCCCCCCTTCTCCCAGCGATAGACGCGCTTGATGGTGGCGAACCCGGCCTTCGTCACCTCGATGGTGGTCGTCTGCCCCTCGTCGACTTCCACCTCCAGCGACCGCGTCCCCCGGGCCTCGCCATTCACGAGGATGCGCGCGTCATACGGCAGCGTGGTGAGCTGGACGATGCGCTTGGACAGCACGATGGTGAACGTCTTGTCCTTGTACTCCGCGTCGCGCGGGAAGCTGCGCTTCACGTCGCGGTAGCCCTCCTGCCGGACGACGATCGTGTTGGGGTCGTCCTTCTCGAGCTTGATCTTGGCGTTGCCCACGCCGATCTGGACGAGCGTGTTGTCCTGCACCTTCACGCGATAGATCGTCGCGGTGGCCGGATCGGCGACGAGCGTGATGGTCGGGGCAAAGAACTGGGCATCCGCGGGCGCGGCGAACGACAGGGCGAGCACGACACCGGCAACGAGGTAGCGCATGGGGGCGTCCGTGGAGAAAGACGTGACAACAGGCGGGAGCATCACGACACGCAGCCCGTGAGGGCTCTTCGCAGTGTGCCAAAGCTAGGAACCGAGACGGACGCGAGCAAGCAAGCAACGCGGCCGGCGCGATCAACGGCGCGATCAACGGCGCGATCAACGGCGCGACCACGAATCGCCGACACGCCCTACGGCGCGACGGCGCCCCCCGCCGGCGGGTTCTCCCGCCGCAGCCGCATCAACCCCTCCTGCGCCACCGACGCCACCAGTTCGCCCGACCGCGTGAATATCTCGCCACGCGTGAACCCGCGTGCCCCCGACGCCACCGGACTGTCCATGGCATAGAGGAGCCAGTCGTCGGCCCGGAACGGGCGGTGCAGCCAGAGCGAATGATCGAGCGAGGCAAGCTGCAGTCGGCGGTCGCGCATCGACACGCCGTGCGGGTTGAGCGCGGTCGGCAGCAGCCCGTAGTCCGACGCGTACGCCAGCACGGCCTGATGGATGATGCGCTCGTCGGGCAGACGCGACATGGCCCGGAACCAGACGTGCCGCACGGGTTCGCGCTGCTCGGCCACGAACGGATCCATCGGGAACACGGGCCGAAAGTCGATCGGCCGGTCTTGCGTGAGGACGGCCCGGAGCGGCTCGGGAATGCGGTCGGCCATTTCGCGAATCAGGTCGAGTTCCGTCGCGAGCGATTCGGGGGGCGGCACGGCGGGCATCGCCGTCTGGTGCTCGAGCCCCGGCTCGGACACGTGAAACGAGGCCGAGAGATGGAAGATCGCCTCGCCGTGCTGGATGGCCGTGACGCGGCGGCTCGTGAAGCTGCCGCCGTCGCGCGGCCGATCAACGAAGAAGATGATGGGCGTCGTGAGGTCGCCGGCGCGCAGGAAGTAGCCGTGCACCGAGTGCGCGTCGCGCCCGGGTTCCACCGTGCGCTGCGCCGCGACCAGTGCCTGCGCGAACACCTGCCCGCCAAAGACGCGCCCCGACCCGATATCGCGGTGGCCGCCGCGGTAGATGTTTACCTCGAGCGGTTCGAGCTCGAGGAGCGCCAGCAACTCGCCGACGACCGATTCATTCCCCATACGGTATCCAGATGTTCTTCACCTGCACCGCCTCGCGCAGGAACTCGCGCCCCTCGCCCTCGGCGGCGTCGTGCCAGTCGATGTCATGCGCCGTGCACCACGTGCGCTTCATGTTGGACGCCGAGGCCAGTTCCACCGCCTTCAGTCCCTGGGCGCTGCCGCGGTACCAGACGGCATCCACGTCGTCGTGCCCGGCCAGCACCTTGGCCAGCGCGTCGCGTTCGCCCGTGACGATGTTCACCACGCCCCCAGGCAGGTCCGACGTTTCGAGCACCTGGTACAGATCGGTGGCCGCGAGCGGATGAGGCTCGCTGGGAATCGCCACCACGGTATTGCCTGTGGCGACGAGCGGCGCGACGAGCGAGAGGAAGCCCAGCAGCGGCGCCGCGAACGGCGCGGCCACACCGACCACGCCGATGGGTTCGTGCATGGCGAGGGCGACCCCGCGGATCGGGACGCTATGCACCGCGCCGTCCCACTTGTCGGCCCACGCCGCGTAGGTGAAGAGGCGCCGCACACTCGCGTCCACCTCGCGGCGCCCCGCGGCGGCGGTGGCGCCGGTCATGGCGGCAATGCGCTTGGCAAACTCGTCGCGGCGCGCGTCGAGGTTTTCGGCGATGTAAAAGAGAATCTGCGCCCGCAGGTGCCCCGGGCTCGCGCTCCACCCGCGCGCGGCGGCGTGCGCCGCCTCCACCGCATTGCGGATGTCCTTGCGATTGCCGTCGCCGACTTCGCCAAGGAGCTGGCCCGTGGGTGAGGTAACCGCCCGCGAATATCCGCTGTCGGGGCGGGCTTGTTTCCCCCCGACAAACAACTTCGCCGTGCGATCAACGGTCGACGTGTCGAGCGAAGTGACGGCGGACGGCAGACGGCGGACGGCGGATACGGCGGGCCTGGTCTGCCGTCTGCCGTCCGCCGTCTGCCTTCTCTTGAGGTATTCCCACATCCCCTCGCGCCCACCCTCCCGCCCGAACCCGCTCTCGCGATAGCCGCCAAAGCCGCTGGCTGCATCAAAGAGATTTGATGCGTTGACCCACACCACGCCGGCCCTGATCTTCGGCGCAATGTCGAGGGCGAGGTTGATGTTCTCGGTCCACACCGATGCCGCCAGGCCGAACGGCGTATTGTTGGCCAGCGCCACCGACTCCTCGGGCGTGCGGAAGGTCATCGACACCAGCACCGGGCCGAAGATCTCCACTTGCGCGATGGTGCTCGACGGAAAGACGTCCGTGCACAGCGTCGGCGGGTAGTACGATCCGTGCGCCGGCACCGGCCACGACGGCTGCCACACCCGCGCGCCTTCCGCGCGTCCCTGCTCCACCAGCGCGCGAATGCGCTCGAGCTGCACCGGCGCCACGACGGCGCCCATGTCGACCGCCTTGTCGAGCGGCGGTCCCAGCCGGAGCTTCTCCATGCGCGCCTTCAACTTCGCGTGCAGCACGTCGGCGATCCCTTCCTGCACCAGCAATCGCGAGCCGGCGCAGCACACCTGCCCCTGGTTGAACCAGATGGCATCGACCACGCCCTCGACCACGCCATCGAGATCGGCGTCCTCGTACACGATGAACGGGCTCTTGCCGCCCAGCTCGAGCGAGAGCTTCTTGCCGCTCCCCGCCGTCGCCTTGCGGATGATCTTCCCCACTTCAGTGGACCCGGTGAAGGCGATCTTGTCCACCTTCGGGTGATTCACGAGTGCCGCCCCCGTCTCGCCATCGCCCGTGACGACGTTCAGCACGCCCGCCGGCAAGCCGGCCTGGTACGCAAACTCGGCGAACAGCAGCGCCGTGAGCGACGTGAACTCGGCCGGCTTGAGGACCACGGTGTTTCCCGCGGCCAGCGCCGGCGCGACCTTCCACGACAGCATGAGCAGCGGAAAATTCCACGGGATGATCTGCCCGACCACGCCCACGGGACCGTACCCCGCGAACTCCGTGTCGGCCAGCTGCGCCCACCCGGCGTGGTGATAGAAATGCCGCGCCACCAGCGGCACGTCGACGTCGCGCGTCTCGCGAATCGGTTTGCCGTTGTCGAGCGTCTCAAGCACCGCGAATAGCCGCGCGTGCTTCTGCACCATGCGGGCCAGCGCGTACAGGTGTCGCGCGCGTGCATGCGGCGCCAGCTTGCTCCACGCCGGAAACGCCTTGCGCGCGGCGGCGACGGCGACGTTGACGTCCGTCCCCGTTCCCTGCGTCACGCGCGCCAGTCGCTGGCCGGTGGACGGATCGAAGGTCTCGAACGTCTTGCCCGGCTTCGTCCAGGCGCCGCCCGTGAAATGGCCGAACGTGCTGTGGTGCGCCGCCAGCCAGGCGCGCGCCGGCGCGTCCGCCTCGGGGGCGGGGCCGTATTCCATCGTCTGAAACAGCTCGGCTACGGTCGCCATGGTCGTCAGGGCATCGGGTGGTGGTGCGCCGCGGCGTAGCGCCCGGTCACGAACATCTCGAGCTGGCGCTCGAGGTCGGTGAGCAGGCTGCTCGCGCCAAAGCGGAACAGGTGCGGCTCGAGCCAGTCACGGCCGAGCTCCTCGTTCATGAGCATCAGGAATTCGAGCGCCTGCTTGGCCGTGCGGATGCCGCCCGCCGGCTTGTAGCCCACGGCATAGCCCGTGCGCTCGCGGTAGGCGCGAATCTGCCGCACCATCGCCAGCGACACGGGCAACGTGGCATTCACCCCTTCCTTGCCGGTGGACGTCTTGATGAAGTCGGCGCCGGCCTGCATGGCCACCCAGCTGGCCCGCGCCACGTTGGTGAGCGTGGCCAGTTCGCCCGTGGCCAGAATCACCTTGAGGTGCGCCTCGCCGCACGCCTCGCGGAAGGTGCGCACCTCGTCGTAGAGCGCGTCCCACTGGCCCGTGAGCACGTGGCCGCGCGTGATGACGACGTCGATTTCGCGCGCCCCCGCCTGCACCGACGCGCCGATTTCCGCCACGCGCTGCGCAAACGGCGAGAGCCCCGCCGGAAAACCGGTGGACACCGCCGCCACGGGCACGCCGCTTCCCTCGAGCGCGGCAACCGCCGTGGCCACCATCTCGTGGTAGACGCACACGGCCGCGACGGTGGGATGCAGCAACTCTACGCCGAGCGCCTGCTCGAGGTCGGGACGCAACGGGTGGCGCGCCTTGGCGCAGAGCCGCCGCACGTTGCCCGGCGTGTCGTCGCCGCTCAGCGTCGTCAGATCGATGAGCGTGAGGGCCTTCAGCAGCCAGGCGGCCTGCCACTGCTTCTTGACCGTGCGCCGCGTGCCGATGGTCGCCGCACGCCGCTCGGCCGCGCTCCGGTTGACGCGAATGGCGCGCACCCGCTCGAGGTCGAGCGGCTCGCCGGGGTTGCGGGGGACCGTGCTCACCACGGCCTCCTCGCGATTCGCGCGCTCACCACGAGCGACCTCACGGCCGCCTTCACGAGCGACCTCACGGCCGCAACCGGTGCATCATGCGCGGAAACGCGATGCACTCCCGGATGTGCTGGACGCCGCAGATCCAGGCCACGGTGCGCTCGAGGCCCAGCCCGAATCCCGAGTGCACGAACGTGCCGTACTTGCGCAGGTCGAGGTACCAGCCGTACGCCTCCATCGGCAGTCCCTCGTGCCTGATGCGCGCGACGAGCTTGTCGTGATCGTCCTCGCGCTGCGACCCGCCGATCATCTCGCCGTATCCCTCGTGCGCGAGCAGGTCGGCGCAGAGCACCGTGCGCGGGTCGTCGGGGTTCTCCTTCATGTAGAAGGCCTTGGCCTCCTTGGGGTAGTTGCACACGAAGACCGGGCGGTCGTAGTCCGCCACGAGCAGTGCTTCGTCCTCGGCGCCCAGGTCGTCGCCCCACGTGATGGCGCTCCCCTTCTTCCGGAGCATCTCCACCGTCTCGGTGTACGGGATGCGCGGGAACGGCGGCTTGACCGTCTCGAGTTTCGACACGTCGCGTTCGAGTTCCTTGAGTTCCGCCGCGCGCCGCACGAGACAGCGCTGCACCAGGTAGCAGACGAACTCCTCCTGCAGGTCCTGATTCATCGCCTGGTCGTACCACGCCATCTCGGGCTCGATCATCCAGAACTCGGTGAGGTGGCGGCGCGTCTTCGATTTCTCGGCGCGGAAGGTCGGGCCAAAGGTGTAGATGCGCCCGAACGCGGCCGCCGCCGCTTCGCCGTACAGCTGCCCCGTCTGCGCGAGGTAGGCCATCCCTTCGTCGAAATACTCGGTGGCGAACATGCCCGACCGCTCGCCCTGCGATGCCGTGAGGATGGGCGTGTCGACGTGCAGGAAGCCCCGCTCGTAGAAGAAGTCGTGGATGGCCTGCTCCACCTCGTGCCGGACGCGCGCAATCGCCACCTGCCGCGGCGACCGCAGCCAGAGGTGCCGGTTGTCGAGCAGAAAGTCGATGCCGTGCTCCTTGGGCTGGATGGGATAGTCGAGCGGACTCGGCCCGACGATCGCGAGCGCGGTCACGCCCAGTTCAAAGCCGCCCGGGGCGCGGTCGTCGGCGCGCACGTCCCCGCTGACGGCCACCGACGTCTCGAGCGTGAGCGCGCCAAAGCGTCCCCAGTCATCCTCGGGCAGCTGTTTCTTGACGAGCACGCACTGCAGCGTGCCGCTGCCGTCGCGCATCACGATGAAGGCCACCTTGCCGCTCGAACGCAGGTGGCTCACCCACCCGCGCACGGTGACGGACTGGCCGGCGTATTGCGACAGCTGATCGATGCGGGCAAACGTCTGGCTCACGCTATGGCTTCCCCTGGTAGCTGATGCGGTACACGGTGCCGCTGAGGTCGTCGGTGATGTACACCGACCCGTCGGGCGCCTGCGCGATGCCCGTGGGCCGGTGGTTGCGAATGGTGGCGGGTGGCGGATCGGCCGACGCGCTCCCCTTGAAAAAGTCGGTGGCAAAGCCGTCGGCGAAGGTGCGGGCCGGGCCCGCCGGCTTGCCGGCCTTCATCGGAAGGAACGACACCCGGAACCCGTCCTGCGCCAGCGGCGCACGATTCCACGACCCGTGGAAGACGACGAAAGCGCCATCGCGATACGGCGCGGGAAACCGCAAGCCCGTGTAGAACAGCAGCGCGTTGGGCGCCCAGTGCCCCGGAAACGCGTACACCGCGGCTTTCTTGCCCGCGCAACGCCCTACCGTCCGACCGTCGCCGCCGTATTCGGGCGCCAGCACCAGCTGCCGTTCGGACATCGCGTGATAGCAGTACGGCCAGCCGAAGTCGTCACCGTCCTTGACCTGCAACAATTCCTCGCCCGGATTCTCGGCGTTGTAGTCGTCGCTGAAGCCCCAGTTCATGGACAACTGATCGCGCCCATGCATCATGGTCCACAGCTCGCCGGCGCGTCCGTTCCACGCCAGGCCCACGGCGTTGCGGATGCCGGTGGCATACCGACGGCCATCGGCGAGCGTCTGTCCCGGCCGGTTGGCATCGAATACCCAGAGGCCGGCGCGGGTCTTCAGTTCCACGCACGGATCGACTCCCGGGGACCGCGTCTGGCGATCGTTCGCCTGGCAGGAGTTGGTGGCCGATCCGACGTTCAGGTACAGCGCGTTGCCGTGCACGACGAAGTTGTATGCGGCATGACCACCCACGGGCAGGCGGCCAATGATCGTGTCGACCGCGCCAACGACCGTGTCGCCCGTCGCATATCGGTACCGCACCACCTGGCCGCGTTCCGACGCCCACAGAAAACCGCCGCCCACGGCAATGCCGGTGCCTCCCGAGCCACCCAGCCGGCGCACCAGGTCTGCCCGGCCGTCGCCATCGGTGTCGCGCAACAGCAGCACGCCGCCCCCGCCGCCGCTTCCCGTGCCGCTTTCGCCGCCACCGATCGACGGGTTCGCGTTGATCAGCACGTCGCCATTGGCCGCCACCGCCACGTGGCGCACGGCCCCGAGCCGGTCGGCCACGATTTGCGCGCAGAAGCCGGCGGGCACCTTGAGGCCGGCATCACACGCCGGCCGGGCCGTCGCCCGCCGGGCCGTCGCCGGCCGGGCCGTCGCCACCGGTTGCGCGCACGGCACCGCCGGCCCTGCGCACGTCGCCGCGGCGAGGGCAAGCTGAATCAGGCGGAGGGGACGGATGGTACACACGGCGTCGCGGACCGGAAAATGTCGGCAAGGGTACTCCAGCGGAGGCGCAGACCGGGCATCCCACCCTTGCCCCTCGCCGCATTCAATATAGTATGAGCGACGCAGTCCCGAGAAAATCCTATTCCTCGCCGGAGTTCCCGATGAAGCACGCCGTCACAACCCGATTCGTCACGCTCGCCGCCGCCGCGCTGGGCGGTATCGCCGTCGCCCACAGCGCGTTCGCCGCGCGCAGCGTGCCGCGCCAGGACAAGCTCTCCATTGGCGTGGAGGCCGAGCAGCTGGGACGGAACCGCGTGCGCATCACCATCACGGGAAAGAAATTCACGCCCAACGGCCCCGTCTTCATCGCGACGTCGGCGCTGCCGGGCACGGCGACCGAACTCGACCTCGGCCGCATCATCGCCACCGCGGACGGCAAGATTGCGCTGAAGCGCGATGACCTCGAGTGCTCGACGCCGGTGCAGGAGGATGCCGTGCGCCCGGTTGTTGTCACCATCACGGACTCGACGACCGACCGCAAGGCGAAGCAGCGGGTCGAAGGCACCGCCTGGCTCTGTCGCTGACGCATCCATGCGCGGCGCGCGCCGCGAGGGCGGTCAGCCTTCGGCGAGTGCGCGTCGCGTTGCGGCCAGCAGGTCGGCGGGCTTGAAGGGCTTCGACAGGAACGGCACGTCGCTGAGCGACACGGCCGTGCCCTGCCCGGCACCCTGTGGGTAGCCCGACATCAGCAGCACCCGGACGCCAGGGCGCTCCGCCAACAGGGCCGAGGCCAGTTCGAGGCCTCCCATGACCGGCATCACGACGTCGCTGACCAGCAGATCGATGGGTCCGGTGTGGGCGCGCGATGCGGCCAGGGCGGCGGCGCCGTCCGCGGCCACGATGACCCGGTAGCCGGCGCCGGTGAGCACACGCTCGAAGACGCGTCGCAGCCCCTGCTCATCCTCGGCCAGCAGCACCGTGCGTCCCGGCGTGTCGGGCGCCACCGGCCCCGCCGTCGGTGCGGGCACGGCGTAATCCGCCGTCGCTGCCAACGGCAGGTAGACGTCGAAGATCGTCCCCTTGCCGACTGCGGACTGCATCCGCACGGTTCCGCCGAGCTGCATCACGATGCCGTACACCGTCGACAGGCCAAGCCCTGTCCCCTTGCCGACGGGCTTGGTCGTGAAGAACGGATCGAAGATGCGGTCGGCAATGGCGGGATCGATGCCCGAGCCGTTGTCGCAGACGGAAAGCACGGCAAACCACTCCGACGCGAGCGACTCGTTGGGCAGCGCCGGACCGGCCGGCGGACCGGCAACGCGCAGGCTGATGCGCAGCACGCCGCCGTCGGGCATCGCGTCGCGGGCGTTGACGGCCAGGTTCATCACGACCTGCGTGATCTGCCCCTGATCCGCGAACAACGGCACCTTGGTGCCGGGGAGCGCGGTCTCCACCCGAATGTGCTCGCCGACCAGCCGGCGCAGCATCGTCCCCATGCCACCCATCAGGTCGCAGGCATCGAAGTGACGCGGCTGGACCACTTGCCGCCGGCTGAAGGCGAGCAATTGGCCGGTGAGCACCGACGCGCGTTCGCTGGCCGCCAGCACTTCGTCGAGTTCGGTGCGGATCGCATCGGACGCCACGCCGGCGTCCAGCCCCGCCCGCGCCATCTGTCCGGCGCCCAGAATGACCGTGAGCAGGTTGTTGAAGTCGTGCGCAATGCCGCCGGCCAGCGCCCCCATGGCCTGCATCTTCTGCGCGTGCAGGAACTGCTCCTCCAGCTGCTTGCGCGTCGTGACGTCGGAGAGCGTGCCGACGATGCGATGCACGACGCCGTCGTCTCCGGCCTGCGACAGCCACGTCAGTCCCAGCCAGCGCGGAACGCCGTCGGCGCCATTGGTGCGCACTTCGATGGCGCCATGCCCCGGAGCACTCCGCGCCTCGACGAAGGCGGCACCCATCCGCCGGCCATCCGACTCGTCGAGGTAGGCGATCGACTCCATCACGGTGTCGGCCGAGACGCCGGGCGGAAGCCCGATCATCGCGCCGCCCTCGGGCGACCAATTCATGCGCTCGGCCAGCACGTCGACCTCGAACGTCGCCGATCGCGACGCGGCGAGCGCCAGCCGCAATCGCTCCTCGCTGGCGGCCAGCGCCAGTTCCGCTTCCCTCTGGCGCTGGATCGTCTCGCTCCGCTCCTCCACCAGATCGCGCAGCGACGCCGTGCGCAGGTCGACGGCCTGGGAGAGCCTGGCGTCGCGGCCCGCCACCTGCCAGGCGAGCGCCGTCACCAGCAGGGTGATGAAGACGATCGCGAGACGAAATGGCAGGAGGCGCCGGGACGTCACCGCAATCCATCCCGCGGAGGGGCCGCCGCGCAGTTCCCAGTTGCCGTCGCTCACCAAAACCGTCACCCGTTCGGGCTCGGCCGGCAGCGGCTCGGCGGTCGACGCCACGAGGCGCCCGTGCGCGTCGAACAGCGCGATCCCGAGACCGTGGGGCGTCGACGCGAGTCCCACCTCGGCGAGCAGCGGCCGCATGTTCAAGATCAGCGACACCTGGTCGCGACTGCCCGAAAAAACGGTATGCACGCGCTGCCGGATGATCAGCCCGCTGTCGCCCTGTTTGAGCGGCACCGGCCCACTGACGACGACGCTGTCGGTGGACTTCGCCCGCACGAAGTCGCGCCGCACCTCCTCTCGCGGATCCCGGCGCAGGTCGAGCCCCATGGCGGCTTCATTGCCCGCCAGCGGGTGGATCAGGGCAATCCGGTCGCCGCGCATCAGCTCGACGGCACGCAGGCTGCCGCCGCTGCCCAGCAGCCCCTCGCTGAACGCCCCGAACTCCCGCTCGAGGACGCCATAGTCCTTGCGTGATTGGACGAACGCGCGCAACCCGCTGAGTTGCGCCACGCGATGCTCGATCGCCGAGGCCGCGTTGTTGGCATAGGGCCACAGTGCCGCGCGCGCCGCATCGTGCTCCTCGCGCCGCTGCATGCGTTCGTACGCCCGGTCGACGACCAGGCCGAGCGCAGCGGTCAGGACGAAGGCGGCCAGCGCGAACCACCGGGCACGCCGCAGCGGATGGATGCGCATCACGCCGGACGGCCGCCGGACGGGGCCGGTCCGTCTCGGCTCCGCGCGTCCACCGCTGATCGCGTCGTCATCGAGCGCCGACGGTCGCGCGTCTGCCTGTCCCAATCACGCTCCCATGGTTGCGCGACCGATCCCGCACGCCGAACCCAGCGGCCGGTATCGCAAGAACCTCACGATACCACCGAGGGATCGCAAGCCATCGTCGACCGCGAGCAGTGGGCGGCCGAACCCTCGATGGCCGCCGCGGGGCGCACGCCCCACTCGGAGTATCGGGCGACACGGCACCCCCCTTGAACGCGAAAGCCCGCCGGACGGCGGGCTTTCGATTCACACCACGTCAGGCCGCCCCGCTTACGCCTTGGCCGCCGCTTCCTTGGCCTGGCCGATCCGCATGCCGTAGAACGATCGGTGGACGAAGAACGCCGAAATCGCGAAGAAGAGGACCGCGAGCCCGGTGGTGAGCCCCGCCCCCTGCTCGGACGTCAGCTTCACCGCGAGTTCCACGGCGAGCATGCCGAACAGCGTCGTGAACTTGATGATCGGGTTCAGCGCCACCGAAGACGTGTCCTTGAACGGGTCGCCCACGGTGTCGCCCACCACCGTGGCGTCGTGCAACGGCGTGCCCTTCATCTTGAGTTCGGTCTCCACGACCTTCTTGGCGTTGTCCCACGCGCCGCCGGCGTTGGCCATGAAGATCGCCTGGTACAGGCCGAAGATCGCGATCGAGATCAGGTAGCCGATGAAGAAGTACGGCTCGACGAACGCGAACGCGAGCGTGGCGAAGAAGACCGTGAGGAAAATGTTGAACATGCCCTTCTGCGCGTACTCGGTGCAGATGCGCACGACGGTCTTGCTGTCTTCCACCGACGCCTTCTCGGCCCCCTCGAGCTTGATGTTCTTCTTGATGAACTCCACGGCGCGATAGGCGCCGGTGGTCACGGCCTGCATCGACGCGCCGGTGAACCAGTAGATGATGGCGCCGCCGGTGATGAGGCCGAGCACGAACGGCGCGTGCAGCAGCGACAGGTTTTCGGTGCCGACGGTGAGGCCGTTGGTGAGCGACATCATGATCGAGAAGATCATCGTCGTCGCGCCGACCACCGCCGTGCCGATGAGCACCGGCTTGGCCGTCGCCTTGAACGTGTTCCCCGCGCCGTCGTTCTCCTCCAGCAGGTCCTTGGCGCGCCCGAAGGCGACGTCGAAGCCAAAGTCCTTCTTCACCTCGGCCTGCACGTTGGGCACCTGCTCGATGAGCGACAGCTCGTACACCGACTGCGCGTTGTCCGTCACCGGGCCGTACGAATCGACGGCGATGGTCACGGGACCCATGCCGAGAAAACCGAACGCCACGAGGCCGAACGCGAAGACGGCGGGCGCGAGCATCGCGGCGCCGAGCCCCATGCCGCTCACCCAGAAGGCGATGCTCATGAGGGCGACGATGCTGATGCCCAGCCAGTAGGCCGAGAAGTTGCCGGCGACGAGGCCGGACAGGATGTTGAGCGACGGGCCGCCTTCCTCGGACGACGTGACGACCTCGCGCACGTGGCGCGAGTCGACCGACGTGAAAACCTTCACCAGCTCGGGGATGACGGCGCCGGCGAGCGTGCCGCACGAGATGATGGCGGCGAGCTTCCACCAGAGCGTGGGGTCGCCCGACAGGTCGGGGATGATCGCCTTGGAGACGATGAACGTGAGGACGATCGAGATGACCGACGTCAGCCAGACGAGCGAGGTGAGCGGCGCCTCGAAGTTCATCTGGTCGCTGTCGCCGAAACGCGCCTTGGCCACCGCCTCGTTGATGAAGTACGAGGCCGCGCTCGACACGAGCATCATGATGCGCATCACGAAGATCCAGACGAGCAGCTGCACCTGGACGATGGGGTCGTGCACGGCGAGCAGGATGAACGTGATCAGCGCGACGCCGGTCACGCCGTAGGTTTCGAAGCCGTCGGCGCTCGGGCCCACCGAATCGCCGGCGTTGTCGCCCACGCAATCGGCAATCACGCCCGGGTTGCGGGCGTCGTCTTCCTTGATCTTGAAGACGATCTTCATCAGGTCGGAGCCGATGTCGGCGATCTTGGTGAAGATGCCGCCGGCGATGCGCAGCGCCGCGGCGCCCAGCGACTCGCCGATGGCGAAGCCGATGAAGCACGGGCCCGAATACTCGCGCGGGATGAAGAGCAGGATGCAGAGCATGATCAGCAGCTCGACGCTGATGAGCAGCATGCCGATGCTCATGCCCGCGCGGAGCGGGATCGAATAGAGCGGGAACGGCTTGCCCTTGAGCGCGGCGAACGCGGTGCGCGAGTTGGCGAACGTGTTCACGCGGATGCCGAACCAGGCGACGCCGTAGCTGCCGGCGATGCCCACCAGGCTGAACGCGAGGATGATCGCGACGCGGAACGCCTCCATCTTCAGCAGCATGCCGAAGTAGAGCACGATCACGACGGCGATGAACGCCTCGAGGATCAGGATGAACTTGCCCTGCGTGACGAGGTACGTCTTGCAGGTTTCGTAGATCAGTTCCGAGATCTCCTTCATCGCCCGGTGCACGGGCAGGTTCTTCAGTTGCATGTAGATCATGAGGCCGAAGAGCAGCCCGAGCGCGCAGAACACGAGACCGACGGCGAGCAGGGTGTACCCGCTGATGCCGCCGAGGAACGTGACGCTGGTCATGTCGGGGAGCACGAGGTTGGCCTCGCCGCCGGCCTCCCTGGCCTGGGCCACGGTGGGAAGCGCGAGCAGGGACACGGCGGCGAGGGCCGCCAGCGCGCGGGTTCGAAGAGCGGGCAGCACACGCTCAACGAGGCCCGTTGCGAGCCAGCTATGCATCATGATCCTCCAAGGGATGGTTCGGACTGCTGGTGGGGGTCGGCATGGGGCCGCGGGGGGCCCGCTCATGGTCGAAGCATGGTACGGTTACGGCATAACATGGAAACATAATGACGACGGGGATGATCGGGGAAGCGGGATTGCTGTTCTTGGGGAGGGAGTGGGGGTTGGTGCGGGGGGTGGGATTGGTGAGGGGTGCGGGGTGCGGGGGCTTGGTGCGGGGGGTGGGGCGT
>Ga0315268_10004741_pt1 | contig 14695 bp, 28 predicted proteins | sample C1_top_MG_FD_204535 | JGI IMG/M metagenome (GOLD analysis project Ga0315268, IMG submission 204535) | Sediment microbial communities from Yellowstone Lake, YNP, Wyoming, USA - C1_top | ecosystem: Environmental > Aquatic > Freshwater > Lake > Sediment | place: USA: Wyoming | collected 2017-08-01
TGGCTCCCCAGGTTGCCGCACCGCCGGTGCCGCAGGCCGCTCCAGCATCGCCTAGGATGCCGCCAGCAAGCCATTTCACGCAATTATCGGTGGTGGGATCGCTGGAAAGTGAAGTCGTGGCCAGCTTCGTTCCGGGAGCACTGCCCATCAAGGTCGCGCCGATGGCGCCGGTGGTCGCGTTCAAGGTGATGGGCGCGGTGGCGGTGGTGGCTATGGTCCCGGCGGTACTCGGCCACTTCACAGTGATGGTCGTGCCCGTGCCGACGTTTGTGCCGATGTCGAAGGCCCCGAATTTTGTGGTGTCGGTATTGTCGTTCAATAGAAAAGCGCTGTCGAGGAAGCTGGTGCTGAGCGAGCAGTTCACCCAGTTGCCTGAAGATGCGCAGATTACGTCGCCGTCGGTCATCGAGGTGATGCTGGTTTTCAGCGCGGTCGAGCCGCTGCCCGAAGTGCCGCTGATGTCGCTCAGATCCGCGAGCGCCAGCAATTCTTTGGGGTCCGTCCATGCGGGCGCGGCGCTGATCGAGCCGTTCCCGGTCTGGCTGAGCATCTTGAGCGTGGTGGTGGTGTTGCCGGCCAGGCGGGTGAGGGTGGGGGTTACGTTGACGTAGAGCAGGTCGCCGAGGGTAGTCAGCGGAGTGTTGGCCAAGGCGAGCGCACCGGTGATGGTGGAGGCGCTGCCCGAGGCGTTGCCGGTGACGTTGCCCGTCAGGTTGCCGGTGAACAGGGGAGCGACAACCGAAGTGGCGAAGTATCCGGTGCGCGGGCGCGTGGCCGCGACGGCGCCGATGTCGCGGGTGTTATCGGTCGAGAAAAGCAGATCGCCCGTCAACGTCCCGCCAGTGAGAAGAAGATTCAGGCTCGCCGATCCAGTGACGTTGCCCGTCAGTGGGCCGCTGAATCCAGTCGCGGTCAGCACGCCAGACAAGGGATTGAAGAACAGCTTTGAGGACGAAACTTTCTGCGCTTGGTTTCCCGATGCAGTCGTCACCCAAGTCGGATACACCGTGGCGTTCGTCGTGGTGTCGTCGGTAATCGCCGTGTTCGTGGCGTTGGTGGCTGTCGTGGCGGAAGTGGCCGAGGTCGCTGTTGAGGCGTTGCCGTTCAATGCTCCCGAGAAGGTGTTCGCCGTCAGCGTGAGCGTGGACGGATTGAATGTGAATCCAGCCACCGTCTTGGCTGCGTAGTTTCCTCCCTGCGTCGCGGTGAACAGCGGAAAGTAGCTCGCGTTCGTGGCGTCATTCGCATTGTTCACTGGAACGGTGATCGGCCCCGAACCGTCAAAATTGACTCCATTGATTGCCCGCGGAGTAGCCAGATAAGCTGCGCTTCCCGAAGCGTTTCCGATTAGGTTCCCGACGAAACTCGTTGCTGTCAGCGCTCCGGTGCCACTGTTGAACGTGAACCCAGCGTTTCCACCGATTGTGTCTACTCCGGTTCCGAAGGCCACCTGCGTGTTGGCGATTGTCCCGGCAATGCCTCCCCCGCCCCCGCCAGCAGCAACCGTCAGCGTCAGCGTATTCTCGCTCCAGGTGCAAGCCACCCCTGCGCCGACACAGTTGATGACGATTAGCCCACCGCTGCGGGTGGCAATATTACTGCCTTCATCTTGGAAGCGTAAAACAAAGCCGCTGTCCTGCGGCTCCAGAGTCCCTTTGAGGATCAGAGGCCCGAGCCAGGTATTGACCTGGTAGACCTTCGCGCTCTGAGCCCCAGCAGTAACGCACAACAGGCCCGCGAGGGCCAGAACATAGAGTGCTTTTCGCATGTTAGTCCTCGATGAGAACCAGAACTCCGTCTCCGTCGGTCGTCACGTCGATCCAGATTTCTTTCAGGTTATGTGCCCCGCTTCCCTTGGCGTTGAAAGATTTGGCTTGGAGCGGCGCCAATACTGCAAACACCTTTCCCGTCGAGAGATCGGCGATGCTCATATCCGATGCGTTCCCTAGGCCCGTTACGGCACCGTTGTCAGAACCGTCCGACCTGATCGGCGTGATAGTGAAATTCTTCACGAACCGGTCGAGCGGCGTCAGTTGCTCTGGCGTGGCCGCCGACGACACCGTCTTGTGAAATGCCCGCATCTCAGTCCTCCTCTCTGCTCTCGTAGTCTGCGGCCTTGGGATCTTCTCCCTTGAGCACGGACTCAATGTGGGTCAGTGTGGACTCCACGTTCTCGAACACGTAGTCCTTGCTCTTGTAGTCGTAACCGTTCTTGGCCTTCTTCCGCTTCTCGCAAGTGACCGTGAATCCGTTTTCGGCCGGCTTGACATTGAGGCTTTGCAGTTCCCACTTGCCTCCTGTCATCGCGTTCTTCGTGCTTGATACAGCTTCACCCCTCGACATCGCTAGCTCGTCCATGTGCTTCTCCTTTGAGGAAAGACGTACTGAGGCGGGGAATTGCGGTCGTGCTGTAATCGCTTCTCTTCATTCAGCCGCTATTTTTTCTTGCGTCTGGCAGGATTGGCGGGAGCTTCTTCCGGTCCGGCTACCGTTTCTGCTTTCAGATCCTTCGTCGGAACGATCTGGAGCTCGAAACTCAGAACCCCATCTTTCATTGACGCGCTGGCCGACTTCACTGAAAAATCCTCATCAAACAACGGGATCGAAGAGTCTCCGGCAAGACTCCCTGAAACCGTCACCACACCCTTGTCGAAGTCCGCTTCGATTTTCTTCAACATGAGTCCTCCGTCAGTTTGGTTTCTCTGACTTTTTATCGGGAGACTTCTGCAGTTCCTTTTTCTCTTCCTTCGCCTTTTTCTCCGCCTCTTCCAATTGCTTCAACCAAAACGCGCACTCTTGAATCGCCCCATCGAGAGCATTCACGTTTGCGATCATCTGGTCGCGCTGATGTTCCAGATAGGCGATGCGCTGTTGGAACAATTCTTTGGTGAAAACGGGGGGCGGCGCGCTCTGGGGTTGGATGACCGGAGCGCTTTGCGGAGGCGTTGCCGGCGGTCCTGGCGATTGAAACAGTGCAAGTGCCAAGGCCAGCAGTAGGACCGAGATCTTCATTGGTTCCTAGGTTGGCTCTACTGCGTACCCAATCAGCCAGTAGGGGGTGCCGTTGATGAGCACCTTGATCTTGGCGCGCGGCTGAGAGGGCGTGTAGTCCGAACCCTTCTCTCCCCACACCGCTCCATTCGTAGACGGCAACTCAAGCACAGCATCAAACTGTTTCGAGTTGGTCTGCGTTTCGGCCTTTTCAATCCGGATGGGAACGAACGTCCCGGCAATCGTTGTGGCCGAAAACGCGGCACGGAAGCGTAGCATTGTGACGTTGCCGCCGATAGTTCGCGTCCCGGCATCATCGGTAACTGCTTCGATCTCCATAACGTGAAGATCGTTGGATACGGTTCCGGCCGCAGTCCCCTTCAAATAGATGTCAACGTGTAAACCGCGAACATCCTGCGCGGCGACGCCGCTGTTCAATCGCGGACTGATTTCTCCGCCCTCCAGCGCCCCAGCGGTACTCACAGATTGGGCAGGTTTGACCTGAAAGCCGATGGAATCGCCGGTCACTTGTGTAAAGTTGCGACTGTTGATTCGCACCTGCTTGCTGTCATCGACCGTATTCACGCTCAGGTGATCTCCGGTCATGGTCAGCGCGCCTTGGAAAAGCAGCCGGCCATTCGTGACGCTCACGCACATCGGATAGACGTAGGTTCCGATGGCCGCGCTCGGATTCTGGATCTTGAATCCTTGAGCGACCTCGTACCCACTCGGGCAGGTGGACTGGCCCACAGCCATCGTCGCGCACAACAGAACCGCAGCGAGTCCCAGCAGAATCTTGAAGATCTTCATCAGTCTCTCCTTGTAGACTGCGTACTTTCTTCCCAGATGAGATTCGGGGGAGTGCCGATGGAGCCTAGCAAGCCCCGGCACTCCCCCGCCACCGGTCGTGTTCGCAGTCGTTCAATTACAGGAATCCTAGGCGTGTAAGACGGTTGCTGTCAATAGGAAACTGGTGGGAGTCTTACTCAAAACTCTTCATTGGCCACCGGATTGGTCCAGTAGGAACGTCGGACTCCTTGTTGTACCTACGCTCAGCCTCTTCCGTCGCCAAAGTGATCGCTACGGTCGAATCGGGCAGGTTAGAACCAATCAGTTCCTTGTAGATTTCTTCCCGCGGTCTCTGAGGACCAGCAATGAAAAACTTCAGTCCCGAACCAAGCGCATCACAGCTATCGTCATCCTGACCTTCCGCTAGTTGCAGCGGGTTTTTCATATCCACGGCGAGAATCAGAAGATTCTTTATCAGGTCGGGGCATCCGTAGCGCCCATCGGGAGTCGGCAACAAAAACAGTAGCTTCGGCAAAGTCTCTCCGTCCCTCAGAATTCCCGCCGCGCGCATGTACTCTTCGCCGGCCTGAGCCCCGCGCTTCCTGAATTCCTCGTTCCAATACTCGAAGTCTTGCGCGTCGTGCCCGAGTCCCGCAGACCTGACGGGAGTGATCCGCAGGAACTCGCGCATGAGAATCAGACGGCCTTGGGGGTCACGGTCTCCCTTGACGACGGTGATTCCCCCCTTCTGCATCACGTCCGCAAATTGGTCGGCCTGAGTCTTTCCTACACCGTGCTCGCTGAAACAATCGTGGCTGAGGACCATGAACGTCGGCTTCTGGAGCTTGTCCGACAATCGGACACGCTCAAGGATTTCGTAGGCGTAGGGAACTATGTCCTTGCCCTTCCGCGTGTGGTCCCAGACCGCATACACCTTCTTGTTGTCTGCGGCAAGCATCACCGTTGAAGCGAAGTCTTTGGCCTTCGGCCCTGTACCGCCCCAGTCCGTTGTCAGCCAGGTATCGGCCCATGAGGGAATCACAAACTGACCACCTTCGTTGAAAGCCGAAATACAGTGCGTGTCCTCACTGAATTCGTTAAACGCGATGTGCTCGCCCTCTTCCCAACTTCCCTCGATCATCGCCTCGGCGAGCTTGCCGTATTGCGAGCGCAGGCGGTCAACATAGCCAGGGTCGTTCTTGAGGAGTTCCCGGTTGTCCCAGACCTTAGCAGGAATGAAGTAGGTAGAGAGTCCCAGCGGTTTTCGATCAGACGGCCACACCGCATCGGTGTAAAGCGTGTAAGGTTCCTTGTTTTTGATGAACAGGAGTTTGTGCCAGCCGAATCCTGGCCCAACCGGATTCGGAAGCAAAAGCATCTGTGGCTTGACTCCCTGTGCCGCTGTCCGCAAGCAGGAAATCATAAAGCGAACCTCCTGCTCTGCGTGCATGTTTGACTCGTCAAACACGATGCGCGAATACTCGGCGCCTGTGTACTTGAAAACGTCGGATGGGCTTTCCAAGTGGGCGAATTCCAGAATTGCCTTCCCGCCCCCAGGTAGTTTCCGTTCCCAGATGTGGTCACGCTCAGTGTACTTCCACCAATCGTTCAGCATATTGAACGACCGCTCAATGAGCGTGCGCTTCAGTTCGGGGAATGAACGGCGGAAGATGACGGCGCGGTAGCGGGGCACATCGAAGTACGGAGTCCCTCCAAAAGTGTGAAAACCAGCCGCCCAGAGGATCGCTGCGTCCGAATTGTGGGTAACGACAAAATCATTCCCAACATACATTCCGAACGGAGAGGACACGCGAATGCAGCGGGCCTTCTTCTTCCCAACATATCGTATGGACGACAACTTCCTAGATATTTCGTGACCGCCGTTCCAACTGTCCGTGCAGCGCTTCTTCTTCCTGATGAGTTTGAAAAGGCAAGATGTTTTTGGCATCCAAATACTGATCTTGAATGAAGGGCGTCCCTTCTTTCTCTTGCCTTTGTATTCGTAATAGGTTTGGCGTCGAGAAAGTCTTGCTTTCCCTCCAAGACTTCTAGCCAACCACTGAACATCTTGAGCCAGCCTGATGCTCACACTTGAAAAACTTACACGACCTCTCTTGTCTACTGTGCCATCAGTATCAAGAAGGCCGCGAAGTAATTCTAGGCGCTCCTGAACAGAAGCATTCTTCAGTGGTTCTGGAACGAACTTTTCCCATGAGCGGCAATGTAAAATACCGTAGTCAGTGAACTGCGTATACAAAGACTTCCTGATCTTTCCTACGGCGCGCCAATCATCGTCGCCCTGCGAGTTGTTGAAGCCGAGACCTTTTAGGTACTCGGAGATCTGGGAATCTACGCTCGTGATTTTGAGTTGGGGAAGATAGCCATCTCCAAGAAATAACCCAACTAGGTACGCCGACACTCTTGTTCGTGGAATCCAGTTATTTGTAAAAGATACTGGCTCGGTCAGAGGAAAACGTAATCTTTTTCGTTTGCGAAATAAGTCTATAATTTCTTGGGTGGTTCCAATCTGATAATTATGCCAGCGAGTTTTGGGCTGCGTGCTTCCAAGAACTCGCACAGAGAAATTCCTTTGGGTAGATTCCTTGGTTCTCGGTCTGTGGTGATTGCTTAAGCGGAACGCCCACAGGTGATCCGCCCCTACTTCCAGAGAAGCTCCATCATCGAAAACGAATTCCCAAATATCCATCTCTGGATGCGGGTAGATTGCAATGACCGAAGAAGCCCCTCCCGTGACCGGATCTGTTACCTGCTGTCCAACTTTCAGTTCCCCAAGTCTTCTGAATCCCTTTGGCGTACAGACCAGAGAATCATCTGGAGATAACTTTCCGCCGCCGCGCGCCCCCCCGTACTGAATGATATCTGCCTTGCAACCGAACAAACCTGTTTGCGGACCAAGCTGCGATGCCCAAGCCAACTTTCCCCTACGGTAGATTTGAATTGGTAGTTGCTGGTCGCTCGGGGGATCGGAAATGATCTGCACGGCTGGATTCTACCACTACTGCGTCATGCGATCAGTCGAAACGAAGTTGAGGTTCATCTTCTGCTCAGCTTCGTCCCTGAGTTCTTGCGGAACATCCTTGGACCAGCACACTCCTATGGATCCGTCCTGCTTGTAGCGAAAGAGGATTCCTAGGTACTCGAAGCCCATCGTCTTCGCGGCCTCAATCGCCGTGTCTGCGCTCAGTGCCTTTGGTTGATTCGGTCTCGGCATCTTCACTCCTCGTCGAGAGCTTCTCGCCAGCGATTTTCAGAAAGATGCGCTCCGTAGCAGCGCCCCGCTTCGCCTTCATCCAAGAAATCGTCCTCTGGCAACATGCTCACCCGCGGGCATCCTGTAACCGGGCATCGAAGTATCAGCCTATGCTTCCCGAATCTCGTAGAGAATGGCGACTTGTGCCGCGTGTCGCGCCGGACAGGTTCGCTGGCCACTACACGAACCATCTCTACTACAACGTGGACCGGACAGCGTTGGGCTTTTTCCATGCGGCCCCCTATTTGATCTGCCCATGCCTCTGCCCGTGGCATCGCGGGCAGAGCAATTTCGTGGACTCCTCTGCGTCGTCCCGCTGGCCCCGACTCCTGCCGTCCGTGTGGTGCAAGTGAGAAAATTCCATCCTGCGCCCACAATCCGCGCAGCGCCCGCCCTGCTTTTTGTGAACGCGCTCGCGGAGCGCGGTGTAGTCAGCGTCCGAGAGAATCGTGTTACCGCTCTTTGTGATCTTGACCGCCATGTTTAATCCTGAATGAAATTCGTATCAGCCTGTAGTGGTCGCTTGGTCATCGTGGTTTCCTTGTCCGACGATCAGACTTCCACTGGTAGCCCTCGACCGCCTCGACTCCCACCCAGCGCAAAACTTTCGGCCCAGGACGCTTCCTCCCTCCCATCACGTCGCACAGGTAACTCCGCGACACGCGCATCAACTTCGCCACCGCCGACCAGGAGCGCGGCCCTTTCTTGCAACGTATGATGTAGAGTACCCAGGATATGTTTTTCACCGACTTAATCCTAAGATTATTTCAACAATCCACTTGCGGCGGTTGAAGGCCATCCCGCCCTGGCGCCGGCATCGGTTGTTCTTGATGAGTTTCACAGAGACCCCTCACTGACTTCCGAAATGAACGGTTGCCACAACTTCTTTTTCCCCCGGGCTCCACGCTTTCCCCAGCCAACCACAAAAATCCTTCCGCCCGAAGAGAGCCATCCCCTTGTGGCTTGGTTTTCTTTCACCTTCTTCATCCTTGAGGAAATGTTGGTGTCTGAGGTCGCTTGAATGAGAGCGATTCCGTGCCCCAGATTCCCGTACTTGGTTTCTGTCTCCAGAAGCGGCTTTGGGATGGCAAATGCCAAGATGTCCCCGAACCCAAAAACGTCCTGACGCACGCGTGCGAAGCGGTTGAACTTCTCCACCACCGAGCACGTCCATCCCGCATCGCGGAACAGTTTCAGCGTCCGCTGCGTCGGGCTATTCATCGCTTCCTCCGGCTTGTCCGATTAGCGGATTTCGGCGTAGGCTTCGGCCGCTGCGTGGAGATCGGGAATCTTCCGGGCTTCCATCCCCGGAAGGTCTTTCTGTTTGGGCTTGGACTTCTTTTCGGTCATCGCGGGTTCTCCTTCGTCAGAATGATTTGGTTCTACATCCCCATTTCAGGATCGGTTGGGAGTCTTTGCTCGGTGCGCGCTTTGGCCTTGATGCGGTCAAAGGTGTCGCTGGCTTCGGCCAAGATCACTTCGTCGCTCTTGCCCTGCATACTCTCGGTCAATTGCTTGATCAGGGCAACCGCGAGCGGCGAAAGATCCGTAACCAGTTTCAGAATTGAAATGATGTTCTCGTACTTCTGTGCTCCGTTCGCCATCGTGTTCTCCTTCGTTCAAAATTTGTGGTGCGCTTTCTTAGGTCAGCAACGCCTTCGCTGTCGTTAGTGTCCCCCGCACAGCCAGAATCAGCGCAGTCAGGCCAGCCTTCGACTGCTCGTTCTTCACGCCGAGCAATCCCTTGTTCAGCAGTTTGTCGATCTCGACCAGCGCCGAATCAATCGCCGCAATCGCGCCGACCTTCGACTTTTGCACGCGAATTGCTGTGACTGCGCTCTGCCCGTAGGTGGCCAGATTCTCGATAGTCGCTTGAATCGCCACATGGTCGGACTGGCTCACGAATCCCTGGTTGTGTGCGATGATCTCGGCGTCCTGCACCTTTTCCAGAGAGTTCGCAAAGTCGTTGATGACCACACTGGCCTGGCGCAGCGAACTGTCCGAACATGACGGAGCACTGACAGCAATCGCCAGCAAAAGCACTAGCGCAACTGAAAACGCCTTTCTCTTTCTCATGGGTTCTCCTTTTTCTGATTTTCATACTGAAGCTCGAAAACTTGCAGGCCCGACCTGCCCCGCACCGCAATCACCACCCCTTCAATCTCTCCGTTCTCCATCACCCGCAGCGCATCCCTTGTCGATGAGCGCGTTTGCCTTCGCTTTCCCGCGAACGGGCTGCCGTACTTCACGCTTAGACCTGGCACGCTTTGCACGTCTTGTAGTGGTTCACGGTGAATTTCTCCGCCACGTCCTTGGCGTCGAACGTCCAGTCCGATGAAATGGCATGGCCGGCGCTCTGGAGTTCCAGGAGCCCGCGGTTCAGCGCTTTGCGCTCGGAAAAATCCAACTCCGCCACCGCGCACTCAATGTGCGTGCCCGCCATGCTGACAACCCTGAGAATGGATGCTGCGGTCAAGGTCACGTCCTCTCAATCAGTGACAACTCGTCGACCTCCGCCCGCCTACGGTGCCACTCCGCTAACTCGTACAGCCACTCCCCTGTCTCCCGGATACAGAACCTCCACGGCACCAGCAGCAAAAACGTTGCCGCCATCCCCCAGTAGGCATTCACCACCGCGCAGGCCCCAAACAATATCCCCGCCAGCGCGCAGCACGCAGATCGCCAAGAGTGAATCATCAGTGCCTCCTCTATTCGTGTAGCCCCAGCCCGGGCTGTGCGTCCTTCACCCGCCGCCGTAGCAGCCTCACCACACCCCCCTTGTCTCGATATTCGGTACTGGGCTGATGGGGTGTTGCTGGAGCCATGATTCCTCCCTAGAATGGCACACTAGATGCCTAACTTAGTCCTTCTTGCCCTCGTCGCAACATGCCCGGTTGCTGGGTCGTCCATGCTGAATCTCCCTGTTCTGGGTTTTAAGGCTTCGGAAGCTCAAGCTGGAACCTGAATTTCAGTCGATCAGCGGCGTTTAACAATGCTTCAACCGCATCGCTGAAATTCTTGAGCGTTTGTTCCCCAAGGCCCATATTCCAGGTTTCCTCGCAGTTGCCGCAAATCGTCGGGATTCTTTCCCATCTAGTCGGCAGATAGGAGCGAACCGCTCCGCATTTCTTACACTGCAAGCGGAACATCCGAATATCGGTCAACTCAAAAACAATTACGTTCTCAAAAGGAGTCATAGGCGTGCCTCTTCTTTCCCTCCAAAGATAACCACACTCCCGCAGTTGTCACACTGCTTCAGGACCGGACTGGCCTTGGCTTTCCACCACAGCGGCCTCCAAGCCGCCCCTAAAACCCAAGCGACCCAGACAACAATGTAATAATCCCCGAACGAGGGCGACCTTTTGGTTATGCCTAAGAGCCCCCAAGCGAGGAACCCAATTACGGCAGGAACGCCAAAAAGCCACCATGCTTTGCGGAGGGCTTCCATCGGTCCACCTCTTTCTTGCCACCTCGGTTGTCCGATTATCACACATGGGGCTGGTTCCGTTGCGGCGGCGTTCCGGGCCATGGCTCGCCGGCCTCAGCAAGCCTTTGGAAGATGCGGATTGCCGCCCGGAGCTTTTTCACCCGCGACTTGGCCTGTTCCAACTCTCTCTTAGCATCGGAAATGGCTTCTGCCCATTTACCTGTTAACGGTAAAAAATTTGTCTTGACATTTACGTTTCTCACGGTAAACTCCTCGCATGACACAGGGCGACTTTCAAAAGGCTCTGGCTACGGCTGAGAAGGAACTGGCCGAAGAACTCGGAAAGCTGAAAGCCACTCAGGAACGCATTACTCGCCTTGAGAATGCGATAAATGCTCTCCGCGAACTGAGCAAGCAGCAGACGGTTTCGACTGCCTTGGAAGCTCTCAGGAAAATGAAGCTGGAGCCTTCGGCGGTTCAAGCATTGGGCCTCACGGAGATTGTCAAAGGCATTCTGAGACAGGCTCACCCGAAAGACCTCACCGCCCCTGAAATCCGAGATGAACTGGTGGCTTTGGGATTCGACCTCAGCGGCTACAAGAATCCTCTGGCTGCGATCCACAACCTTATTGGACGACTTGTTGCCTCGAACGAAATCTCTGTCATCACTACCGAAGGGAGAGAGGCCGTTCGCTGGAAGCCTTTTCACAGGCGGCCAAGCTACGGGGCAAGCGGAAGCTTGGCAAACACGATTCTGGCGAAGAAGAAGGATTAGGAGGTTGTCGTGATTAGTGGGCCACCAATGAGAAGCGGCTAGAACTTGGGGGCATTCTTGGAGTGACCGAGAATGCCCCCATCCTGCGGCCTCGTAGCTTAACGGGACAAAGCGCCCGCCTACTAAGCGGGAGATTGAGGGTCCAAGCCCCTCCGAGGCCGTCAAACGAAACCTAGCCCCGCCGCCAGCGTTAACTGACAGCGGGGCAGAATCCAAGCGCGGACGAAGCCCGCACTCAGACCCGAGACTTTGATTGTCAGGCTTCTCCGCAGAAAGCACAAGAGGAGAAGCCCAATGACCTGCCTGAAATGCCAGCACGGAACCGCAAAGCGATTTGGAACCTACGGCAGACGGCGAATCCAGCGTTATCGCTGCCGATCCTGTAGGGCTACGTTTTCCACCCCGCAGCCGAAGCCCCTTGGACGACACACCATTGAAGTCAGCAAGGCCGCGCAGATCGTTTCCCTTTTGACTGAGGGTGTCAGCGTGCGTGCTGCTTCCCGCCTCACAGGAACCCACAAGGGCACGATCCTTGCCCTGTTGAACACTGTAGGGCAGAAATGCGAAGCCGTGTTTGACCGCTATATCCAGAACATCCGACCCCGCTTTGTCCAGGCTGACGAACTCTGGACCTTTGTGCACACGAAAGAGAAGCACCTGTTTACCGACGACCCGCAAGAATGGGGCGATGCCTATGTCTGGATCGCACTGGACGCCGGAACGAAGCTGATAATCTCTTACCTTGTCGGCAAACGCGACCCGGCCAGCGCCCACGCATTTATCCGCGACCTGAGTAGCCGCACCGTAGGACGATTCCAGATCACCACAGACGGATTGCGGGCCTACATCCCGGCGATTGAGGAATACTTCGGGGCCGATGTGGACTTCGCGCAGCTTGTGAAGCTCTACGGCACGCCCGACGCGGAAGGGCCGGAGTGGTACAAGCCCTCCCAAGTTGTCTCGGTTATCCCAAGCCCGATCAGCGGAAACCCCGACCCTTGGCACATCTCCACCAGCTATGTTGAGCGGGCCAATCTGAGCGTGCGAACCCATCTCCGGCGCTTTACTAGACTCACCAACGGACACAGCAAGAAGCTGGCGAACCTGAAAGCCGCCGTTTCGCTCTACATGACGTGGTATAACTTCGTGCGCGTTCATCAGACCCTTCGAGTCACGCCTGCAATGCAGGCTAACCTTACCGACCACATCTGGAGCATCGAGGAGCTATTCACGACATGAAATCCACATCAACCGCAAAAGAACAAGTTCTCAGGATTCTCGACAAGTTCGAGAAGGTTTACGCCGAGAACCTCGCTTTGAAAGCGATGCTTTCGACTTGTAACGATCCGAGGGTTCGCGATACTTGGGAAGCGCGGCTCCATGAGTTTTTGCAGCATCCCGAGACTGAGCCATTTCTTGAACGGATGCGGACCATATTCGGCGTGCTACGCGCTCAAGTCCGAGACGCGCTCGACGAGGAAGCGGCTCTTCGAGTGCTCTTAGAAATGCCGATAACTGGGAAACCAAATTAGGCTTATGATTTCGATCAAGCAGGAGATCAATCACCCGAACCAACGGTAAAAGTCGCTGATAGCGCCACCTGAGTTTCGACGCCCAGTAGGTAGCTTCTCTAAAGCCACATTTTCTAGCGAGGCCCAAGAACATGAGTTCATCAACAGAGGACTTCCCTGACAAATTGAAAGAGTGGAAAAGCGCATCTGCTAGTTTGTTTCTACACGCGACGTTGGGGGGTATGACTGTTTGGGCTGTCGGAGTGCTCAAGCATGTTTCGTCGGCAGAATTGCACTTCGGGATAGAAGGAATAGAAGGAACCGATTTTTTGGTTACTGTGAACCTGTCCGAAGCTCGCCTTGCTTGGGTGGATAACCGAGACATTCCACAATTTTTCTCCGTCGGTCGCCCTAAGACTACTTTCGGCAAGGTGCTAGAAATAAGATTGCGCGGGCGAGAAGGTAGGATCGTCTTTGCAGAACTTTTCCCCGATACCTTCGATGTATGAACTCTGCACGCCGAACCCTGACCCAATTAGAACCGCGCTTTCCATCGGGCAACAGGGCGTTAGCCCACTACCCGATATTCAAATACCCCTCCCGCAGTTCGCAACTCGCTCCCGGGACGCGGTACATTTCCTCTTGCCCTTCCATCCTCTCCACGTCTTCGCACATCAGAATTCCTCCACCGGTACCAGCCGCCGACTCCCAATTCGCCCCTTCCCACGTCCACCCCCCCACTTTCCCTTCCCTTCCTCCTCCCCTGCATACTCCTTGTTCCAGTACGCACTCCTGCAATCCGCACACCGCACCGGTACCTCCACCCTCGATACCCATTCGTGCCCACACCGCTTGCACTTCTTTACCTTTGCGTTTAACCTTCTCATTGAATGAGTATTCTCATACAGTGAGATGCGTGTCAAGAGAATTCGACCAGAATCACTGAATTTTGGCAGCGGCGACCAGTCGTAGAGGGGGTACGGGGGGTGCAGGGTAGGGCAGGGGGGGGGTAGACCGTGCCACAGCGAAACGCTCGAGGCCGACCGGACCGTGCCACGGGAAAATCGTTGCCAGCCAACGGGGATGGTAGAAGGGGCGCTCCCCGCGCTTCGCAAGCCCGCCGTGCGCCCCCTCCTCCTCTGACAGGGCAGCCGGTCCCTGGCAGAAAACAAAAGCCTTCCGCTACCCCGACGACTCTGATTCGTCATCAATAGAATCAACAGCTTGTGCGCCAGCGCGCGCTGACATTTTCTGCCCCGCGCGCGTCGCTAGCGCAAGGCGCGCCTCCTGGCCGGCCGGGACCCGAATCACGACCGCGCCGCCCTCGAACTCAGTCTCGCGCGGGAAGGATCCCTTGAGACGTAGAACGAGCTCAGTATGCTTCGCGCGCGCGTGATAGTCGGGATCAACACGCTCGTCAGTGAAAGCGCCCCGATGCTTCACACGGCTAACGATTGTTGCTCCCATACCCTCCCGCAGCCGTTGTGCGATCCAGTCATCGGTTATACCCGCTCGCTCGCAGGCTCGGATCATGGCGGTTTGTACCCTCTCGTCCCTCAACAACTTAGCCCCGATGGACTCTGCGGAATCTGGCTGATACCCCGCGAGTCGGGCTGCGGCAGACGCGTTTTGAAATGCAGGTCCGACGGGGTTGGTTATGGCCCTGATAAATAACTTTTGACGAGGCTTGAGTCTGCGCCTAACGTGGTGACCCGCGGCGAGCTTCGCGGCGGCTCCGGCGATCTCGGTTCTGATCTTCTCACAGAACCTGCATGTGCAGCCTGCGCGGTGTTTGCCGATGCCTCTTTCTCCCGACTCGGTCGCAATTTTCTGTTGATTCTCTGGCTCTAGCTTCGGCGTTTGTGCCTGGCTCGATCGTTTGTCACCCATGCCCCGAATCCTACGCGCCCAAATTTTTTTAGTCAAGCGCA
>Ga0315268_10004742_pt1 | contig 14693 bp, 15 predicted proteins | sample C1_top_MG_FD_204535 | JGI IMG/M metagenome (GOLD analysis project Ga0315268, IMG submission 204535) | Sediment microbial communities from Yellowstone Lake, YNP, Wyoming, USA - C1_top | ecosystem: Environmental > Aquatic > Freshwater > Lake > Sediment | place: USA: Wyoming | collected 2017-08-01
GGCCTGCTCATCGGCGCGCACGCCTTCCTGAACGTGGGCCGCTACCTGGCCCGCTCGCTCCAGCGCGAGGCGTACTCGGACGAGCAGGGCCTGGAAGTGATGACCAACGTCTCGCGCCGCCTGTTCCAGGTGGAGACGGCCCTGAAGGCGTGCACCGAGCACGCCTCCTACACCCCGTTCGGCCGCGAGTTCCTGCTGGGGATGTGGCGCGAGCTGGGCCTGCTGCGCCACGCCGTGCAGTGGTTCCCGCCCGCCTTGGTCGCCGAGCAGAAGGCCGAGTGCGACGCGCACTGCGCCGAGCACGCGCTCGCGGGCACGTTCTTCCACAAGACGGCGGAGCTGCTCGACCGCGTCCCGCGCCCGCGCTTCGCGCCCGCGGGCCGTCCCGCGCCGGCCGGGGAGGCCGCGTGAACGCCAAGCACGCGCGCGACGTCCTGGTCGCCGCCGCGGCCTGCGATCCCGGCGGCTCCTACGACGGCCCGCAGGCGCTCGTCGCCGCGCTCGCCGAGGCTCTCCCGGAGGCCGAGTGGGAGCTGGCCGTGAGCGGCGGCGATCCGTCGGCGCTGAGGCTGGGCCTGCGCGCGTGCGGCGAGCTGGACGCGGCCCGCGCGGCGCTGGCGGGCGTCCTGTCCTTGGACGAGGCCCGCTTCGCGGGCGCGCCCCAGGCGGGGCGGAGCTGGGTGGACGCGCGCTGGGACGCGAAGGCCGGCCGCTGGGGCGAGATCGCGGTCCCGTCGGGCGCGCGGCAGATCCGCGCCAAACGCTTCGCCGCCGCGGATTTCGAGGAGCCGGTCGCGTCCGCGCTGAAGGCCTTCGACGAACTCGCGGAGATCGCGACGGTCCAGACCCAGGCCGGACGGCCGGGCTGGACCATGGTCCTGGCCAAGCCCCTGCCCTGGCCCTTGTTCCTGCGCTGCGACCTGGCGTCGTCCTTCGCGCCGCGCGCGGCCCAGCTCTCGCTGCTCCTGCGCGACGCGCGCGTCGCCGCGCTCGACTTCGACGGAGAGGCCCTCTGGGCGCGCTGCGTCGGTTAGCGGCGATCGTCCTGCTCGGCGCGGCTCCGGCGCTGGCCGCCGAGCCCGCGATCGTCGCGGACGCGCGCTTCGACCTGGTCGGCCTGATGGAAAGGCTGTCGGGCGATCCTCACGCCCCCGCCAACCCCGAGTCCGACGCGGCGCTCAAGCGCTTCGCGCGCTGGAAAGGCCATCCGGCGGTCGCGCGCCTGGCCCGCATGCGCGCGAAGGGCTTCGCCTGGGACGCGCCGGCGCAGGACGCGGTCTACCACACCACTCCGCCCGTCGTCGGCGAGGCCGTGCCCGCGCCCGGCTTCTTCGCCGCGCTGGCCGGGGGACGGGATCAGCTGGACGCGTGGCGCGCGGAGCTGACGGACTTCGTCCGGGTCTCGGATTTCGAGCGCTGGGAGCGCGAGCGCGAGCCGCGCCGCGAGGCGGAGCTGGCCGCGGTGCGCGCCGCCGCCGCCGGCCGCGACCTGGAGCCCGCGCTGACGAGGTACCTGGGGGCGCGCCCCTGGTCGTCCTGGACGGTGATCGTGAGCCCGTTCTTCCCGAACGGGAGCGGCGCGTCGTGGGTGCTGGAGGAGACGCCGGGCAAGCCCGAGGTGATCGTCGTCAACGGGCTGTACTGGCAGAAGGGATTTTGGGGGCGGGCCGCGATGTCGGGCGGGACGCCCGAGAAGTTCGCGCAGGGGGCGTGGCCCGAGGCCGTGTTCGCGATGACCTACGCGCTGTACGAGATCTGCCGCCCGGTCCTGAAGCTGGCGCCGGACGCGTGCGCGGGGCTGACCGGCCTGGTCAACGCCGAGGACTGCGTCCAGCAGACCTGGGTGCGGGGCGTCGTCGCGCGGCTGATGGAGTCCGAGTATGGCGCCGAGGCGGCGAAGGCCTACCGCGAGCATTGGGCGCCGACGCCGCGCCAAGCCGCGGTGGACGCGGCCCTGCGCGCCTACGAGGCCGACCGCGCCGCGAATCCGGACCTGCTGTCGGCCGCGGGCGCGCTGCTGGCCCCGTTCCAGGCCGACGGGCGCGCGCCGTCCTGCCGCCTCGTGGAGAAGGCGCGCTTTCCCGAGACGGTGTACTCGCGGCGCCTGGCCTATTACCTGGACGCGCGCCTGGCGGCGCGTCCCGACGCGGAGCTGGAGAAGGCGCGCGCGGAGCTGGCGGCGTACCGCGCCGGGGGAAAGAAATGAGCCGACGCGCGGTGACCTTGGTCAGCGGGGCGGACAGCGAGGTGCTGGTGGCCGAGATGCTGGCGCGCGGCTGGACGGTCCTGCCGCTGTACGTGCGCTGCGGCTTCCGCTGGGAGGAGACCGAGCTCGCGCGCCTGCGCCCGGCGCTGAAGTCCCTGCGCGGCAAGCGCCTGGGGCCGCTGGCGGTCCTGCGCGCGCCCATGCGCCCGGTGATGAAGGGGCATTGGAGCGTGACCGGGCGCGGCGTGCCCAACGCGAAGGCGGCGTGGGACTCGGTGTACCTGCCCGGGCGCAACATGGTCCTGCTGACGGAGGCGTGGCTTCACGCGGCGGCGCAGGGCGCCGACGCGGTGGCGATCGGCACGCTCAAGGGTAATCCTTTTCCGGACGCGACGCCGGCGTTCCGCGCGGCGGCCGAGAAGGCGCTGAACCTGGGCTTCGCGACGAAGATCAAGCTGCTGGCGCCGTACGCGCGGCTCTCGAAGCTGCAGGTGCTCCAGCGCGCGGGGCGCTTCCGCCTGGAACTGGCCTTCTCCTGCCTTCAGCCGAAGGGCGGCCAGCCGTGCGGAGACTGCAGCAAGTGCGCGGAGCTGACGGACGCGCTGACGGCGCTCAGGCTGGAAGCTCGGGGGTCGTGACCGCCGTGCCCACGGCGCCCTCGACCTGTTCCTTCAGCCAGGTCACCGGCTGGGGCTTGAAGGACACCTCGACGAAATTGCGGCAGCCGGCGGCGTAGGCGGCGCGCACGGCCTCGAGGTGCTTCTCGCAGGCGGCGGTCTGCTCGATCAACAGCTCGCGGATGCGGGCCGGGTCCGTCTCGGCCTTGCCTGAGGTGCCCATGAACACGGGAACCTTCGGAGCCTTGATCGAAATCTTGTCCAGCGCGGCGCGCAGGGGGGCTTTGGCGGCCTCGAAGGCGGCGGTGTGGTACGGGCCTTCGACCTTCAGTATCTTCACCTTCACCGGCCAGTCCTCGGCGGCGGCCTTCGCGGCGTAGGCCTCGAGCGCGGCCATGGTCCCGCCCAAGGTCCCGCGGCCGACGGTGTTCCACAGCGCCACCGACACGCCCGGCACCTCGGGAACGGAGTCGACCACGTCCTGGAAGTCGTCGGACGAGACGGCGGCCAGGCCCATGGGCTCGGCGAAGGTCTTGCAGCAGTCGGAGAACGCCCGGGCGCGGGCGGCGATGAAGGCGCCGGAGTCCTCCACGGTCAGCGCCCCGGCGGCGACCAGGGCCGCGACGACGCCCATCGAGTGGCCGACGGCGCCGTTCAGCTCCAGTCCGGGATGGGCGGCCGCGTAGGCCAGCCAGTGCGCGACGTGGGAGGCGTGGATGGCGCGCTGGGCGTTGAAGGTGAGCGCCAAGGTCTCGTCCGGAGTGGTGGTGAGCAGGGCTTCCAGGTCGGCGCCGAGACTGGGCTTGAGGCGCTCGATCACGGCGCGCGCGGCGGACTTCTTTAAAAGTTCCACGCCCATGCCCGCTTCCTGCACCGACTGACCGGCGAACAGCGCGCAGACTTTTTCGCTCATTATCTCAGGATAGCGTTTTTGCCGCGCGCCGGCCAAGGGGCCGCCGCCGCGTCAGCGGCGGTGCGTGTAGCGGTGGGCGTGGGGGTGGCGGCGGCACAGGAGGCGGTAGGCCGCGTAGAGCAGGATCACGCCGACGACCGCGAAGCCCGTCAAGGTCGCGCCCTTCCCGCCTCTGACTGCGCCCGCGGCGAAACCCCGGCTCGCGTCGAGCGCGATGGCGTCGTTCATCTTACTGTCTTGGACGCCGGCCGATGGCCGTTTGTGTCTGGGCCTTAAGACTCTGGCGCTCGACGGCGCGGCCGCTACAATAGACGCATGACGCGGCTCCTTGCCTGGCTGCTGCTCCCCGGCCTCGCTTCGGCGCAGGTGATCCCGGTCTCGCCCGTCCGGGCTCCCCTGGGCGGCGCCGCCGCGATGTCGGCGGGGGCCGTGCTTTCGGGCGGGGGGCTGCCCGTCCTCGCGCGGACGGCCGTGGGTCCGACCGCTGCGGCGCCCGCGCTCGCCTCGGCGCCCCGGGCCGCGGCGAGCGCGGCGCTTCCGGCGGCGCCGCCGGCGGGGACCGCGGTTTTCGGCGCGGAGGACGCGGCCTTCCTCGACGATCTCCAGCACAAGGCGTTCCTTTATTTCTGGGAGCAGACCGACCCCGTCACCGGGCTCACGAAGGACCGCGCCGGGAATTTCGGCGGCGGGGACCGGGGCGTGGCTTCGCTGGCGGCGACCGGCTTCGGCCTGACCGCGCTGACCATCGGCGAAAGCCGCGGCTGGATCACCCGCGACCAGGCGTACGCGCGCGCGCTGACGACCTTGCGGCAGCTGCGCTTCAAGCAGGCCCACGTCCAGGGCTGGTTCCATCACTTCGTCGACGCCGCGAGCGGCGAGCCGTTGCCGTCCTCGGAGGTATCGTCCATCGACACGGCCCTGCTCTTGGCCGGCGCGCTGACCGCCGGGAGCCATTTCGCCGGCACCGAGGTCGAACGGCTGGCCCGGGAGATCTACGAGCGCGTGGACTTTCCGTGGATGATGACCGACGGCGGCGCCAAGCCCGAGTCGCGCACGCTGTCGATGGGCTGGACCCCGGCGGGCTTCATCGCGTCGCGCTGGGACGCCTACAGCGAGCACCAGATTCTCTACCTGCTCGGGCTCGGCTCGCCGACGCATCCGCTGCCCGCCGCCGCGTGGCGCGCGTGGAAGCGCCCGGACGGCGGCCCGCTGACCCAGGCGTCCGGCCCGCTGTTCACGCATCAATACTCCCAGCTGTGGCTGGACCTGCGCGGCTGGAAGGACGACGGCCGCGACTACTTCGCGAACTCGGTGGAGGCCACGCTCGCCCACCGCGACGCGGCGATCGCGGCGTCGGGCGAGCACGCGGCGTACGGCCCGAACTGCTGGGGCTGGACCGCCTGCGACGGCCCCTCGGGCTACCGCGCCTACGGCGCCTATCCCGGCGCGCCCGACCACGACGGGACCATCGCGCCGGCGGCGGCGGGCGGCTCGGCGGCGTTCACGCCCGAGCTGTCGGCGGCGGCCCTGCGCTTCATGAAGGAGCGTTACGGCGACCGGATCTGGGGACGCTACGGCTTCTCCGACGCGTTCAACGCCGACCCGCGCTGGCGCGAGCGCTTTAACGCCGAGGGCCTGTGGCGCTCTCCGGACGCGGTCGGCATCGACCAGGGCGCCATCCTGCTCGCCGTGGAGAACGCCCGCACCGGGCGCGTCTGGAAGACCTTCATGGACTCCGCCCACGCGCGCCGCGCGTTCGACGCGCTGTCGCGCTGAGCGCGGCCTTCGGCGGCGGGGGTAAATTGGCTACACTCTCTCCATGGCCAACAAATTATTCGTCGGCGGATTCCCGTACGAGATCACGCCCGAGGCGCTGACCCAGTTTTTCACCCCCTGCGGAAAGGTCCTGAGCGTGCGGCTGATCATGGACCGCGAGACGGGCCGGCCCAAGGGCTTCGGCTTCATCGAGATGGGGACCGACGCCGAGGCGCAGGCCGCCGTCGCCAAGCTCAACGGCGTGGAGCTTGGCGGACGCAAGATTTTCGTCACCGAGGCGCGGCCCGAGGGAAAGCCCGCCGCGGGTCCCGCGGCCGCGCCCGGCTTCGTCGAACGGCGCTCGGGCAAGGACCGGCGCCGGTCGGCCGCTCCCGCCGGCGAACGGCGCGACGCTCCGGCCGGCGAGAAGAAGTGGGAGAAAAAACCCTGGGAGAAGAAGCCTTGGGAAAAGAAGACCTGGGACAAGAAGCCGGGCGGCTTCGGCGACAAGAAGCCTTGGGAGAAGAAGCCCTGGGACAAGAAGCCCGGCGAAAAGAAGCCCTGGGAAAAAAAGACTTGGGACAAGAAGCCCGGGGAGAAGAAGCCCTGGGAAAACAAGCCCGGCGAAAAAAAGCCTTGGGACAAGAAGCCCGAGGGCAAGCCGTGGGAGAAGAAGAAGCCCTGGGACAGCAAGCCGGCCGGCGTCGAGGGCGGCAAGAAGTGGGAGAAGAAGCCCGTCCAGTTCAAGCGCTTCGGCCCTAAGCGCGGCTAGAAGCGCGCCGAGGCGCCCGCGTAGAAGCCCGAGCGCTCGACCATCGCGCGATCGAGCTGCTCGTCGGTGGAAGTCCCGTTCGGGGCGTAGGAGCGGCGCAGCCCGGTGCGCGAGTAGAAGTACATGTGCATGTAGCCGGCCTCGAGCGAGAAGGCCTCCCAGCGCCAGGACGCGCCGAAGCGCTGGTGGAAGGCGACCCCGTGGGCGCGCTCGAGGACGTTGGGGGAATTCGGGCGCAGGGTCCCGCCGGCGTTGACGCTGTCGTAGAGATCGCCCCGGTATTCCATCAGCGGCGACCACAGCACGAGAGCCTCGAGGTGGAAGCCGTTCGGCGTGGAGGCCGCCAGGCGCAGGCCCGCGTGCGGGCCGCGCCACGCGGACGAGACGCGCTGGACGTAGCCGGGAAAGCGGAAGCCGACGGGATGCGCGGCGGGGAAAATGCCCGAATCGGCGTCGACGATCGCGTCGTAGACCGTGTACTCGTCGGTGAAGCGCTCGGCGCCGAGGAGGACGTCCACGGAGTGGTCGTACTCCATGCGGCCGATGGAGGCCCCGCGGTTGTCCACCACGCGCAGGGCGAGACTGGCCGAGGCCCAGGTCGTCCGCGCGGACACGACGGAGGCGGAGAGGTGGCCGCTTTGGACGTGGTTGGGGGAGTTGAGCGTGACCCCGAGCTGGGGCGCCAGCAGGACGTCGGCGTGCTGCGCGTCGACCCAGTCCGTGCGTCCGAAGCGGCCGGACACGCCGGCCGCGCCGTATTCCCCCAGGATCGCCACGCGCTCGAACGGCGCGATCTCCAGCTCGGCGATGGGCATCTTGCCGCGCAGGCGCGAGTTGGCGGTGCTCCCGGTCCAGGGGTCTCCGGAGCCGGAGACGACCTGGAGCACGGTGTCCGGGGCGATGGCGCCGTAGCGCGACTCCTGATTGCCGCTCACGAACCAGTAGCGTCCGTGCGCGACGATCCAGGGCCGCCGCGGCGCGGGCTCCTCGTAAACGCGGTCGGGGCGGCGGTGCCGCGCCGGGGCCGCGGGCGCGGACGGCGCGGCGGGAGGCGCGTCGCTGGGGGCGGCCGGGCGCTCCGCCTCCGCGGGAGCGGGGGCCTTGCGGTGCGACTCGAACTCGGGCATCAAGGACGGGTCCGCCGACGCCGCGCGGGCGGCGGGCGACAGGACGGCGGATAGGAGCAGCGCCAGGGCGCTCGATCGGGTCATCGGAATCGGCTTCAGGATGCCTGATTCAGATTACAGTTTATTTGCGGGCTGGAGCCAGCGGCGCTTCCAGGAATTGTAGGCGGGCTGGAACCAGCGCACCTCGGCCTTGTGCACGGCGAAGGTGATGAAGTAGGCGCCGAACACGTCGATCGAGTAGTGGAAGCGCCCCAGGAGCACGGCCGCGGCGAGCAGGACCGACAGGAACAGGAAGGAAAGCCGGATCCAGCGCCCGCGCACGATCAGGAAGGCCAGGAACGGCATCGCCGTGTGCGAGGAGAAGAACAGGTCGTGCTCGAAGGTCATCGAGTGTCCGAGCGCGCGGAACAGCGCGTCGCCGTCCACGCTGACGCCGCCCGCGGGCCGGTGCATCGGCGTCAGGATGATGAAGAAGGCGCGCGCGGCGGTGAGCAGGGCGTACGACCACAGGATGTAGGCCGCGCGCCGGCGCTCCGTCCACAGGCCCACGATGATGATCCAGACGAGGAAGACCGCGAAGCCGTAGACGAAGAGCGGTCCCGTGTCGACGCGCGGCAGGACGCTGAGGAGGAGGTCGGGCGACAGGCCCGCGTGCTCGCCGGCGGCGTCGGCCATCAGCCCGGCGGCGTGGTTCAGGCGCAGCGCGATCGCCAGCGCCGCGGCGGCGACGGCCACTTCCTCGAGGCGCTGGACGCGGGTGGGCTTCATGAGAGATGGTCGGCCAGGCGCAGCGCGAAGGCGTAGATCGTGATCTGCGGGTTGACGCCCAGGCTCTCGGGAATCACGGAGCCGTCGCAGACGTAGACGCCCTCGGCCAGGCGCAGGTTCTCGTCGACCACGCGTCCCATCCCGCACGTGCCCAGCGGATGGAACGCCATCATCTGCAGCTGCGCGGCGCTCAGTCCGGACAGGTCGGCGCGCTCCAGCGCCTCGGCGGAGTCGAAGACGTTGTCGGACCGGTTGAACGGCAGGACCACTTGGCGCGCGCCGGCGGCGAAGAAGGTCCGCCCGGCGAAGCGCATCGCGCGGCGCATCCGCGCCAGGTCGGCGTCGCCCAGGTCGTAGCGCAGCAGGGGCGAGTCCGCGCCGAGCGGGTAGTCCGCGCGTCCGCGGCTCTCGTCGCGGATCATCCAGCCGAAGGTCGCGACGCGGCCGTAGTTCTTGAGCCAGGAGCGCAGGCGCAGGCCTTCGAGCGGCATGGTCACCGCGGCCATCTCCGGCGGCGTGTAGACGCCCTCGTAGCGGATGTTCGGGTCGTCCGGGTCCACGACGCCGGCGCCCTGCGGGACGCCCTTCCAGCCCTCGACGCGCTCGTCGAACAGGGCGAAGAGCTTCGCGGCCGGATGCACCGACAGCCCCGCGCCGGCCGCGCGTCCCAGCCCCGTCTTGAGAAGGCGCGCGTAGTAGGGCGTGCGCAAGGTCCCGCAGGCGAGCACGAGGCGGCCGCAGGAGACGTTCCGCCGGCGGCCGTCGGGCCCGCGCAGCGCGACGCGCACCGGGCCGCCCGCGCGGTCCGCGGCGCGCGCGTCGATGAGCTCCGTGCCCAGCGCCAGCTCGGGGCCGTCCGGGCGGCCGAGCGGGAGGAGGAAGGCGCGGTCGGAGGTCTGCTTGGCGCCGGTCGGGCACACGAAGCAGCAGCGGCCGGATCCGACGCAGCCGGACTCGGCGCGCGGCAGGAGGTGCCCGCCGGGCACGCCCAGGCGCTCCAGGCCTTTGAGGAACAGGCGCGACGAGACGGTCGCCGTGGCGTCCGGCGCCGAGGTCACGCGCAGCTTCGTCCAGGCGAGGTCGAGGTAGCGGCGGAACTCGTCGGCGCGGAACGCGCCGGTGCCGGCGCGCTCCCAGCGCTCCAGCGTCTCGTCCGGGGTCTTCAGGCACGTCCCGGAGTTGATCTGCGTGGTCCCGCCCAGGACCGTCCCGGTCGGGATCGGGAGCAGGCAGTTGCCGACCGACGCGCTGAGGCCGCCGTGGGCGTAGTAGCGGTAGACGGCGTCCATGGCGTCGGGCAGGGGCGCGGCCGGGCCGCCCTTCTCGACGAGCAGGACGCGCTTGCCGCGCCCGGCCAGGGTCGCGGCGACGGCCGCGCCGCCCGCGCCGCTGCCGACCACGACGACGTCGCGCTCCTCCGTCACGGCAGGCGGTATCCCAGGCCCGCGAGGAAGTCCGCGCGGCCGTAGCAGGCGCCCAGCGCCAAGGTCTTGGCGCCGAAGAACAGGGCGCGCACCGGCAGGCGGGCGTCGCACTGCAGGCGCCCGAGCAGGTCCTCGCGCGCGGCCTCGTCCAGCGACTCGAAGCGGGACGCGCGGCCCAGGATCAGCAGCGGGAACAGCCAGCGCGTGCAGACGGCGCTTAAGCCCAGGTAGGCTCGGGCCCAGGGCTCCAGCTGCGCGAGCCGGCGCTCCAGCTCGCGGCGCAGCTCCGGGCCGCGCGCGGGCGAGCCGACGTGCGCGGCGTAGGCCTCGGCGAAAGGCTGGAACAGCGCGGCCGAGATCACGGCGCGGGCTCCACCCACTCGACCGCGGCGGCGTCGCGCGTGCTCAGCGTCCGGCCGCCGGCGCGCAGCGTCAGCCGCCCGGTCTTGGAGTTGCGGCAGAGCAGGCGCCGCCCGTCGGGGCTTTCGTACTCGAGCTGGGCTGAGGGTCCCGGCGCGCACTCGCCCGACACCGTGATATCACCGAAGCCCGCGCGGAAGCTCCAGCCCGAGGCGTCGCCCGCGGTGGCGTTGCTCAGCGCGCGGACGAGGCCGACCGAGGCGCGGTGCGTCCCGTCCAGCCACAGGTGGGCGCAGGTCAGGCGGGGGGAGCGCCACGGCCCCAGGCGCACCTGCGCCGAGAGGACCTCGAAGACGGCCGGCGTCCCGCCGGGGCCTTCGAGCACGGCGTGGGCCCAGCGCCAGTTGTCGGCCATGTTCCGGCCCCAGATGTGGCCGAGACAGCCCGGCGCGCCGCGAAAGGCCAGCTCCCGCCCCTGCGCGCGGAAAGTCCCGTCGAACGTTCCCGCCGCGGCCGGCGTCACGTAGTCGGAGGCGGCCAGGCCGGTCATCGCCAGCAGGTCCGGCACGAAGCGGAACGCGGGAGCGGGACCGTTGTCCCAGGAAAAGTCCCAGGAGGCGTCGGCGCTCCGGCCGACCAGCCGGCCTTCTTCGACGGCGCTGCCCGCCAGCCGAAACGGAACGGTCCCGCCCCAGGACGCCTCCGCGAGCGGGCGCGCCCAGCGGCCGCTCGTCACCGTCCCGTCGGGCTCGAAAAGGACCCAGCCGCAGGACGCCTCGCCGCCTTTGTCCGCGCGCAGGGCCTCGTAGCGCAGCCACAGCGCGCGCCGCGACTCCGGATCGTTGAACTTGGCGAACCAGACCTCGTAGAAGGGCCCCGCGGCGCCCGGCAGGCGCGCGGCCAGCGGGTCCGCGGACGTCTCGACGGCGCGGCGCAGGCAGGCGAGGTGGATAAAAATGGAGCCGTCCACCGCGGCGCCGAGCAGGAACAACGTGTTTCTGTCGGCGACGGCGAAGGTCGTGAACAGCAGCGTGGACGCGCCCTTGGACAGGAGCAAGGTGTTCCAGGCGACGCCGCGCGCCGGGTCGCGCGCCAAAGCGAAGGACAGCGCGGCGACCATGGCCATCATCGAGCCGGCCAGTCCCAGCCACAGGCTCGGCCCGCCGTCCACGAACGGGCGCGCGCCCGGCAGGAACGGGGCGGCCAGGCTCAGCAGGGAGAACAGGCGCGCGCCGCCCAGGACGAAGACGGCTCCGCTCGCGGCGAAGAGCCAGCCGTAAAGCCGCAGCTGTGTTTTCGGGTTCAAGGGAGGGGCGGGATCAACCGAAGCTCTGCAACGGACGTGCCGTCAGCGGGAGCGGACGAGGGCCGACAGGCGCTCGAGACCCTCGCGGACCGCCGCGTCCGGCGGCCCGAACGAGAAGCGGACGTGCGCGCGGAAGCGCGAGGAGCGCCCGGCGCGGCGCTTGCCGGGGTTGACGTCGAAGAACTCGCCGGGCACCACGATGACCTTCTTGTCCAGCGCGGCGCGGAACAGGCCCATGCCGGTGTTGAGCGGCGCCGGGAGCTTGGCCACCGAGCCCCAGCAGTAGAAGGTCCCGTCGCCGGGGCCGTCCAGGACCACGCCCATCTCGGTCAGCCTCGCGCGCATCCAGTCGCGCTTGGCGCGGAAGGCGGACTGCAGCGAGGCGGCCTCCGCGTCGGCGTTCTTCGGGGTCAGAAGCTCCGCGGCCGCGCGCTGGAGCGGGCGCGAGCCGCCGCCGTCCAAGAACGAGCCCGCGGAGGAAACGGACTCGATCACCGCCTTGGGCGCCACCGTCCAGCTCACGCGCCAGCCCGGGTAGCGCCAGTTCTTCGTAAGTCCGTCCACGATCACGACCGGGTCCTCGTCCACGTCCTCCACGAAGCGCGCCGCGCTGACCGGCGAGCCGTCGCCGTTCCAGACGTAATGGGAATAGAACTCGTCGAAGATCATCGCGCAGCCCAGCTTGCGCGCCGTCGCGACCCAGGCCTCCAGCTCCGCGCCCGCGATCACCTTGCCCGTGGGGTTGGACGGGTTCGACAGGAGCAAAGCGCCCAGCCCTCGGCCCGTGATCTCCCGCTTCAGGTCCTCGGGGCCGAACGCGTAGCCGTTTTCCGGCGCGAGCGGGATGGGGATGGGCGTGAACGAGCGGAAGATGTCGAGGAGCTCCTCGTAGGCCGTGTAGTCGGGCAGGAAGTGTCCCAGGTTTACCTGGCCCAAGGACGCCGCCACGCGCGTCAGCGCCGCGCGGCCGCCGCCGGCGATGGCGACGTTCTCGGCCGTGTACTGGCTTTTCAGGCCGCGCCGGTAGCGGGCGTTGTAGAGCGCGGCGACCGCCTCGCGCAGCTCCCAGATGCCGGGCACCGGCGCGTACTCCTGATCGGCCGGGTCGATGGCCACGGCCGCCGTGCGCGCGGGCCCGCCCTTGAGCGGTCCCGTCTCGGGCATGCCCTGGCCCAGGTTGCACCAGCCCGGAGCCCCCGTCTTGTAGCCGAGCTTCGCGGCCTCGGCGACCACGTAGATGACGCCGGTGCGGGGCACGACGCGGAACGGGGAGGTTTCGCTCACGTTTGAGATGATACTAATCCCAAGGACCGCGTTTTCGCTTCACCGACCAGTAGCCGGGCTGGCGAGGAACCTCGATGAAGCGCTCGGCCAGCGCGTCCGAGGGCCGCTTGCGCGCCTTCGGCACGATCAGGAGGTCGCAGAACATCGCGTCGAACAGCCGCCGCAGGACGTCCACGCCGGGGTTCATCCGGCCTTTCTCGATTTCGACGATCTGCGACTTCGCCACGCCCGAGCGCCGCGCCAAATTCTCCTGCGACATGCGCAGGGACGCGCGCAGGGCGCGGACATAGACGTCGGGCGGATGCGCCGCGGCGGCCGGGGCGCTTTGCGCGAACACGAGAGTCTTGTTCAGCGCCTGGCGGTGCGGAAGAGGGGGGACCGTCGTCTGCCTTCCCATGCGTCGGATTTTAGACCTTTATTCAGGTCCGAAAATTGACGGGCGTCAAAGGGTCTTCAAGATGCCGACCGCCCGCGCGATCTCGTCCTCGGTGTTGTAGACGTGCGGCGAAAGCCGCAGCCGCCAGCGGCCTTGCACGCGCGGGAGGCCGACCTGGAGGCCGTGGTCCTTCAGCAGCCGGCTCATCAGGCCGTAGCCTTCCTTCTCGAGATGAGCGGGCAGTTCGTACGTCGTCAGCGGTCCGCGCCGGCCGCCGTCCAGCGGAGGCGACAGGAGCGGCCACTTCAGCGTCTGTCCGACTTCGGCCTCCAGGAATCTTTGGAGCGCGCGGACGCGCGCGCGGATGACGTCCGCGCCGTGGCGGTCCCAGAAGGCGAACGTGTCGGCGATCGCGAAGAACGGGGCGAAATTGCGGCAGCCCTGCATCAGCATCCGCGCGGGGAAGCGCGCGCCGCCGCCGAAGGCCGCGTAGTCGTTGGGCGAGTCGAACGTGGCCCAGCCCGCCTCCAGCGGCCTCAGCGTCTCGTGATGGCGCGGCGACACCCAGCCGAAGCCGGTGCCCTTGGGGCCCAGCGTCCATTTGTGCAGGTTGCTCCCGTAGAAGTCCAGGTCCGCCAGCGCCCGGAAGTCGAGCGGAAGCGCGCCCGCGGCGTGGGCGCCGTCCACGGCGACAAGGACGCCGCGCTTGCGCGCGGCCGCGGCGATCTCGGCGACGGGCAGGACCTCGCCGGTGCCGGTGATCACGTGGCTGATCACGACCAGAGCCGTCTCCGGCCGCAGTTCCTTCTCCGTGAAGGGAAGGGAGAAGGTCCGGACCGTCAGGCCGTCGCGCTCGGCGCGATAGCGCGCGATGTTCGCGACGGCGGGGTACTCGACGTCGGACAGCAGTATCTCGGAGCCGCCCGGCAGGGGGATGCCCAAAATAAAGGCGTTCATCGCCTCGGTGACGTTCTGGCGCAGGAACAGGCACTTCGGATCGGCGTTCAGGAAGGCGCCGAGCCTCGTCTGGACCTCCCAGAGCCGTTCCCAGACGAGCATGAGGCGCGCGGTGGGGTTCTCCTCGTAGGCGCGCTCCTCGCGCGTGATCGCCTCCAGCACCGCCCGCGGGGTCAGCGAGTGGGTGCCGGAGTTGAGGTACAGCAGGCCGGGCGCGGGATCGAACTCGGAGCGGAAAGGGTTCATGACGGACAGTTTAGCCGCGAATGCGCGCCGAGTCTAGTAGGCCAGGACCTCGTCGCCGAAATCCGGCGCGTGCTCCTGGTCCAGGAGCTTGAGAAACTCCCGAGGCTGCAGGTCCAGCCCACGCCGCCCCAGCGACTCGCGCACGATGAAGATCTCCGTGCCGCGCTTGAACCAGAACGCGCCGTGCTTGGGCTCGCGCAGGCGCTCGACCGGCACGACGCGGCCCGCGCCGCGCAGGGCGGCCAGCTCCTGGGGATCGAAGCCGCGGTCCGTCCCGTCCGTCGGGCGCACGACGACGATCGCGTAGGCGGGGACCGTGGCGCTGAGCCTCAGGATCTTCACGCCGGCCGGCCGCCCCTCGGGCCGCTCCGGCGGTGGGTAGTCGATGATGAGGCCCTGGGCGTTCTTGCGCTCGATGTCTTCCAGGAAGCCGGGCGGGTAGGGCGTGTGGATGCGCCGCTCCTCGTGGATCGGCGTGAGCGCCGGCGGCTTGGCGAGGTCGTCCAGCGCGTAGGTCTGCACGAGCTGGCGGTCGATGAGCCTCGTCTCGCCCGGCGCGAGGTCCGGCGTGCGTTCCTCGTC
>Ga0315268_10004743_pt1 | contig 14692 bp, 11 predicted proteins | sample C1_top_MG_FD_204535 | JGI IMG/M metagenome (GOLD analysis project Ga0315268, IMG submission 204535) | Sediment microbial communities from Yellowstone Lake, YNP, Wyoming, USA - C1_top | ecosystem: Environmental > Aquatic > Freshwater > Lake > Sediment | place: USA: Wyoming | collected 2017-08-01
TCTTCGGTAAGTTTGCGCTTCATCTCCACCTCCCGGTGTCGGAGGGCGGAGCGCAGCATCCTCAAGGTGGACAAGGCGACGGCCTGCCGGCCTTTCATTGCCTCCTTGAAGGCATCATCCAGCCGCTGATAAAGAGAGATCATGCCCCCTCAATCTTCCGCAGCTTTTTCAGAGCCCGCTTTTTGGCCGCCAAGATTTTCTTCTTGCGCTTGATGCTGGGTTTTTCGTAATGTTCCCGTTTGCGAATTTCTGAAAGGATGCCAGCTTTTTCGCACTGCTTTTTGAAGCGTTTTAGGGCGACCTCGAAAGGCTCATTGGGTTTCACCCTGACGCCGGGCATTCATCTTCGCCTCCTCCCCATCGTCAGATAAGACCTTATTCCTCTCCTGCCGAAAAAAACTCCCCACCGACAGGCGAATCAGGTTAGAAAAGCATAGACCGCTATTTTTTATCATTTATATTTTTGCTGTCAAGGGGTTTTGGGGGCAATTCCGATCCGGGCCCGGCCGACCGGGTGCGCTCCTGCCCAAGGAAATTTCGGCTGAAATATCTCGCCGGCATTTTTGCCTTTTATCCCGGCGGGAAATCGGGCTAAACTACGGGCAAGATTTTTTGAGCAAGCGTGGATGGTGCAGAGATGAAGTGCAGCTTTTTTTTCAAACTTTTTGCTGTCCTGGCCTTGGTCCTACTCCTGGGGGTTCTGGACCTCTTTGCCGAAGAGGTCGGGTTGGCGCAAGCCGACCGGCTCCTTTCGAATTCCCGGTTGAACTTCCAACAGGCCCGCCAGGCCCTGACCCTGTATGAAGAAATGCTCCCCCGGGCGAAAGACCTGCAGGAACGGATCTCTATTCAGGTGTCTCTGGCCCGGGCCTGTTTTATCGCGGGGGATCTGGCCCCCAAAAACCAGAAGAGCCAGCGCCTGGATTATTTTAAAAAAGGGGAGCACTATGCCGCGCTTTTGGAGCGGGAGGAACCCCATGGCGCCGCCGGCCCCTACTGGCTGGCGATGAGCCTCCTGGGAATGGCCGATGTGCGCCGGGGGATGAAGGCCCTGGGCATGCTGCCCCGGATCGTCAAAGAGATGGAGCGGAGCCTGGCCGTTGATTCAGGCTATGACCAGGCCGGAGCCCATCGGGTTTTGGGGCGCATCTATTACGAAGCCCCGGGCTGGCCCCTTTCCGTGGGGGATATACGAAAATCTTACCGCCACCTGACCGAAGCGGTTCGCCTGGCCCCGGCAAACAGCACCAATCACCTTTATCTGGCGGAAACGCTGATCCGCATGGGGAAACGGGCCGAGGCCTGCAAGGAACTGGGGTTGGTTCTCAAGTCCTGCAGCCATGCTATCCGGCCCCAGCTCCTGGATGAGGACCGACGGGAAGCCCGGGGCCTCTTGCAGGATTGCGGGGAGGCCAGGCCGCAAGTAGATGCCCCGGTGCTGAAGGCGCTGCCCGAGCCGGGGGGCTAGTGAAAATACCGCGGCCTGCCGCCTTAGGAAAAGTTAGTAGGGCGGGCGTCCCGCCCGCCGCCATCGCGGTATGGAGGTACGCGGCAATCAACAATGTAGGGCGCGTTCCACGCGCCATTCTTGGTGCGTAAGACGCACCCTACATCTCAACTTTTCGGAACAGTCATTCTGAGCCTTTGGCTCACCCGTAAATCATGAAAAGTCCGGTGAGGCTGACTCCCATGGAGCGCATTGACTTTGAACTTTGAACCTTGAACTTTTCGAAGCAGTCATTCATGGGCCTACGGCCCACCCACAAATAATGAAAAGTCCGGTAGGGCGGGCCTCCGTGCCCGCCACCAGAGAGATAATGGCGCGCAGTGCGCACCCTACATTAACTTCCCCTGGATTCAGGTATCCTTGGTCAGTCTCCGCGGTATTGGCTGAAAGCTGAAAGCTGACGGCTGACCGCTGATAGCCACTTATAATGCGTTCCCTTTCAAGCAACGGCTTAATCTGGAACTTATTGACAATTCTTATTTATTTTATTTCAACCGAAAACAGAAAACCGAAAACAGAAAACGGTATTATGGGCAAATTATGGAACCCAAAAAAATTCGCCGTCTCCTTCTCGCCGGGTTAGTTTTGCTGGTTGCCGGCTGTATCACCGTCAAGGTGAGCGTCTTCCCGGAAGAAGGGCCCTTGAAAGAGCAGGTGGTCTCGGGCTTCGGGAAGGACAAGGTGCTTCTCCTGGACGTGTCGGGGATGATTCTGCAGGGTCCCCGGGGTTGGCTGCATCTGACCTCGGCCACCACCGCTGGCCGGGTCAAAGAGGAGTTGGATAAGGCCGCCAAGGACGACCGGGTCAAGGCCCTGGTGCTGCGCATCAACTCCCCCGGCGGCACGGTGAGCGCCTCTGACATCATCTATCATGAACTGATGGCTTTCAAAGAGAAGAAGAAAGTGCCGGTGGTGGCCTGTTTCCTGGGGTTGGCGGCCTCCGGGAGTTACTACGCGGCCCAGGCCGCCGATACCATCATCGCCACCCCCACCGGCATCACCGGTTCCATCGGCGTCATTGCCATGAAGTTCAACGTCAAGGGTCTGATGGACAAAATCGGGGTGGACCCCGAGATGGTCAAGACCGGCAAATGGAAAGATTTCTGGTCGCCCTTCAAGCCGGCCACCCCGAAGGAAAAAGAGATGATGCAGAATATCATCGACCAATTTTATCTGGATTTTGTGGAAGTGGTGGCCAAGGGCCGCAAAAAGCCCGAAAAAGTGGTGCGGCAATGGGCCGACGGTCGGGTCTTTACCGCCAAACAGGCCCTGGACCTGGGATTGGTGGACCAGGTGGGCTATCTGGATGATGCCATCGCCCTGGCCAAGGATAAGGCCGGCATCGAGGAAGAATCCCGGGTGGTGCGTTACCGCCGGGAGGGGACCTATAAACCCACCATCTATTCCATGCTCCCCCAGTTGGACCAGACGTTAGGGCTTGGCCCCCAATTCCTGTACCTCTGGTGGCCCGGCGAACTTTCCCCCGGATTTTAAGGTTTGGCCCCCCACAACCGATAACATGAAGGAGGCCGCTGGACGAGGATAATCCGGGGGGATGGGTGCTGGGGTGATGGAGGGGGGCTTGAGGGGGATGGGGTGCTGGGTGACGGGGCCATGAGGCGATGAAAAAATAGGCGCCTGATGAAAAAGAGGAAAAAAAGCCAGCGGCGGGAAACCGTGCTGACCAGGCCCGGCAGAGATCCCAGGACCACCCCGGGGCCCTTTGTCCTGGAGGTGAAAGCCGGGGACCCGGGGCCGGCATTCACCCCCTCCCCCAATGGACGGCTGCGGGAGAAGGCCCGGGTGCTGATCGACCGGGCGCCAGAGATTCGGGCCGAGAAGGTCGCCGCCCTTCAGGAAGCCATCCGCCTCGGGACCTATCGTCCCGAGGCCCGGAAGATCGCCCGGAAGATGATTGAGGAATTAATTCTGGATCAACTTTAAAGCCCCGACCCCGCCTCCTGCGAATTCAGCCGCAACATTTCTTTCTTGGGAAGTCGCAATCAACCAGGGGCGCAACCTTCCACCACTATAGCCCCGGTGATGGTTGACTGTTCCCGCAACGGTGCCAGCTCAAGATTTCCTGGGATTGACAGCAGTGCTGTAACTGTTAGCTATCAGCTATCAGCGGTCAGCATAAAGCAATAGAAACCTGAAAGGCGACTGGCCAGGTCCCTTTTTTAAGCTGAAAGCTGACTGCTGACGGCTGATAGCCTCACCTCACAAAGGTCTTGACCCCTTGCAGCAACATCTGCGCCGCCTGTTCCACCTCCTCCCGGGTGGTGGGGCGGCCGACGCTCAGGCGCACTGCGCCCCGGCCGATTTCCGAGGGCACCTGCATGGCAACCAGCACCGGCGAGATGGTTTCCTGGCCGGCATGACAGGCGGCCCCCACCGAGGCGGCCAGGTTCGGCAGGCTCGACAGCAGATTGCACCCGGAGATCCCCGGAAAGGAAACGTTCAGGGTGTTGGGCAGGCGTTCGGTCTCGGGGCCGTTCAGGGCCAGGCCGGGAAAGCCGGCGGCCAGGCGGTCATAGAGCAGGTCCCGCAGGGTGCGCAGGCGCGGGCCGTCGGCGGCGAGGTGCTGCCGGGCCAGGCGGCAGGCCTCTCCCAGGGCCACCATATAGGGCACGTTTTCCGTGCCGGCCCGCCTTCCTCTTTCCTGGCTCGCGCCCTGGAGCAGGGGCACAAACTCGCAGCCCGGGCGCACATACAGGGCCCCCACGCCCTTGGGGGCATAAAGTTTATGCCCGGCGACGCTGAGAAAATCCACCTGCAGTTCATCCACCCGCACGGGAACCTTGGCCACGCTCTGGGCGGCATCGGTATGGAGCCAAACCCCCGCGGCCCGGGCCACCTCCCCGATGGCGGCGATGGGCTGCAGCGCCCCGGTCTCATTATTGGCATGCATGATGGAGATGAGAATGGTGCGGGGGGTGAGGGCCCGGCGCACCGCCGCCGGGTCCACCAGGCCGGCGCCGTCCACCGGGAGCACGGTGACCTCGAAGCCCTGGGAGGCGAGCCAGCGGCAAGGGGCCGCCACCGCCGGGTGTTCCACCGCCGAAGTGATGATGTGCCCCTGGCCGAAATGGCGAGCCACTCCCCGGATGACGGTGTTGTTGGATTCAGTGGCCCCGCTGGTGAAGACGATCTCTTCCGGGCGGGCGCCCAGGAGGTCGGCCACCTGGGCCCGGGCTTGGTCCACCGCCATTTTGGCCCGCCAACCCAGGGCATAATCACAGCTGGGGTTGCCGTATTCCCGGGTCAAATAATCGCTCATGGCCCGGGCGACCTCCGGCGCCACCGGCGTGGTGGCGTTATAATCCAGATAAATCATAGCTCCTCCTGAAATAGCGGTCAGCAGTCAGCAGACAGCCATCAGCAAAGACATTTGCCCGTGGCGACAATTTACAGCAGCAATTCACCAGCGTGTGGCGGGCGCGGGGGCCCCCGAATTTTTTAACTCGTTCCCAAGTTGCACTTGGGAATGAAAATGGTTGCCAAGCTTAGCTTGGCGGTAAAAGGCGTTCCCAAGTGCAACTTGGGAACGGGAAAATTAAATTTAGCTAGTGGCGGGCGAGGACGCCCGCCCTGCGGCCTATGTGCAACTGTTCGGGCACCGCGATATAGGACTAACCCATTTTTTATTTATAGTCCTCGCTGCCAATCCAGGTCTCTGCCTGACTACTGACTGCTGACAGCGTATTATGCGCAGCCGGGAACAGCGGCGTTACATTTTCATCATTCTGGATGTAAGGTGCGCATTGCGCACCAAGTCCGAAGGGTGACGGGCCGGAGGCCCGCCCTACCTTGTTTTTTTGGCTGAAAGCTGAAAGCTGATAGCTGACAGCTTCCCCTTCCAGCCAATTGAACTAGATTTTATCCTATGATATCTAAAAAGCGTTAGCCATCAAAATCGGGGTTTCCCCATGCCTGAAAGCTTTTCCCCGGCCCTGTATCGGTGGGGCCGCTGGCTGGCCTATCGGACCTTCGGGCGTTATTTCCGCATTCACGTGGCAGGCCTGGAGCATCTGCCGGCCCAGGGTCCCGCCATCATCTGCCCCAAGCACCAGCGCTGGGAAGATATTCCGGTCATGGGCCTGGCTTTACCCCGGCCCCTACGTTATATCGCCAAGGCGGAACTGTTTTATTATCCTCTGGTCCGGGAGCTGCTCCTGGCGTGGGGGGGCGTGCCAGTGGACCGCAGCCGCCCCCGGGCCACCCTCTCCTCGTTCAGACGCCTGGTTCCCCTGCTGGAGGAGCGGGTTTTCTTGGTGGTCTTTCCCGAAGGCACCTACTTCCGGGGGGGCGTGGGGCCGGGCAAGCACCGCCTCATCCAGATGTTGCTCAAACTGCAAAACCGGGACAGCCTGGGGATCCTGCCCTTCCTGCCCGTGGGCCTCTCTTACCGCCCGGGGCGCCTGGGCTTCGAAGTGGAGGTCAGGGTGGGCCCGGCCTTGAGCGCCCCCGGTCCCCATCAGGCCGCCGCCCTCACGTCAGCCCTGATGGGGGAAATCGCCCGGCTTTCCTCTTAAAGGTTTTCCGGCAACGGGCAGGGGTGCATTTTCCTTTTGAATTTTTTCACATTTCAAGCTAATAAGTATATGTAACATTTACGTCGTGATAGATATGGCGGATTCGGGGTTAATTTCCCACACGGGCAGGTCCAGGATCCCGACTTTCCAGCTTTCTCAGATTAACTTAAGGGAAAATCGCTATTGATAAGGAGAAGGGCGTTATGGCCAAGGTAGCAGCGAAGGAAGCCAAAAAGCGTTATTGCTATGCTTTTGAGGAAGGCGACGGCACCAACAAGAAACTTTTGGGAGGCAAGGGAGCCGGCCTCTGTTCCATGACCCAGATCGGCCTGCCGGTGCCGCCGGGTTTTGTCCTCACCACCGAGGCTAATGTAGATTACCTGGAAGCGAACAACCATTTTCCCGAAGGCCTCATGGACGAAGTGCATGAATACATGGAAGCCCTGGAGAAAAAGACCGGCAAAGGCTTCGGGGACCCCAAAAACCCGCTGCTGGTGTCGGTGCGCTCCGGCTCCGCCCTCTCCATGCCGGGCATGATGGACACCATCCTCAATCTGGGCCTCAATGATGAGACGGCCAAAGGCTTGGTGGCCCTGACCCAGAACGAGCGCTTCGTCAACGACACCTACCGCCGCTTCCTCCAGCTTTTCGGCAAGATCGGCCTGGGGGTGCCGGATGCCGGGTTTGACGAAATCTTTGAAGATGCCAAGAAAAAACACCACGCTACGGTGGATACCGAACTCAGCGCCGACGCCCTGGCCGAGGTCTGCGTCCGTTTTAAAGAGCATATTCAGAAACAGACCGGCAAGCCCTTTCCCCAGGACCCCTGGGCCCAACTGGTGATCTCCATTGAGGGCATCTTCAAGTCTTGGATGGGCAAACGGGCGGTGGATTACCGGCGCCAGTTCAACATCACCCAGGAGATGGCTTACGGCACCGCGGTGAATATCTGCACCATGGTCTTTGGCAACATGGGCAATGATTCCGCCACCGGGGTGGGCTTCACCCGGGACCCGGGCACCGGAGAGAACCTCCTGTACGGGGATTATCTGATCAATGCCCAGGGCGAGGACGTGGTGGCCGGCCTCCGCACCCCCCGGCCCTTGAAAGAGCTGCGCACCGATATGCCGGCCATTTACCGGGAACTGGAAAAGATGCGCAGCATCCTGGAGAAACACTACCGGGAGGTCCAGGACTTCGAATTCACCATCGAGCGGGGCAAGCTTTACATGCTGCAGACCCGCAACGGCAAGATGAACGCCTGGGCCCTGTGCAAGACCTCAGTGGAGATGTTCAAGGAGGGCCTCATCACCGAAGAGGAAGCGCTGCTCCGGATCGAGCCGGAGATGCTGGAGCAGTTTCTGCACCGGCGCATCGATCCCGATTTCAAACAGGAACCGCTGGCCGTGGGTATCTCCGCTTCCCCCGGGGTGGCGGTGGGCAAGGTGGTGTTCGATGCCGACCGGGCCGAGCGCTTGGGCAACCAGGGGGAGCGCGTCATCCTCACCCGCATTGAAACCAAGCCGGAAGATATCCACGGCTTCTTTGCCGCCCAGGGCATCCTCACCAGCCGGGGCGGCAAGACCTCCCACGCCGCGGTGGTGGGCCGGGGCATGGGCAAACCCTGCGTCTCCGGGGCCGAAGGCCTGGACATCAACTATGACCTGAAGGAAGCCCGCCTCGGCGGCGTGGTTATCAAGGAAGGGGACATCGTCACCATCGACGGCACCACCGGCAACGTTTACCTGGGCTCGGTCCCCATGCTGGACCCGGAACTCCCCAAGGATCTGGCCATCCTGATGGAGTGGGCCGACAAGCAGGCCAAGATCGAAGTCTGGGCCAACGCCGACACCCCGGACATGGCCCAGCGGGCCCGGAGCCACGGCGCCCAGGGCATCGGCCTGTGCCGCACGGAGCGCATGTTCAACGAAGCGGACCGCCTGCCCCTGGTGCGCAACATGATCATGGCGGACACCCCGGAGGAACGCAAGCGCTGGGCCGACCAGCTCATGCCCATGCAGCGCTCCGATTTCGTGGAAATCTTCCGGGCCATGGACGGTCTGCCCGTCGTCGTCCGTTTGCTGGACCCGCCCTTGCACGAATTTCTGCCCAGCATTGAAGAGCTGCTCAACGAAGTCAACCGGCTCAAAGAGTTCAATCAGATCCTGAGCGCCCTGGAGCAGTTGCCCGGCACTTTGACCATCCTGGACCCCGAACTGCACAAGTACGTGCCCTCCATCGAGACCGTGACTCGGGAATTCAGCCATTTCAAATCCAAGGGAATGGATCAGAAGCTCTTGGAGCAGAAAGAGAAGGTGCTGCGCCGGGTCCGGGTGCTTTACGAATACAACCCCATGCTGGGGAACCGGGGCGTGCGCTGCGGCATCTCCTTCCCGGAAATCTATGACATGCAGATCCAGGCCATCTTTGAGGCCACGGCCATCGCCCTCCGGGAAAAGATCGACGTCCGGCCGGAAATCATGATCCCCAATGTCTGCACCCGCCAGGAACTGGTGTGGGTCCAGCCCCGGGTGGAGAAGATCCACAAAGAAGTGGAAAAGCGTTACAATGTCAAGATTAAATACAAGTTCGGCACCATGGTGGAGATCGCCCGGGCCTGCGTCAGGGCCGCCCGGCTGGCCGAGGTGGCCGAGTTCTTCTCCTTCGGCACCAACGACCTCACCCAGGGGACTTTCTCCTTCTCCCGGGAAGATGCGGAGAACAAGTTCCTGCCCATTTACAATACCGAAGGGATTCTCCGGCACAACCCCTTTGAGATCCTGGATGAGCTGGGGGTGGGCTGGCTCATGCAGCACGCGGTGGATTCCGGCCGCAAGACCCGGCCCGATCTGAAGATCGGCATCTGCGGTGAACACGGCGGGCAGCCCCAGGCCATCGAGTTCTGCCACCGCATCGGCCTGAACTACGTGTCGTGCTCGCCCATGCGCATCCCCATTGCCCGCATGGCCGCGGCCCACGCCATGATTAAAGAAAAGAAAGGAATCTACGTCAGCAAAACCCTGTAAACCGGCACTGGCCTGAGGCCTCCCAGGGGAAGCCGGGCCCCCGGCGGTTAGAACCCGCCGAGGCGCGGCTCCCCCTTTTTTTTTCGACGTTGAAAAAAATGTCGCGCCGCCGCCCTCGGCGGCGCCTAAATCCGGTAGGGGGGCCTCCGTGCCCGCCACCCTCGCGGTATTTTGGTGCGCAGGCACGCACCTGATATTAACCTTGAAACTTGATGGCCCGGCAAAAAGCAACGTAGGGCGCGTTTCACGCGCCATTTTAGTGCGTAAAACGCACCCTACATCTCCACTGGTAAGAGCAGCAAGCGACATGGCGATTTGCAGGAACCTGCTTTTTTCAGTCTGCCTTCTTCTTTCCGGCTGCCTCCAGCCCCATTTCCCGCAAACCAGCCTCGAGCTGGCCCTGGGTGAGCGTCGCATCTTTGATTACCAGGACCTGAAGATCAATTATTACGAGGCGGGGCAAGGCCGGCCGGTCCTGCTGCTGCACGGCTTCGGGGCCTGCGCCTATTCCTGGCGGTTCCTGGCCCCCGCCCTGGCCCGGGAACATCGGGTCATCGCCCTGGACCTCAAGGGCTGCGGCCTGTCGGATAAACCCCGGGACGGGAAATACGCGGTGAGCGACCAGGCCGACATGGTGGCCGCCTTCATCAAGGCCCGGGAGCTGCACGATCTGGCCGTCGTCGGCCACTCCATGGGCGGGGCGGTGGCCCTCCTGACCTATTTCCAGGTGCAGCGCCAGGACCCGGCGCGCCTGCGACGGCTGGTGCTTATCGACAGCGCCGGCTATCCTCAGAAGCTCCCCTGGTTCATCTGGCTGGCCCGCCTGCCCCTGGTCGATCCGCTGCTGAGCCGGCTCCTGTCGGCCCGCTTCGCCGCCGCCCTGGTGCTGAAAAAGTGCTTTTACGACAAGGACAAGGTCACCGCAGAGATGGTGGACACCTATGCCTTTTACGGGAGCCTGCCCGGCGCCCGGGAGGCGGTGCTGGAGACGGCCAGGCAGATCGTGCCGGCGGACTGGGCCGCGGTCACGGCCCGCTATAAGACCATCAACATCCCCGTCCTCATCATCTGGGGCGAGGAAGATACCGTCGTGCCTTTGCAGGTGGGCCGGCATTTCCGGCGGGACATCCCTGACTCGCAGCTGGTCGTCATCCCCAACTGCGGCCACATCCCCCCGGAGGAGGACCCAGGTGAGACCACGCGGCTGGTGGAGGGTTTTTTGAAGAAGAACTGAATACCTATGGACCTTTCTAAGAATTGATTTGCACACACGATTTTGTTAGCATGAGCATAAGTGCAGCCGCTCAAGGGCCAAAAAAGCGGCACAGGCCTCTGCCCTGTGGTTTGAATAGCTACCTAAATAAGATATCCGGATGGAATCCAAAGGCCCTCAATCAAAGAAGTCAAGTGGCACAGGCTTCCAGCCTGTGATCTCTTTCCGGAGCAGTCGGCGGAACCTGCCCCGCTGGCAGGAACCGGGTGCGGTATATTTTATTACCTGGCGTCTCAAGGATGAGGAAATCCTTTCCCCTGAAGAAAGAGACATTGTTCTCAAGTCCCTGCTCCATTGGCAGGGCATCAGGTGGGAGGTTTATGCGGCGGTGGTCATACCAAACCATATCCATGTCATCGCCCAACCCTTGACCACGCCTGATGGCGCCAGTATAAGCCTTTCCAGCATTATCCACAGTGTCAAGACCTTTAGTTCCCGGCAGGTCAATGCTCTCAGAGGCTGCCAGGGCGCTCTCTGGCAAGATGAGCGCCATGACCGGATTATCCGGGATGAGAAGGAATTGTTGGAAAAATGGGGGTATCTCAGACATAACCCGGTGGAACGGGGGCTGACTGGCAGTCCGGAAGATTACCCCTGGCTCTATGAGAAAAACTAAAAAACCACAGGCCGGAGGCCTGTGCCACTATAAGAAAAAAGGAGCCCCGGGGCTCGTACACAGGCCTCTGGCCTGTGGATTTAACAGCTATCTAAATAAGATATCCCTTGTGGAATCCAAAGACCATCAATCAAAGAAGTCAAGTGACCTCTTTCCGGATCAGCCGGCGGAACCTGCCCCACTGGCAACAGCCGGGCGCAGCATAAGGAAGTGTCAGAATGAGCGATTCGGGCCTTCGATTCTTTGATTTTTGGATGAATTCAGGAAGAGTGGAAATCAATGCGCCCCTCCTGGGATGAATATTTCATGCTCATCGCCAAGCTGGTGAGCACGCGGAGCACTTGCAACAGCCGGCCCACCGGCGCGGTGCTGGTGAAAGACCGGCAGATTCTGGCCACCGGCTACAACGGCTCCATGCCCGGCGCGCCCCACTGCATCGACCAGATCATGCCGGACGGCTCCCCTTACTGCCACCGCCGGGTTTTGGGTATCGCCGACGTGGACAAGTATAACTACTGCCGGGCCTCCCACGCCGAGGCCAACGCCATCGCCCAGGCGGCCCGCTACGGCGTGGCTATCAAAGGGGCAAGCCTGTACGTGACGCTGGAGCCCTGTTATGTCTGCCTGAAGTTGCTGGCCACGGCCCAGATCGAGCGGGTCTTCTTTGAGCTGTCCTACGAGTCCCGGGACGCAGCCCGGGACGCCTCCTGGAAAGAGGCAGTGGCCGACGCCGGCATCCAGGTGTATCAGCAGCTCACCATCTCGCCCGGGAGCCTGGCTTACATTCTGCCCCGGCTCCAGGAGATCACCTCCCGGCGCCGCCTGGCGGCCACCGCCCCAGTTCCGGAGCCGGAGCTCGTCGGCGCGCTGGAGCAGGATTAACCCTTGGTGTCTTTGGGGTCTTGGTGGTAAAATGCACACCACCAAGTCACCGGGGACACCAAGAAACCCTAAGTATATTGGTTCATAAACTCGGTAAGGCATTTATTTATTCCCCCTCACCCTAACCCTCTCCCCCATTGGGGGAGAGGGAACAAAGAAGGAACTCAGGTAATACTCCCCCTCCCCCATTTGGGGAGAGGGGATAAAGAAGGAAACTCCGGCAATAATGCCTCTCCCTCCGCCGGGGGTAGAGGGCGGCTCCTCACCCAGAGCCTCAAAGTTTTACTTCTTCCCCTCCCCCCGCTGGGGGGAGAGGGCTGGGTGAGGGGGGCGACCGGATAAGTTACCATGTTCAAGAAATCATGCGCTAAGGACTGATGGGCAAAAAAGCCGCTCCCGCAAAAGCGAATTCCCGGAAGCTCAAGGTCAATCCCGCCCCCGAGGCGCCGCCGGTTAGCTGGCAGCGGCGTCTGGGCCAGGAGATGACCGCCCTGCTGCTCTTGGGCCTGGCCGGGTTCGTTTGTCTGGCCCTGGCCAGCCATTCCCTGAACGACCCCCAGGGGCTCATGGACGCCTGGGGCACCCAGGGGCTCCACAACTGGGGGGGAAAAGCCGGGGCGGTGCTGGCCGCCTACCTCATCCGGGGCCTGGGTCTGGCCGCCTTCTGGCTGCCGTTGATGATTTTTGGCCTGGCCTGGCTATCCCACCGGCAAGGCCTGGAAACCCTGTATCCCACCCAGCTCCTGGGCGCCCTGGGGGTGATGCTGGCCTCCGCCGGGCTCCTTTCCCTGGCTTGGGCCAAGATGGCCTGGGGCGCGGGGCAGATGGAGGCCGGCGGGAGTCTAGGAGGCTTATTGGCCCAGGGCCTGGCCGCCCTCCTTAATCCCCCGGGCGCGGCCCTGGCCCTGGGGTTGGTGCTCCTCATCTGCTTCATGGGGGCCACGCGCCTCTCCTACATCGGGGTGCTGTCTCTCCTGGGCCAGTTCCTCAAGGAAGGCTGGACCCTGGTCTGGCGGGGCCCCCGGCCGGAGGGGGAGCCTCACCGTGGCTCCCGACGCCCCCGGACGATGCGCCAGGGCCCGGTGATCGCCCGAAACGGCGTAGAGCCCGATGATGATTTGCCGGCGCCTCCTCCCGCCCCGCCCGAAGCCGCCCCCCGTCCCCGCCGGGTTCCGGCTGGCGCCCCCGGGAAATTCACCCTGCCGCCCCTGGATCTCCTGGACCAGCCCCCTCCCTGGGACCACCAGGTCCAGGAAGGAACGATGTTGGCCCAGGCGGAAAAACTGGAGGACACCCTGCGCCATTTCGGCGTGGAGGGCCGGGTCGCCGCCATCATGACCGGGCCGGTGGTGAGCCGCTTCGAGCTGGAGCCGGCTCCCGGGGTGAAGATCAGCAAGGTGACGGGTCTGGCCGACGACTTGGCCCTGGCCCTCAAGGCCCTGTCCATCCGTATCGTCGCCCCGGTGCCCGGCAAGGCCGTCATCGGCATCGAGATCCCCAACCCCAAGCGCCAGGTGGTGGCCCTCAGGGAAATCCTGGCTGACCAGGCCTACCAGAAGTCCGCCTCCCGGCTCACCATCGCCCTGGGCAAAGACATCATGGGCACGCCGGTGGTGAACGACCTGGCCCGCATGCCCCACCTCCTCATCGCCGGGGCCACGGGCAGCGGCAAGAGCGTCGGCCTGAACGCCATGATCCTGAGCATCTTATATAAGGCCACGCCCGAACAGGTGCGCTTTTTGCTCATCGACCCCAAGCGCATCGAACTTTCCACCTACGAGGACATTCCCCATCTCCTCCACCCGGTGGTGGTGAATCCCAAGGAAGCCACCGCGGCCCTCCACTGGGCGGTGGCTGAGATGGAGCGGCGCTACGAGCTCCTCTCCGAGTTGGGGGTGCGCAACATCGACGGCTACAACCAGAAGGTCAAAACCCGCAAGCCCGCGCCCGGGGAAGACCCGGCGGCCCTGCCCCGCCCGCTCCCCTACCTGGTCATCGTCATCGACGAGCTGGCCGATCTGATGCTGGTCTCCTCCCGGGACACGGAAGAATACCTCATCCGCCTGGCCCAGAAGGCCCGGGCCTCGGGCATCCACCTGCTGGTGGCCACGCAGCGGCCCTCGGTGGACGTCATCACCGGCCTCATCAAGGCCAACTTCCCCACCCGGGTGGCCTTCCAGGTGTCCTCCCGGGCCGATTCCCGGGTCGTCCTGGATAGCATGGGCGCCGAACGCCTCCTGGGCATGGGCGATCTCCTGTTCCTGCCCCCCGGCACCTCCCGGCTGAAGCGCATCCACGGGGCCTACGTGACGGAAGAGGAGGTCGCCCGGGTGGTGGATTTCTTGAAGACCCAGGCCGCGCCGGAATACGAGATCGGCATCACCGAGATGCGGGAAAAGGAGAGCGAAGAGGCGGATTCCGGAGAAAAGGATGAGAAATGGGACGAGGCCCTGGAACTGGTGGCCGAAACCCGAAACGCCTCCATCTCCATGCTGCAGCGCCGCCTCCGGGTGGGCTACAACCGGGCCGCCCGCATCATCGAAACCATGGAAAAAGAGGGCCTCGTCGGCCCCTCCGACGGCCTTAAACCAAGGGAAGTTTACATCTCCCGGCGGTGATGATGAAAGGTGTTTCTTGAGGGGAGGCCGGGGGATGTGGAGCAGGCGCCCTCGCCTGCTCCATTACAGCCGGGGGCGACTGTTCCACATTTCTTCGGGGACGGCACGCCGTGCCCCTGATATGGTTGAAAGTTGTCAAGTAGGCGCGAGACTCCCTTGTTTCTTTTGGTTTAAGCTGCGAGATGATTCTCAGGCCCCAGCGGGGCGGGACGCTTTAGAGACGTTTGATCACTCT
>Ga0315268_10004744_pt1 | contig 14692 bp, 12 predicted proteins | sample C1_top_MG_FD_204535 | JGI IMG/M metagenome (GOLD analysis project Ga0315268, IMG submission 204535) | Sediment microbial communities from Yellowstone Lake, YNP, Wyoming, USA - C1_top | ecosystem: Environmental > Aquatic > Freshwater > Lake > Sediment | place: USA: Wyoming | collected 2017-08-01
TGTTCGCCATTCCGCACGGCTTTTGATTTCAGCCGGATCATCACTTGTAACCCGGCTTGCGGCCACCATGTACCCACTGGCTACGCGGTAACAATCCAGATGGTGATCCAGCCAGTCGGCCAGCCAAGGGAGGCCATAGTGAACCGGCAGTTTGAAGCACATGCGCACACATCGGGAGAGCACCCGCATAAACCAGCGCGACTGTTTCTCCGCCCTCCGCCAGGCCGAATAGAAGTGGTCGAGATTGATGGCGGCAACCCTGCCCGGTCCACCTTGAGATCTGATGACATCCAGGCGGAAACCGTGTCGCGGCAGCCAATGTTCGAACCAATAGGGCGTAAAACCGCCGTAGTAGTGGTATGGCTCCATGTGCAGCCAACAGCCCAGCGGTGTGGTCAGCAGCAGCACCCCGCCGGGTTTGAGCAAACGCGCGAACTCCGTCAGCACGGCCATCGGGTCAGGCACATGTTCAAGCACCTCCGTGCAGAGCACGGCATCTAGGCTGCCGTCGGGCAGGGGAATTCGAGTGATCTCGCAAACGTGATCAATGGGGTGGACGTACTTCACCAGCTCACCTTGATACTGGCAAAAATCCTGGGATTCGTAGCGGCAGTGGGCAAAGAATGGGCGATACTTGCAAGCTCCAGCGCCCGCGTCGAGCACGCGACTGCCCGGCGAAAGCTTCTCCGCTTGGGCTTGCACAAACCGATCTCGCTGGAACGCATCAGGCAACCAGAACCGTTCCCGTCGAGTCAAGACAAGTCTATCCATAAATTCAGAATCACGTCAGCAGCAGCACGCCAACCAAGGCTCGCCGCCGGAACGGTAGCATAGTGGTTTGACAGGCCTCAACCGCAAACCGCCAGCGGTCCAAGGGCTCAGTAGGCCCGCATGCTGTTGGTGGTTTCGCTGAACTCACGTGGTGCCTCCTGGGAGAACTGAAAGTTGGCGCCGGCTTTCAGATGCATCGGATTTCGCCAGGCTCCGAGAATCGAACTTGAATTCAGCGCATCCGCTCGTCAGATTGACTCAAATATGAGCGATGTTGCCTCAACGGTTTCTCCGCAAGTGCTACTTTTGACTCCATGGGATTGGCATCTGTCGCACACGGCCAAAGCGTTCGCCAATCGCGGCGCGCTGGCGGGTTTGTGGATGTCCACCAAAGACCGTGTGGGGCTGCCGGCGGACAAATACCGGCGCTGCTGGCCTTTTCACCTGGCGATGAAGCCTTTCTATTCCTTTGCCCCTGCGATTTGGATTGAGAAGGCTCTTTACGCCATGTCGCCGATCTGGCAACTCTGGCTGCGTCGGCAGCGGCGTCCGCATTTTAATGTGGTCCAGTCAATCATGGGGTTTTGCACGGAGCCTTTTGACTTCGCCGATCAGATTGGCGCTCTGAAGGTGCTCGATTGTCCCTGCACTCATCCCCTCACTTGCTATGGTTTTTGGCAGCGGGAATGTGATTTGTGGTGTCCCGGTGAGAGGGTGACCATCCCGCGCTGGATATTTGCACGAATGAACCGGGAACTGGACCGGGCGGACGTGATCATCGTCCAATCCAAGTTTGCCAAGGAATCAATGACGTTGAACGGCATTCCACCAGAGAAAATCATCATCAATCCAATGGGAGTGGACACCTCGGTTTTTACGAAGAGGACTGTCGTGCCACCCACGCCACGGTTCATCTCTGTGGGGACGATTCGCCTGCTCAAGGGGCATCAGTATCTGTTCCGCGCCTTTCAAATCGTGAAGCAACATCTGCCGGAAGCGGAACTGATTTGTGTCGGGCAATTCTACTCTGATTTTCGGAGGGAAAGGCTCAAGTGGAACGGCACCTTCACCCACATGTCACAACTCACCCATCCCCAATTGGCGGAGCTGCTCCGGAACTGCACTGCGTTTGTGTTCCCCTCCCAACAGGAGGGGGTTGCCCGGGCGCAAGTTGAGGCGCTTGCGGTTGGTTTGCCCGTAATCGGCACGCATCACGGAGGCGCTACAACTCTGGTGGACGACGGCGTGGAGGGCTTCATTGTCCGCGGGCGCGATCCCCAGCACATCGCCGAAGCGATGATCCGGGTCGCCTCGGACCGCGAGTTGAACCGTCGGATGGGCGAGGCGGCGTACAAGAAAGGCGCTGAACGCAATACCTGGCAGGATTACGGTGACCGCCTGCTGGCCGAGTATGAAACATGCCTAAACCGGCGGGTCGCCCAATGAATCCAATGTTCCGGCGAGCGGGCTTCGACCTTAACGTGCCTTGGCCGGGGCGAAATGCCGCCCCTGACGATGCTGAGTACTCCAACCGATGGCAAACCACCCGCCCCGGGTGGTTCACGGCAGCTCACCCGCGCGACATTTCCAGCGTTGAACGGAGCGGGTGTTCGCGGGGTCAAACGGTGTCGTTGAAGTTCAGCAGCCTTCGGAAAACCTAGCGCATGTCACGATTCAAACGGTTTGTCAACTCGCTGGTTTCCGGCTACTTGCTGATTGGGGCGAACATTCTCTTCACGTTGGCGTCGGTGCCGCTGGCGCTCCACTATCTGTCGAAGGAACAGTTCGGCCTCTGGGCGCTGGTTACCCAGGTCTGCAACTTCAATCTACTCCTGATTGACCTGGGCATGTCCGGGGCCTTGGCGCGCATCTTGATTGATCACAAGGACGACCAATCTTCGACGGCCTACGGCACCGTCATCCAGACCGGCTTTCTCGTGCTCGTGGCCCAGGGTGTAGTACTCGCGGCGGTGGGCGGTGTGATTAGCTACTGGCTGCCGCAATGGATGGACGTGCCACAGGAATACTGGCGGGTGTTCCGCATTCTGGTGATCTGGCAGTGCGTGCTGCTGGCCTTGTCTCTCGTCACGCGCATCGCCGCATTCATTTTGCAGGCCCACCAACGCTATGACGTCTCCAACTACTCGATCCTCGGCTCTTTGGTGATTAATTTTGGCGTCCTCTGGGCCGGGTTTGCATCAAACCAGGGGCTTTATAGTTTGTTGCTGGGCGCCGGCGCGGCCAGCTTGTCTTCCGGTTTGTTCTCCCTGTGGCAAACGTACCGGCTCCGCTTGTTCCCCGCCAAAGACCGATGGGGACGACCAAACTGGATCACCTTCAAGGAGCTTTTCTTTTATGGCACCGACATGTTTCTCATATCCGTCGGCCATCAGTTGGTCACCGCCAGTCAAGTGCCTGTCATCACGCGCACGCTTGGCTTGGAGACTGCGGCAGTATGGAGCATCGCCACCAAACTGTTCACGCTCTCGCAACAGTTGTTTTCTGGGCTGGTGGGTGTCTCCGCGGCGGCCTTCTCGGAAATGATGGTGCGCGGCGAGCGGGTGCGATTGCAAACGCGTTTCCGCGACTTGGTTATACTCGGCGTTTCCGTCAGCGCCGCGCTGGGGGTGACCATGGCGTTGTGCAACCACGCCTTTCTGAAGATTTGGACTCACGATCGCATCTCCTGGGCCATCGAGAACGACGTGTTGATGGCGATCTCCCTGGTGGTCTATGCCAGCACGCGTTGCCACATCTGGCTGGCCTGCATGACGAAGAAGATCGGCGCCATGAAGTATGTTTACTTCGCGGAAGGCGCGGCTTTCGTGTGTTTGGGATTGGTCATCGCGCCTCACTTTGGGCTGACCGGCGTGATCCTCAGCGGAATCATTACGAATTTGCTTTTCAGCGGGATATACGGCATCCGACGTACTGCGGAATACCTGGACGTCAAAGCGCGTGAAATCCTGTTTCAATGGCCGCGCCCCGGCGCGCTCGTGTTTCTCAGTAGCATGATGGCGGCCGTGGGGCTGTGGTTTGCCACGCGGTCGCTGGCCACGCTGGCTCAACTACTCGTTTGCGGTCCGCTCATGGGAATCATTGCGGGTATTTGTCTCTGGCGGTTCGGCCTGTCCGAAGGCTTGCGCGCTGAGGGATTGGCAAGGCTGCGTCAGTTGCGGGCGCGGTTTTGGGGCGGGGTATGAAGGCCAACGGGGCCACTGGCTTGCGAAGTATCAGCACGCGTTCAGTTTTAGCAAGTGAGCGAAAATTACCTCTGAACACGTGGGTTTGCCTGGCCGGCTGATTTCACACACCACCAGTGCTCCTCGTGATCCACCGCGATGACTTCGATGTTGTATCCGTAGCCGGAGAGAAAGGCGCGCAGATCATCCTTGGTTGTGCCATACTTCGGCAGTTGCGGCGGATGCACGCTCAGCAGCAAGGCGGGGTGACGTTCAGCCAATAAGCGCCGGGCGCTTTTGAGAACGAGCATTTCGGCGCCTTCAACGTCGCATTTGATCAGCATCGGCGCTCCGGGCAGCGCCGTACTCGGAATCAAATTATCCAGCGTGTGGCGGGGAATTGCTTTTTCAGCCGCATCAGTGGTATCCAGGCAGACATAGTGAATCAAATCAGGCCCGCCTAAAATGCCCGGTTGATTCAGCTCCCGAAGCGCCACCTGGTGCGCGGTGCAATAATCAATCTGATTCGTCGGCTCATCAGACACGAAGCCCCAAGCCAGCGAAAGGCGCTCGTTCACCCGCGGAGCGCAAGCGCATATTTTCTGGGCCGATTTAAGACTCTGGCGATCTGAATCAATGGCGATGACGCGTGACGATGGGTTGCTGAACAAACCGGCGCAACTGATGAAGCCGTAAGAACATCCCACATCCACCAGCAGCGGATTTTGCACAGACTCCATCCACCTTTTCAACACGACCAACCCTTCCGGTTCGTAGTGCTCGACTAATTTCCATGCGTAATCCGGAGGCATTCTGGCCGGAACGCACCCTCCGATGTTCATCAACACGCCCCGCCCATGAAGATTTATGAGCTTCCGGTAAGGCCCCAGCAGAAATCGTCGAACCCCCGGCAATTGTCCCAAGCGAGTCTTGCGGCGAACCGTTACATCCAATTTATGAAGGATCTTATCGGCCAGGTTGGATAATGAACTCAATGACATGTGCAACATTTTCCATTTCAGTCTTTGTTGTCAATTGCTATCGGAATTAGTGCGGTGTGGCATTCAAAGTTGGAACGCTGCGAATCGTTTTTTTGTTGTTTCCGGGTAGACGCCGCCGGCTGTTTTCCTTCGCGCCAGCCGCGCAAGCCTGCCAGCCGCTCACGGTGCGGGAATATTCAGCGACTGGCCGACTTGCAGGCGCTTTGGATTCAAGCCCGGATTCGCCGCCATCAACGCCTCCACCTTGACGCCGTATTTTTTTGCGATGGCCGAAGGGGTTTCGCCCGCCTGAATCTTGTGCGTGCGGGCCGCCGCGCCACTGCCGGACCGACCGGACCGAGTTGTAGCCCGCTGATCGCCGCCACCGGAAGCGATTTGCGTCCCGCCAACCGGTGGTGGTGTGCGCCCGCCCGGAATCGCCACGGCCGGCGGATTGGTAGGCGCCACGCCGCGATTCGCGTAATACGCCCGCCACTTTTCCACCTCGTCGCGCAACCGGCGATTGTCCTCGGCCAGTTGCTCCAATTCGCGCTGCACGCCTGGCGTTGAAGGCAGCGGCAACACGGCCTTGGCTAAATCCTGCTTCAGGCGGAAAATGTGCTGCTTGATAGTTTCCGCGTTTTCGGCGTCCGGCCGCAGCCTCAGGTATTGCTCGTAATGATAAATCGCCGACGCCGGGTCCGGGTCTTTGTCCGCGAACAACCAGCCCAGCTCAAAATGCGCCGCAGCCGAGCGCGGGTTGACCTCCAGCGCCTTCTCAAAGGCCTCGATCGCGCCGGTGTAATCCATCGAATTGACACGCGCCCGGCCGGATTGGAAATGCGGCTCCTTCTCCTCGCCGGATTGACCCGGCCCGGCCGGAAAACATCCGCACAACGTCACGGCGCAAATCAGCGCCAGCGGACTGCGGTTGAGCCGGAACGAAATCATGAACCGAAACTAAACGAACCCGTCGCGCCGCGCAATGCAATGGTGTGATGAGGTTCAGCGCGAATCTCTCGTTTTGCCGGACGAGGCAAACGGATTCTTTCGTGTGGCTGCCGCCGTCGGATTTTTCGGGAGAAACAGGAGACTGACGAAAAGATAAATCCAGCCGAGCACGAAATGTCCGCCCGCCACGAAACCCAGCCCCACCAGATCCAGCACGCCGAAGTCGTAGAACAAAATCCCGACAGCCATCATCAGCGCGCCCGGCATCAGCGCGGCGCCGGCCAGCCGGCAACCTTCGTGCAATCTCAAATCACGATTGGTGAAGAAGGCGGTCAACCAGACCGGCACCATGTAGATTGTCGCCAGCGCGAACCAGACCAGCAGCAATCCGACGACGACCGCCGCCGCGGCGCCGGCCAGCAACGCCGGTTGCCATGCACCCCACCATGGTTTCAGTTCCTTGCGATTGAACGCGACAATCCATTTTGCCGGATACCGCGCCTCGGTGTAGCCCAGCAGCGATTGCAGGCGGAAAGTTTCCCTTCCAAACTCGACCTGCACGTGCGCCGGCGAGCGCCGGTCGCTCGCGTGTTCCAAATCCACGCTGAACGCCAGAAAAGTTCCCTCCGCCAGCAGTTGCGGCGATGCGCCGCGCCAATCCAGTTTACCGAAACGAATTTCCCCCTCGTCCGGCAACCGCTCAATCGCGTCACGTAACGTGGGACACCAGCCGTCGTGCAAAAACCACACGACCGCCGCCGCCACCACGAACGCGACGAGCAATTGCACCACGAACAACCGGCCCCACGCGGCGCGGGCAAATGCCGCCACGCCACGCGGCGTCAGCGTTTCCCAAGCGGATGGCAATGACTGCGGAGAAGCCACTCCCGGACTTTAACCGTTCCGCCGGGTGTTGTCGCGCAAGATTGCGCGGCAAAAATTACGATGCCGGTTTTTGAGCGGGCGGCGGGGCCGACGGCGGTTGCTGCGGCTGCTCCGGCGGTGGCGCGAGGATGATCGGTAGCGGGTAGCGCAGTTTCATCACGTCGTCCACGAGCACTTCGATGAAATAAGCGCCCGCCGTCTTTAATTCCACCTGTTGCAGCACCGTGACGTTCGTCGCGCTCAACGCCGCGTCTTTCAACGCAAACTTCACCTCGGCCTTGCGCAACACCGTCGTCTGGTCCGGCGACATCAGCCGCACGCTTTCCGTGAACTGGCCCACGCCCGCCGTCCAGCGATTGAACACGAACAACCGCAAGGCTACGACCGGCAGCTTGGGCACACGGATGAAATTGATGACGCCAATGAGGAAAAAGCTTCCGTTCACCTCCTGGCGGATTTCCTCGCACACGAGCGAGCATTGCAGGTCGGGGAGAATTCGGGTGGCGTTCATATTGGCAATTTGCAGATCAAAATCGTTTCTTGCAGCGTGTTGCGTTTTGCGTGTTGCGTCAAGAACAGGTGCGGCAATCTCAGATGCTTGACGCAACACGAAACACGCACTACGCCACCATCTCCGCCGCACGCACGGTGTTTCGCATCAGCATTGCAATCGTCATCGGGCCGACGCCGCCGGGGTTGGGCGTGATTTTTCCGGCGATGGGCTGCACCTTGGCGAAGTCCACGTCGCCAACCAGCCGCGAGCCGCTTTTCGCGCCCGGATCATTCACGCGGTTCACGCCCACGTCAATCACCACGGCGCCGGGTTTCACCATGTCCGCCTTCACAAACTCCGGCACGCCCATCGCCGCGATCAAAATGTCCGCGCGGCGGCAATGCGCTTTGATGTCGCGCGTGGCCGAGTGGCAGATCGTCACTGTGGCGTTCGCGTGCTTCTCTTTCTGGCAGAGCATCGCGGCCATCGGTTTGCCGACGATGTTGCCGCGACCGAGCACCACCACTTCCGCGCCGTCCATTTTCACGTTTGAACGCGCCAGCAATTCACGGATGCCCGCCGGCGTGCATGGCTGAAAACCGCTCGCGTCGCCGAGCATCAGCTTGCCGAGGTTTACCGGATGAAAACCATCCACGTCCTTTTGCGGCAGCACGGTCGCATAAACCGTGGCCTGATTGATTTGCCGTGGCAACGGCGCTTGCACGAGAATCCCGTGTAACCGCGCGTCCGCGTTCAGCCGCATGAGCAACGCGAGCAAATCTTTCTCGCTCGTGGCGTCGGGCAGGACGTGCGTTTCGGAAAAAATTCCCAGCTCGGCGCACGCCTTTTCTTTGCGCCCAACGTAAACTTTGGACGCCGGATCTTCGCCCACGCGCACGAACGCGAGGCCCGGTCGGACGCCACGGGCCTTGAGCGCGGCAACGCGTTGCGTGAGTTCGCCCAGGATTTGAGCGGCGATGGCGCGGCCATCAATGAGATTCGCGGGCGCCATTACTGGACGACCTGAATGCGCTGAATAGTAATGACCGGCGTGTTCTTCCAACGTTCGTCCAATCCTTCCTCGCCCGTCACGATGATGCGGAGGCCCTTGTAGCGCCGCAGGTCGAGGTTGGTCGAACTGGTGTAAAGGTAATTCACCGTCTTGCCCGAAGTGAGATCAACCAGCGCAAACTTCGTCGGCGCCTGAATGCTCCACGTGCCTTTGACGACGCCTTCGTGTTGCACGATGCGCTTGGGCGGCGGTTCTTCCGCCGCCGGCGGCGCGGGTTCGGGCGCAGGCGCAGGCGCTGGCGTGGCGGCGGGTGTTGTCGTAGTCGCGGCTGGCGCTGGCGTTGGTGTTGCCGCCGGCGCAGGGGCCGGAGTTGGCGCTTCGGTGGTCGTCGAAGCAACGGGGGCCGGTTCGGGAACGACCGCTGGCGTGGGCGCGGGTTCGGTCACCGGCGGGGCGATCGAGACCACGGGCGGTACCGCGGCGGCGGTCCCTTCCTGCTTCAAATACGACGCGGCGACAAAGGCGTAGGCATCCGCCGGTGATTCGATTTCAATCCAATTGCCCTTGGTCGAGAGTTCTTTCACCGGCGCGCCTTTTTCGAGCACCCCGACGACGCTGTAATTTTCGCCCGGGCCGGTGCGAACATTGAGCCTCTTGGGCAAAACGACTTTGTTCGTGGCGTCAATGTATGAGGCGTGAACCCACACATGAACATCCGGCGGAATGCCAATCTTCGCCCACTGCGTCGGCTCGCCGGCTTTGGGTTTCTCCCGGATGACCTGTTCAATCACCGTCACACTGTCGCCGGAGTTCAAGCGCTTGACGACTTCGCTGAAGATCGTGGCTTTGCCGCGGATGTTTACGTTGTTGCCGATGATTTTCGCCGGTCCGGGCGACAATGAAACCGGTTTTTCTTCCAGCGCTGGTTGCGGCGCGGCGGGTGCTGGCTTAGCAGCCTTGGCGGCGTGTTTCTTTTTCGGTTTTACATTCGCCTTCGGCGCGGTTGCCGGCGCCGGGGCGGCGACGGCAGGGGCCGGCGCGGGCGCGGGCGCGGCAGGAGGAGGATTCGTCACTTGTTGCGCGAGTGCGCCCGTTGTCAGCATCGCGCCGAGGATCAGCCAAACATTCATTTTCATAGGTCAGGAAAGTAGAGTTTTAATCTCGGTTTGTGTCAATGTCCGCCATCGGCCCGGTTTCAATTCAGCCAGTTTGATTTTTCCAATCTGCGTCCGCACGAGTCGCTTGACCTTCAGGCCCTGCGACTCAAACAGCCGCCGCACTTCGCGGTTTTTGCCCTCGGCCAGTTCCAGTTCCACGACGCTTTGCGCCTTGCCCTCGGTCACGAGCCACGCGCGTTCGGCCTTGAGCTTTTCGCCCTCGTGCCACACGCCGCTCGTGAACTGCCGGAGCATCGCCGCGTCCACGCGCCCCTCAACCGTGGCCAGATACTTTTTCCGCACGCCATAGCGGGGGTGGGTCAGCCGCAGGGCGAATTCTCCATCATTGGTCAGGAAAAGCAATCCCTCACTGGCGAAATCCAGACGACCCACCGAATAAACCGTTTGCCACTCTTTTGGCAGCAATTCGTAAATCGTCGCACGCCCGTGCTCGTCCGAGCGCGAACAGACGCAACCGCGCGGTTTGTGCAGGGCCAGGTAGAGTTTGCGTTGGGCGCGGACGGGCTGGCCATCCACGCTCACCTGGTCGTGATCGGGGTCAACCTTCGTGCCGAGGACGTGAACCGGTTCGCCATTCACCTCGACGCGCCCGGCCAGGATGAGTTGCTCACCGGCGCGACGCGACGCCACGCCCGCTTCAGCGAGGAATTTTTGCAAACGAACCACTTGAGGTGCCGAGCGTCGAGTGTCGGGTGGCGAGAAACGGGAACTCACGTCACCCGTCACCCGCCACCCGTCACACGTCACACGTCCGGTTTGGTTTTGCGCAGGCCGGTGATGCGGTCGCCGTCCTTCCACTGACCGCGTTTCTTGAGGATTTCGACGCGCTCGAAGCGTTTGAGGACATTACGCTTGCCGCCCAACTTGGCCACCGCGCGCAGACTACGATGCTATGACATAAAATTCTTTTTGGTTAAAAGGTTCGCCGCTTTTGGTTTGAAGCGGACGGGGTTTGTAGCAGGTCGGCGGGTGGATGCCAATGGCTATTTTCGCCAGATGAGGGAATTCAACTTGCCTTTGCCCGCCATGACTCAAGACTGATCGTGCAAAGCAGATATGGCCACCGATTTGAAAGCCGTCACCGGCTCGCTGGGTCTGGAAAAGTTCAAGCGCCACATTTTCCTGTGCGCGGAGCAGACCGAGGCGAAATGCTGCGCGCGCGAAGCGGGTGTGGCGTCGTGGGAGTTTCTGAAACGGCGGCTGAAGGAACTGGGACTGGTGGGCGCGAACCCCGACATCCGATGCCGGGGTGAACCGCTCGTCTATCGCACCAAGGCCAATTGTCTGCGGGTCTGCACGCAGGGGCCTATCGCCGTCGTCTATCCGGAGGGCGTGTGGTATCACTCATGCACGCCCGAAGTCTTGGAGCGGATTATTCAGGAGCATTTGATTGGCGGTAAAGTGGTCGAGGAATTTGCCTTTGCAAAAAATCCACTCGGCAGCAGTTTGGCGCCAAGGTCAATCCAATGCCGTTGACCGGAAAGATACAACTTGGGTGGGGAAGAGCAGCGCCTCGCGTGGGGGTGAGTTGGTCTAACGATCAGCTCACCGATGGCGGCCCCTCCGTGACTCCCGAGTTGCCAACCTGCGTGCCGGGGCCGCCATTCGGTGCAGAGCTTGGTTCGATGATCTTGGCTAGGTTTGGGCGAGACGTGCTGCAAGGGTCGTAGCTCTCGTGATGCCAGAAAGTCTCAAGCCCGATTCTTGGTAGCAGATCCCTCTCCTCTAAATAAATCGGGTAGAATCCCGTAAGGTGGATCGGGAGTCCCTCAGCTGATGAGAAAGTCATCACTTCGGGCTTCGCCAAAGGCGGTGCGAAGGTGAAAAAGCCTCTCATCTGTGTTCCTGGGACGATTGGCTGATCGGTCGTCAGGATCGTCTGGTATTGAAAGGGCTTTTCTTCGCGAAACATGTCGATGAAGGCAGCAACAGCAAACCCCCATGCCTCATCCTTCGTCTCAAGCCGAAGCATCAGTTCCGGCCTGCCTTTGATCCATTCTTTCTTGCGCATCAAAGAAAGCCCATAGCTGACGACAGTCATCATCCCCGGCTCCGGACGATCGTGCCAAATGAACGTAGAAATGTCTGGAAGTCCCTTCTTACTGGATGGTAGGACGTGAATCGAACCGACTTGAACGCCGAAGTTGCGTTCGCAGAATTTCAGGAATTCTACTCCTTCAGCGTCCTTCGACTTTTTCTTAAAACCAAACATACCAGCTGGCTAGGAAGGCTCCGACATCGAACAGATATTCGAGAGCAAGTAGCGGTCTATCGCGAATGTCATAATGGGGTTCTATGTCAGGCTTTCACGGCTGTCAACACGGGTTTATGAACTTCTCATCCGTAAGTATTCAGTGGGAAATACCGCATCCCGCCTTCGCCGGGCTTCAGCGCAACAGGCGCTAGGCAAGTTGGTGACGAGTCCAGCGGCACGCTTGATGGCTTCCCGGAAACCACTTTTTGGTTTTGATTCAGCGTAAATTGTTTTCGGGGCTTCGTTCGTTGACACCGCCCGCGGTTTTGATAGCCTACCTTCACGATTTTCTACGGAATATCTCCGGGAATTGGAAATATCAATGGGAAGGAAACGGACGATTTATGGCTAAAGCATTAACAGCGAAGAAATACGTTTATTTGTTTGGAAATAAGAAGGCGGATGGCAATGGCTCAATGAAGCCGTTGCTCGGCGGCAAGGGCGCGAATCTCGCAGAGATGTCGCGGATCGGGTTGCCGGTGCCTCCGGGCTTCACCATCACCACCGAGGTCTGCACCTATTACTACGACAACAAGCGGACCTACCCGAAGGTCCTCGAGGCGCAAGCCCGCGACGGCATGACCTTCCTCGAGAAGATCATGGGCACCAAGTTCGGCGACAAGTCCGCGATGCCATTGCTCGTCTCCGTCCGCTCCGGCGCGCGCGATTCCATGCCAGGCATGATGGACACCATTCTCAACCTCGGTTTGAACGACGCCACCGTGCTCGCCCTTGTGACCGCGACGAAGAACGAACGCTTTGCCTGGGATTGTTACCGTCGCTTCGTCCAGATGTACGGCGATGTCGTCATGGGCGTCCAGAAGGGCAAGGATGAGGATGATGAGCCGTTTGAGGTGGTCATCCACGCGTTCAAGCATGAGAAGTATCATGCGGACATCGAGGACTCGAAGCTCACCGCCGCCGACCAGCAGGAACTCGTCACCCGCTTCAAGGCACTCATCAAGGAGCGCACTGGCAAGGAATTTCCGCAGGACCCGTGGAAGCAGCTCTGGGGCGCGACCGGCGCCGTGTTCGGCTCCTGGATGAACGACCGCGCCATCGTGTATCGCCGCAAATACGGCATCCCCTCCGAATGGGGAACGGCCGTCAACGTGCAGGCCATGGTCTATGGCAACACCGGGGACACTTCTGGCTCCGGCGTCGCGTTCACGCGCAACCCGGCCAACGGCGTGAAGGAGTTCTACGGCGAATTTCTCATCAACGCCCAGGGCGAAGACGTCGTTGCCGGCGTCCGCACGCCCGAACCTGTCGCGCAACTCGCGAAGGCGATGCCCGCTGCCTACACGGAGCTCGACAACATCCGCAAGACCCTGGAGACGCACTTCAAGGACGTGCAGGACTTCGAGTTCACGATTCAGGACGGCAAGGTTTTCATGCTCCAGACGCGCAACGGCAAGCGCACCGCCATGGCCGCGCTCAAGTTCTCGATGGACATGGTCAAGGAGAAGCTCATTGACTGGAAGACTGCCATCAAGCGCAACCCCGCCGACCAGCTTGACCAGCTCCTCGCGCCTATCTTTGAAGCGAAGGCCGAGAGGGCTGCCAGGGTAATCGCCAAGGGTTTGCCCGCCGGTCCGGGCGCTGCCTCCGGCAAAATGTATCTCAATGCCGAGCGCGCGGACGTTGCGGCGGCCAAGGGCGAGAAAGTTCTGCTCGTCCGTAACGAAACCACGCCGGAAGACCTTCGCGGCATGATCGCCTCCGAAGGCATCCTCACAGCGAAGGGCGGCGTCAGTTCGCACGCAGCGCTCGTTGCCCGGCAGATGGGCAAAGTTTGCGTTTGCGGCGCCGGTACGCTCCAGATTGATTACACCGCCAAGACCCTCACGGCGGATGGCGTGACCTACAAGGAAGGCGACTTCCTCTCCATCAACGGCACAGTCGGTAACGTCTATGCCGGCCAGCTCCCGACCGCCGCGTCCGAGATCGTTCAGGTGCTCGTCGAAAAATCGCTCGACCCGAAGCAGAGCGAGACTTACGGCATGTATGCCACCCTGATGAACTGGTGTTCGAAAGTCACCAAGCTCCAGGTCCGCACCAACGCCGACACACCCGAGCAGGCCGAGAACGCCATGGCGTTCGGCGCCACGGGCATCGGCCTCACGCGCACCGAGCACATGTTCTTCGAGGGCGACCGCATTGACGCCATGCGCGAGATGATTCTGGCCGACAAGATTGAAGACCGGAAGAAGGCGCTTGCCAAACTGCTGCCCTACCAGAAGGGTGATTTCGTGGGCATCTTCAAGGCGCTCAAGGGCTACCCGGCCACCATCCGGTTCCTGGATCCGCCGTTGCACGAATTCCTGCCGCACGATCACGCCTCCCAGAACAAACTGGCCGAGAAGCTAGGCGTGCCGGTGGACAAAATCTGCCGGCGCGTGAAGGAACTCCACGAGTTCAATCCGATGCTCGGCTTCCGCGGTTGCCGTCTTGGTATCGTTCATAGCGAAATTTCCGAGATGCAGGCGCGCGCCGTTTTTGAAGCTGCCGCCGAAGTGCAGAAGGCCGGCATCAAGGTGAAACCCGAAGTCATGATCCCGCTCGTCGGGTTCAAGCGCGAACTCGACCTCCAGGTCGAAGTCGTCCATCGCGTGGCCAAGGAAGTCATGGCCGAGAAGAAGGTGAAGCTCAACTACCTGGTCGGCACCATGATCGAAGTGCCGCGCGGCGCGCTGACCGCGGACGAGATCGCGCAGACCGCCGAGTTCTTCAGCTTCGGCACCAACGACCTCACGCAAACCTGCCTGGGCATGAGCCGCGACGACTCCGGCTCGTTCCTGCCGGCGTATGCCGAACTGGAAATCGTGAAGAAGAATCCGTTCGCCACGATTGACCAGACCGGCGTCGGTCAGCTCATCAAGATCGCCGTGGAGAAGGGGAATAAGACGCGACCTGGCATCAAGCTGGGCATCTGCGGCGAACACGGTGGCGACCCTGAGTCCGTGAAGTTCTGCCATAGCGCCGG
>Ga0315268_10004746_pt1 | contig 14682 bp, 10 predicted proteins | sample C1_top_MG_FD_204535 | JGI IMG/M metagenome (GOLD analysis project Ga0315268, IMG submission 204535) | Sediment microbial communities from Yellowstone Lake, YNP, Wyoming, USA - C1_top | ecosystem: Environmental > Aquatic > Freshwater > Lake > Sediment | place: USA: Wyoming | collected 2017-08-01
AGGTTTAGAGCATTGGTGGTCTGGAAACCGGTACCGGAATAGGTGTAGCCCGTCACATAGGCATTCCCGCTCCCATCGACCGCGACGGCTTCGCCGTAATCGTAATTCGACCCGCCCAGGCGGACGGAGTACTGCCGGGTGCCATTGGACCCGAACCTAGCCACAAATGCGTCATAATCCCCCGTGCCCCCGGCTTTAAAGGTGGTGGGAAAGTTGCGGGAATTGGTCGCGCCCGCCACGTAGGCATTGCCCGAGGCGTCCACCGCGATACCGTTGCCCGCATCGTCCCCACTGCCTCCCAGGTAGGTGGAATAAATCAGTAACAATGAACTTCCATTAAAGTGGAGACGGGTCACAAAGCCATCCCCGCCGCCACTAATAGTCGATTGGGCGGCGCTTTTTACCGGGAAGTCTGTGGAAAAGGTCTTACCCGTCACAAAGACATAGTCGCCCTGCACCGCAAGGCCCCGGGCGATATCGAGACCGCTGCCCCCCAGGTAGGTGGAATATACCAGCTCGTTCCCCGCGGAGTTGAGCTTGAATATAAAGGCGTCCCAGTACCCACCTCGAAATGCCGACTGGTAAGAATATTGAAGGGGAAAGTTGCTTGCCATAGTTCCGCCGGCCACATAGGCGCAGCCAGAGTTGTCCACCGCAATGGCACTGCTATAATTATCATATTCCCCTCCCACCAAAGTGGAGTAAAGTAGCGCGCTGCCGTCTCCGTTAATTTTGGTCACAAAGACAGCGGAGGTGATATTAACGTGGTCGGAGATCAGATCGTTGTTCGAGGGGAAGTCACTCGAATAGGTATAACCGGTCACATAGGCGCAGCCAAAGGAATCGACCGCGATGCCGCAGCCCTCATCAAAGGAACCACCTCCCAGATAAGACGAATATTCCAGGGTCGGGTCGATGACCAGCGGATGTTTGGGGTCGTAGGCGGCCACCTCGAAGCCGTAGGTAAATTGACGCGGGTCATCCAGGATCTTGAACTTTCCCTCCCGGGCCACCCGTTGGCCGCCGATCTCCTGGTAGACCACCGGCTTTTTCTGGATCAGGCACTCCCCGCCGGGCAGCTTAATGGCCAGGTCGCCCTCCCGGGTGACTGCAAGGCCCTTGATGCCCCGATACTGGAATTTCACCCGGGCAGGGTCGGCACCCGGCCGGACCACCAGGTCGTATTCCAGTTGTCGGCCGTTGCCATAGAATTTCATATCGATGCCCGGATACGCCTCCCGGTAGACCACCGCCCCGTAGGTGGGAAGATTGGTGCGCCATTTCTTGGGGTCGTTGCCGATAAAATAATTGACCTTGCCGCCCTGGGGGTCAGCAGCCACCGGCTCCACCCCAGGGCACATGCCCACGGGGTTCAACTGCACAACCGCTCTTGGGCCTGGCCGCGGCAGAGTCAATTGCTGGCTGAAGCGGTCCTTGCCCGGCTTCCTGTCCCTGTTTAGCTGGTCCCGGTCTCTTTCCAGACTGAGCACCACCCCCTCCGGAGTGAAGAAGAAGGCATATCCGCCCCCCTGGGTATAATACTTCACCCGCTCATCCGTCTGGCCTTGATTAGGGATGAAATGGAGGGGCAGCTTCCCATAAGCTCTCTGCAACTGAACTCTTGAGGGCTCACCAACGGCTCCATAGGCCTGTCCCCATAACAACAAGATAGCGCCCACCAGCGCCACCAAAACGCCGAGACACCGCGGCAATAGAGGGTAATCTTTATCCATGACATCCTCCACTAGTACTTCGTTGGGGTTGATTCATCATTAGTGAATTGGTCTAGTCCTGCTCCCTCAGGTTTGAACCTGTCTAATCATAAATTTATAAAGAAATATTCTAAATGCTTTATACACCAATTCCACGAGATTAGTGCCTAGGTTTCATCCCGACATAATAATACACCATCAAATTTTACAAACAATTAGGGAATTCCTGATTTTAGGGGTCAAAAAGACTAACTTCTGGCAAAGAAGTCTCTGCTAATCTCCTGCAAGACCAATTTTTGTGAGTCGGCATGCAAGTGACAAGCGGGTTAGCCTGGTGGACAGGCAATGATGCGTGAACGGCAGATAGCTTGCCATTATCAATACAGTGAAATGCATCTCGATATGAGGCTGATAAATGTCTTTGATTCAGTTACATCAACCACCTGCCCCCAACTCTAGCCGAACTTAAATTCCCCCCGGCCCAGGAGGTCGTGGAGGTGAACGATCCCCAGGACCTTCTGGCCCTCGTCCACTACCGGCAAGACCGTGATGGCGTGGTGCTCCATGAGTTCCAGGGCCTGGGAGGCCAGGGCTCCGGGGCCGATGCTCCGGGGCTGGGGGGTCATCACTGCCCTGACCTTCATCTCCAGGATGTTCCCCCCCTTTTTCAAGGCCCGACGCAGGTCGCCGTCGGTGATGATGCCTTTTAAAGTCCGGCGCCGGTCCACCACCAGGGTGGCGCCCAATTTTTTCTCGTCCATCTCCCCGATGGCCTGGCTCAAGGTGCGGTCCAGGGGGGTGATGGGAATGCCGTCCCCCGTGCGCATCACTTCGGAAATGGCCAGGGTCAGGCGCTCCCCCAAATTTCCTCCCGGATGAAATTGGCGAAAGTCGCTGGCCTTGAACCCCCTTTGGGTCAGGAGGACCACGGCCAGGGCATCCCCCAGGGCCAGCATGGCGGTGGTGCTGGCAGTGGGGGCCAGGCCCAGGGGGCAGGCCTCCCGGGGCACCCCGGTGTCGATGGCCACCTGGCTGTGGCGGGCCAGGGTGGAATGGAGGCGGCCCGTAAAGACAATGACCGGCACCTGGAGGTGAGCTAGGCTGGGAAGGAGGATGGTGAGTTCCTTGGTTTCGCCGCTGTTGGAGAGGGCTATCACCACGTCCTCCCGGGAGACCATGCCCAGATCACCGTGCATGGCTTCCACCGGGTGGAGAAAAAGGGCCGGGGTGCCCGTGGAGTTGAAGGTGGCCACCAGCTTCCGGCCCACAATCCCCGATTTGCCCACCCCGGTGACGATGACCTTGCCTTTGGCCCGGTAGATCAGGTCCACCGCCTTGACGAAACTAACATCCAACTTTTGGATCAGGGTGTGGATGCCCTCGGCTTCGATGGTCAGAACTTCCCGGGCAAGGTCCAGAAGATTGACGGCCATTGTCCCCCTCTTAACCCTCGGGAGCCGGAGAGAGGCCCCGACCCACCATGATGCAGTCCTTACCCCGGCCTTTACTGCAAAACATGGCCCGGTCCGCGATCATCAGCAGGGTTTCCCGGTCCCGGGCGTCCTCCGGCAGGGTGGCGATGCCATAGCTGGCGGTGAGATTAAGGTCAATCCCTTCATTTCTTAAGAAGCGGGTGCGGTTAAGGGCCCGGCGCAGCCGGCGCACCAGGTCCAGGGCCTCCTCCTGGGAGCGGTGGGGCAGCAGGATGATGAATTCATCGCCCCCATAGCGCACCAGGCCGTCTTCCGGCCCCAGCTCGCCATGGATCACCCGGGCCACCTCGGCCAGGACCTTGCTGCCCAGGAGATGGCCGTGGGCGTCCACAATGGCCTTGAAATTATCCAGGTCCAGGAAGACCACGGAGAGTTCCCCCTCTCCCTTAAGGACCTGGGGAATGAAGCGGTCCAACTGGCAGGCCAGATAGCGGGTGTTGTAAAAACCGGTGACCTCGTCAATAAAGGTGCGGGCCTGGAGCTTCTGGAGGTTTCGCACATTGTCCACGGCAATGGCCACATAGTCCGCCAGGATCCTCAAATGGGGCAGATATTTTTCCCGGAAAAATTTTTCATCTTCCACATTGACCACTTCAAAGACGCCGATGACCTCTCCCCGCACCAAGAGGGGAAGGGCGATGACGGAGTGGGTATCGAACCCGGTTCTTAGGTCCGCTCGGGCGGAGAAGCGCCGGTCCTCATCCACATTTTGCACAAAGAGGGGCGCCCCGGTCTGGGCCACGGCGCCGGCGACGCCTTCTCCCAACTTCAGGCGAATGCCTTTTACGTCCTCGGGGTTTACCCCCACCACCACGGCAAAGTAAAGCTCTTGGGTCTGGGGGTCCAACAGCAGCAGGGACCAGTTGCGGGCCGGGATGAGGACCTTGATGCGCTCCAGGACTGCGGTCAGCAGGGTCTCCATGTCATAGGCGCTCACCAGGGCCTTGGAGAATTCGATACAGGCCAGCAAGCGCTCCGTCTGTCCGGTGTCGGGCAAGGTATCCACAACATCCTCTTCCCGGCCCCTCAGGGCCCGCTTCTTGGGAGATTCTATGGCCAAGCGGCTGCCATTGCAAGGGTTTTATGGTTCGTGGCTAGGGGTCAGGGGCTCAGGGACCCTCACGCCCTCCCCCCATAAAGGGGAGGGCGCGTAGGGAACATCCACGGAAGAACCGGGAGCCCCCCAATTTTTCCCTTCCCAGCCGCCGGAGGCGGTTGACATCTTCGGGAAGCGGTGGATAGAATATCTTTTATTCGTCGGGAAAAGGAGGCATTCATGGCCCACAAGGTGTTGATCGCGCTGGATAGTTCTGAAGGGGCCTGGCGCGCCGTGGAATATGTGTCCCGGACTCTCGGGCAAACCCCGGGGGTGCAGGTGACTCTGCTGCACATCCTCACCGGTCTGCCCCCGGCTTTCTGGGATGATGGTCATATTCTGAAGGATCAGGAGAAGGAAGCCCGGACGCGGCTGGTGTTGAGCTGGCAGGCGGACCAGGAGAAGAAGTGGGAAGACCTAGTGACCAAGGCCCGGGAGCGGCTGGCGGCCGGGGGGATCGCAGCCGCAGCGGTGACCGGCAGATTCAAGCCCAAATATTATGATGTGGCGGAGGATATCCTCACCGAGGCGCAAAGCGGCGGCTTAAGCACCATTGTCATGGGCCGCCGGGGCCTGGGAACGGCCAAGGCCCTCCTCCTGGGCAGCGTCACCTCCAAGGTGGTGCAAAATGCCAAAGGATGCGCCGTGACCATTGCCGGATAGCGCCGGACCTGGGCCCCATACCGGCTGGAAAAAGGGATTGGAGGGGAAGGGGCGGGGGTCTCAAGACCCCTGCCCCCTCCCCTCCTAATTTTTTCGGCCCCTTCTTAGCGCTTGAACCGCATCTCGATGAAATTGTCGTTGAGGATGCGGGCCAGGCTAAATTCCCGGGAGACCTCCTCCGGGGTGATGATGATCCCTTTGTCGGTGAGTTCCAGGGCGGTCAGCTTAGGATCGTGCCCGGCGAACAGCCGGCGCACCACCTGGTGCATGGTGGCGGAAGACACATTCCCCCGGGGGGGCAATTTCCGGGGCACGTCGTTGCTGATGCGTTGAAAGATAAAGTCCACCCGGTAATCCCCGGCCCGGCTGGGGAATACCACCAGCTTCTCCTCTTCCGTGCCCTCGTTGAGCAGCTCCTGGGGGACATACCGCTCCAGGATCTGGCCCGTGCGATTCTGTTGGGCCAGGTATAAGATAGAGACCACGTCATAATGGTCCAGGCGGCGTTGCTCCTCCTGCTCCACCCGGCTGGTACCGAATTTCTGAAACCGGTATTCCGGAGCATTGGGGTGGCGGTTGACCACCATATCCGCCCCGATGGTCCCCACGGAACAGGAAAGGTTGAGTTGGGTCTCATCTTCGATGGGGACCCCATAGTTCCGCAGTTTTTGCAGGATGAGGCCGTGACGGTGGCCGCAGAGGATTCGCCGGATCAGGGCCTGCATCAGGTTAGGGCTGGCCTGATATTTGGGGGAAAGGGCCAGGGAGGTCAAAATCTCCAGGGTCATCTCCACATAATAGCCGTCGGTGTTCATGAGCAGGTTGATCTTCTCGGTCTGGGCTCCTCCCGGCCCATAACGCCGCCGGATCTCCTTCCAGTCATGTTCCTTTAAGAGACCCAGGACCGTGATCAGGTCGTAAGAATCGAGCTCTCGACCTTCCAACTCCTCCACATGACATTTGGCTGGCATGGCGGGCCCCCCGTTTTTTTAATAAAAAAATAATCACGGAACCGGGGTGATGCAATGCGCCGGGCCGCTATTTGTGGCCCCCGGGCCTTTAAAGATTTCTCTTTAGGTGCCAGTCTGGGTACCGTGCCTTGAAGGGAAATAAAACGTCCCTGCTGAAAGTCCAGGGAAAAGATTTGCGGAACCTGCCCTCCCCTTGATTTCCAGGATCATGCGGGATAACAACTCTCTCCGGGTACTTGCCTTTCGCCCGGAGATGATTATGTTAATGCTAAACTGTAGGGATCCTGACCATGTCAGGCCTCGCACCCCTGAGAGAGGAGAGAAACTGATGTCCTTGAAAATTTGCTGGATCGATGATTTGGCCAAGGCGCAGGAAACGGCCAAGCGGACAAACCGCCCCATCCTGCTGGACTTTTATAACCCCAACTGACTGGGCTGCCAGCAATTGGGTGCAGTTACGTACCCGGACGAAAGAGTTGCCAGGTTCATCGATTTAAATTTCATCCCGGTGCAGATCCAGACCAGCAATGCGGAGATGGTGTCCAGATACACGGTGTCCTGGACCCCCACCCTGTTGGTGCTGGATGCTGATGGCAAGGAACACTATCGCACCGTGGGTTTCTTCACTCCCGAGGACTTGATCGCCACCTTCATGACGGGCAAAGGGCGCTGGTATATGGATACCGAGCAATACCCCGAAGCCCAGGGCATGTTTGAAGAAGTGCAGGCCGCCTATCCCGGCAGCGAAGCCGCGGCCGAGGCGATCTTTTTCCATGGGGTGACCCGGTATAAGATGACCCATAACGCCAAGTCCTTAAGGGAAGCCTACGATACCCTGGCGGCAAAATTTCCCAACAGCATGTGGACCAAACAGGCGGCCCATTACCGCCTCATTAACAAATAACCTTGAATGTGGGAGTTGTGGGGAAGGCCGGGGAAGATTTACTTCTCCGACCTTCCTGCAACCTCCACTACCCCCTGTTTTTCACCACCCCGCTGATTCCCACCATGGGAGGTGAACCTGTGGAAGTGCGAGTGGGCCAGTCCTTCCTGGAGATCGTAGAGGGGGACATCACCCGGCAGGATACCGCCGCCATTGTCAATGCCGCCAATACTTCCCTTTTGGGCGGAGGCGGGGTGGACGGCGCCATCCATCGGGCGGGGGGCCCCAGGATCCTGGAGGAGTGTCGCCGCATCGGGGGGTGTCCCACCGGGGAGGCCCGGCTCACCACGGGGGGCAACCTGAAGGCCCGGTATGTCATCCACACCGTGGGCCCGGTTTATCGGGATGGGCTCCAAGGGGAGCCCCGGCTTCTGGCCTCTTGCTACCGGGAGAGCCTGAAGCTGGCCTCGGATAGGGGGATCGAGACCGTGGCCTTTCCCTCCATCTCCACGGGCGCTTATGGTTATCCCCTTAAAGAGGCGGCCGGGATCGCCCTTAAGACGGTAAGGGATTACCTGGCCCTGCACCCGGAGATCCGAAGGGTGCGCTTCGTCCTGTTCGGCCAGGCCGCCTACGCGGCCTATGAGGTAGCATTGAAGGAGTTGTGAGGAGATAGTAAAGAAAGTTCGTAACCCACCCGCCCGAAGAGACCGGAGAATCCCCATCTCGTACAGTCAGTGCGCCGGTCCTAGTATTGTGTTCTATAAAAACATTAAAAAAGAAAAACCTCATCAAGCGATTATGATATTTACTAAAAATAAACTAAAAATTATCCTTATAGGAATAATGATAATTGCTATTGGGTTCATTCACTTAATTACATGGCATCGCCAATATGCGTATTATATTTTTTATCGGGAGCTTTATTTTGTTCCATTGATAATGGCGGCTTTCTGGTTTGGTCTGAGAGGCGCGCTGATAACCTCTTTCAGCGTTACCGTATTCTATATTGCCTTTACCTTGATGCAAGTGAGAGGTTTTGTTCCCGATAAATTTGAAACGATGTTGGAAATATTGCTTTTAAATATTATGGCAGTAATTTTGGGGGCATTAAGAGGCCGGGAGAGAATAGAGCGCAAGCGCGCTCAGAAGGCTGAGAGTTTAGCGGCAATTGGGAAAGCCGTCTCAGGGGTGGCCCACGATATGAAAACACCATTAATGGCCATCGGCGGCTTCTCCCGTCAATTGCTGAAAAAGCTTGGAGTAGACGACCCTATTCGCGAGAGACTGGAAATTATTTTGCAAGAAGCCCAACGGTTGGAAAATATGGTTAAGGACATGTTGGATTTTTCTCGCCCTTTAGATTTGCGACTGGCCCAGGAAGATGTGAATCAATTGATAATGGAAAGCCTCACTATTGTTCAGGAGGAAGCGAATAAAAGAGGGGTGAAAGTTGAGAGCCAGCTTTCACCAGATATTCCTCAAGTAGATTTTGACGCCATGCGCATGAAACAAGTGGTCATCAATCTATTATTAAACGGCATCCAAGCCTCACCTAAAGGAGAAAGTGTAATAGTGCGTACTTCCGACGAAGAAGAGAATATCTTAATAGATGTGATCGATCATGGGTACGGGATACCGGATAATCAAAAAGAGAATATCTTTATTCCATTCTTTACTACTAAAAAGGAAGGGGTTGGACTGGGGCTGTCCATTGTGAAAAACATTGTTGAAGCTCACAACGGGTATATGGAATTTTTTAATAATCCTGAAAAGGGCGTCACATTCAGAGTCATATTGCCAAAATAAGCTGCCAATCTGGACAAGACTTTATAATGCCTGGAAATCTTAAAGGGTTAATCACAAAATATGACCTGGTATCAGCTTGATATAAAAGAAATAATCCAGGACCTCGGTGCCTCCGAGCATGGCCTGACGGAGGCGGAGGTCCAAGAACGACTGGGACGGTATGGTCTTAATAAGCTCGCCGAGGAAGAAAAGATCGGCAAATTTAAGATTCTGCTGCATCAGTTTACCAGCCCGCTGATTTATATTCTTCTGGTGGCGGCCATTGTCACCGCCTTGCTCCAGGAATATAGAGATACCGGGGTGATAGTGGCAGTGCTGGTGCTTAATGCCATAATCGGCTTTACTCAGGAATACAAAGCGGAAAAGAACGTCAGAGCTCTTAAGAAAATGGTGGTGGCCCGCGCCAGGGTGCTGCGGGAAGGCAAGGAACTGGAGATAAACAGCGAGTTTTTAGTACCCGGCGATATTGTTTTACTATCTTCCGGCTTCAGAGTACCGGCAGACTTGAGACTGATTAAAACCATTGAGCTAAAAATCGATGAAGCAATGCTCACCGGGGAATCTGTCCCCGCGGACAAGATTACCTCTCCGATCCGGGAGGAAAATTTAACCCCCGGCGACCAGCGCAATATGGCTTTTATGGGAACAGCCGTGGTCCATGGTCGGGGGAGAGGTGTGGTGGTCGAGACCGGCAATCGAACAATCTTGGGCCGCATTGCCAAGGATGTCACGGAAATTGAGGCGGTTAAGGCACCGCTACAGGAGAAATTTGATCGGTTTGCCAAGACCATCGGTTTAGTTTGTCTGGCAGCGTCGGCGTTACTTTTCATCTTGGGGATTATGGTCGGCGAGAGCGTTAAAGATATGTTTATGACCGCGGTGGCGGCTGCAGTGGCCGCCATCCCCGAGGGTCTGCCCATCGTGGTAACCATAGCTTTGTCCATCGGCGTGGCCCGCATGGCAAAAAGAAATGCCATTATCAGAAAACTACCGGCAGTGGAGACCCTGGGCAGCACCACGGTGATTTGCTCCGACAAAACCGGCACCCTGACCAAGAACGAAATGACGGTAAAACTGGTATACGATGGCGCCGATGTCTACGAAGTCACCGGAGTCGGTTACGAACCTGATGGAGAAATTTTAAAAGAATGGATGGCCGTTGAAGCGGAAGAAAAGCAAGTCCTGCTGATGGTTTTTCGCATCGGCCTTCTTTGTAATGAATCGAATGTCTATGAAGAAGACGGCCGGTTCAAGGTTGACGGTGATCCCACCGAAGGCGCACTGATCGTCTCGGCCATGAAGGCTGGGTTGGACCCCGAAGAAGAAAAAGATAAATATCCGCAGATAGATATAATCCCCTTCGAATCCGAACGGGGTTACATGGCCACTCTGCATCAACACAATGGTAAGAGATTTATCTTCGTCAAAGGCGCACCGGAGAAATTGCTTGAGGTCTGTACTTCCTGTGCCGGTGACCGGCAGAAAATTACTCGTATTGCCGATAACTTTGCCAAAGATGGGTTACGTGTTCTGGCCATGGCCTACAAAGAAACCCCCTCGGAATTGGAGGAACTCTCCCAACACGATCTCCAATCTGGGCTGATCTATGCAGGATTGCAAGGTATGATAGACCCGCCAAGACCGGAAGCCATCGAGGCCATTCAAGGATGTCACCAGGCGGGCATCCGGGTATTAATGATCACGGGGGATCATGCGATTACCGCGGTGGCCATAGCGAAAAAGCTGGGCATTAGTGGTAGGAATCCCGAAGTTCTTACCGGGAAAGACCTGGCGGTCATGACTGACGAGGAACTGTTTAATAAAGTACAAAAGGTCTCCGTATTCGCCAGGGTCTCCCCACATCATAAGTTGCGGATAACCCAGCAATTAATCAAACATGGGGAGATTGTCGCCATGACCGGGGATGGCGTGAACGATGCTCCCGCTTTAAAAGCGGCCCATATCGGGGTGGCTATGGGCCGAACCGGCACCGATGTCGCCAAAGAAGCCGCAGATATGGTCATCACCGATGACAACTTTGCCAGTATATTCCGGGCGGTAGAGTTGGGCAGGATAGTATTTGACAATATTCGAAAAGTCACCTTCTTCCTTATCCCCACCGGCATTGCCGCCATTATCTCCATCATGGGGACCGTTATGTTCGGGTTGCCGATACCATATTTACCGGCGCAACTCTTATGGATCAACCTGGTTTCCAATGGCATCCAGGATGTGGCCCTGGCTTTTGAGCCGGGAGAGAAAGGCGTTATTAACAGGCCGCCGATCAATCCCCAAGAAGGAATTATGTCCCGCATTCTCATCGAGAGGACCGTAATTGTCGGACTCCTCATTTCCGTGGGGGTAATTTATGAATTTGTCCATTCTCTCAATCAAGGGGTATCGCTGGAAAAGGCCAGGACCATTGCGGTGACCACCATGGTCTTTTTCCAGTTCTTTCAGGCCTGGAATAGCCGTTCCGAGTTCCAATCCGTCTTTAGGATAAGCCTCATAAGTAATCCGGTGCTTTTATATGGCATGATCGCGGCGTTTTTAGCCCAGCTTGCTGTGATCTATATACCCGCCTTACAGTGGATTTTTCGCACCGAGCCTATTAATGCAATGGAATGGGTGAGAATCGGGGTTATCTCCCTATCAGTGGTATTCGTAGTGGAGATTGATAAATGGATACGCCGGAGAAACTTACTATCTGGTGATATAAACCAAAACATAGCTGCTAACTGCTAACCGCTATCAGCTAAAACAGACTCACCGGGTCAATGTCCAGGGTGAGGTCCACGTGGGATCTGGGGGGCGGGGTCCAGACCTGGCGCAGCAGTCTCAGGGTCACCTCCAGGGGGCCCCGGCCGTAGCTCTTCAGGAGGAGTTGCCACCGGAAGCGGCCCTGCAGCCGGGTCAGGCCCGCGGGCGCCGGGCCCAGGACCCGGACCCAGGCCCCCAATTCTCTCTCTTTGCTGATGGCGTTTTTCAGAGTCCCGGCTAGGCGTTGGGCCTCCCGGGCCACCGTCTCCTCCTTGACGCCGCTCACCCGCACCAGGGCCAGCCGGGTAAAGGGGGGGTAACCCAACTGCCGCCGATCCTCCAGTTCCCGTTCATAAAAACCCTGGTAATCCTGAGATTGCACGGCCTTAAAGACATAATGCTCCGGGTGATAGGTCTGGATGAGCACCCGGCCCGGGGCCTCCCCCCGGCCGGCCCGGCCGGCCACCTGGGAGAGGAGCTGGTAGGTGCGCTCCCCCGCGTGATATTCCGGGAAGAAGAGGCTCAGGTCCGCGGCGATCACCCCCACCAGGGTGACCCGGGGGAAATGGTGCCCCTTGGTAATCATCTGGGTGCCCACCAGGATGTCCAGTTCTCCCGCGGCAAAACTATTCAGGACCCCCAGGGCCTGGCCGCTGTGGGGGGCGGTATCCCGGTCCAGCCGGGCCACCCGGGCCTCGGGCAAGAGCCGCCGCACCTCCGCCTCCACCCGTTCCGTCCCCACCCCATAGCGCTTGATGGCGGTGGCCTGGCAGGAGGGACAGCGCTCCGGCACCTGCTCGCCATAACCGCAATAATGGCAGATCAGCCGCCCCTGGGACTGGTGATGGGTCAGGGCCACACTGCAATGCCGGCACTGGAACACCTGGCCGCACAGGAGGCAGAAGAGCACCCGGGCATAACCCCGGCGGTTCAGAAACAGCAGGGTCTGCTCTCCCCGGGCCAATACCTCTTCCAGGGCGGACATCAGGGGTCTGGAGATGACCTTTAAGCCCTGCTGGCCCCGCTGCCCCTTGAGGTCTATCAGATGGATGTCCGGCAAGGCCTGGGGGGTGACCCGGCGGCAGAGATTGAGATACCGGTATTTCCCCTCCCGGGCCCGATAATAGGTGGTTACCTGGGGAGTGGCGGAGACCAGGACCACCGCCGCCCCCGCCAGTTTGCCCCGGTAGAGGGCCACGTCCCGGGCCTGGTAGGGAAGGCCTCCCTCCTGCTTGTAAGCCGGGTCGTGCTCCTCATCCACCACCACCAGACCCAGCCGGGACAAGGGAGCAAAAACCGCGGAGCGCGCCCCCACCACCAGGTCCACCTGCCCCAACATGATGCGGCGCCATTGGTCCAGCCGGGAGGCCTCGGACATGCCGCTATGCAGCAGGGTCACCCGCTCTCCGAAGCGGCGGCGGAAGGCCAGACCCACGGGATGGGTCAGGGCGATCTCCGGTAGCAGCACCAGGACCTGGCGGCCCTGGGCCAGAGTCTCCTGGGCCGCGGCCAGGTAGACCTCGGTCTTGCCGCTGGCGGTCACCCCGTGCAACAGGAAGGGGGCAAAGGAGCCGCTGTTAATCCCTTTAATCATGGCCGCCCGGGCCAGTCTCTGGTCGGGAACCAGGGTCAGGGGGGCCTCTTCCAGGTAAAGGGGCTGGCCTTTAAGGGGGTCCCGCCAGCAGGGCTGTTTCTCCAGGGAGATGAGCCCCCGGTCCGCCAGGCGCTTCAAGATGGACTGACACCTGGGAAAAAGGGCGGCCAGCTCTTTGACGGGCGTGGCCCCCGCCTCCCCCAGGTATTCCAGAATAGCCTGGGCCCGGGGGCCCGGTCGTCTTGCGGGGGCGGTTTCCGCCTGGGGCCGGGGGACGGCCCACCTTTCCTGGCGGGGGCCCGGGGACCTGATCCCACCGGGGATGACCTGTTTTAGGGCCTCCCCTAAGGGGTATTGATAATAATCTGCCAGCCACCGGAACAGCGGCGCCACCTCAGGCCCGAACCGGGGCACTTCATCCAGCACCGCCTGGATCTCCCGGATGGTGACCCGGGGCACCTCCCGGGCCGGGCCCAGGAGGTAGCCCGCCACCTGCCTCCGGCCCTCCGGGACCTGGACCAGGCTCCCCAGCCGGGCTGTCTCCTCCAGGGCTGCAGGCAACCGGTAGGTGAGGGTGTGAAAGATGGGCAGGGCTACGGCCACTTCCCACAAACCCTGGAGGTCCCCGGAAGAATTAGCTGTCGGCGCCGACTTTATCATGGGGAGTAATTTCTTGACCTTAACACTTCCCGGATGCTACCATTTCCTGAAAGAGAAACCCAGTTACAATTCAATATCTGCTTTAATTTATCTATATTAATGTATCATCGCAATTAATTAACCCTTAGGAGATAATCGAAATGGCGCTCATCTTAATGGATTACCATGAACAGATAGGAACTATCACTTTTAACAATGATGAGAAACGCAATGCTTTGAACAAGGCTCTCATTGATGAATTTATTGCTGCGTTAAATGAGTTTAAGGATAAAAAAGCCAGGGTGGTAGTGGTCCGCGCCCAACGGGGGTCCAAGGTATGGTCTGCCGGGCTGGATATCACCGAATTTCCCAAACCCGGCCGGGACCCCATAAGCTATTATGATCCCGCGGAGCGCGCCATGCGCGCCCTGCAACATTTCCCCGCTCCGGTCATAGCCATGATCGAAGGCAGCGTCTGGGGGGGAGCCGTGGAGTTGGCCCTGGTGTGCGATATCCTGGTGGGCGCCAGGAATGCCTCATTCTGTATCACCCCCGCCAAAATCGGCATCCCTTATAATCCCTCGGGGATATTACATGTTATCAACATGGCAGGGATGGCCATCGTCAAAGAGATGTTTTTCACCGCTCAACCCATTGATGCGGCCCGAGCCTTTGAAGTGGGCCTCCTGAATCACCTGGTCCCGTTGGAGGAACTGGAGGCGTTCACCTACCAACTGGCCCATCAGATTACCGAAAATTCCCCTTTAAGCATCTCGGTAATTAAGGAGCAACTCCGCCTCCTGGCCAATGCCATGCCTTTGAACCCCGAGACCTTCGAGCGCATCCAGGCATTGCGGCGGATGGCCTATGATAGCAAGGACTACCTGGAAGGGCAAAAAGCTTTTTTGGAAAAGCGGAAGCCGGTCTTTAAGGGGGAGTAAGGAGCTTGGGAATTATGAGGAAGGCCTGCTTGCTTGTTACCCTTAATGGATTGGGGGAGGGGTTTGGGGAGGGGGCGAAGGGCCCAATGCCCAAATCCCCCACCCCCAAAATGCATACAAA
>Ga0315268_10004747_pt1 | contig 14679 bp, 13 predicted proteins | sample C1_top_MG_FD_204535 | JGI IMG/M metagenome (GOLD analysis project Ga0315268, IMG submission 204535) | Sediment microbial communities from Yellowstone Lake, YNP, Wyoming, USA - C1_top | ecosystem: Environmental > Aquatic > Freshwater > Lake > Sediment | place: USA: Wyoming | collected 2017-08-01
TACGATCCATCCGCGGCTCTCCGGACTGATGAGCGTCCTCGTCGGAGCCGCTGAGATTGTCTGCCGTCCTTCCAGAATCCCAGAATGGGTCTCTCTAATTTTTCATTCGGACTGGAGCCGCGCGCTCCGCTTTCAATACCTGGCCATCCAAACGCCGCCGGAACTTAATCCGGAAAAAAACCAAGTTCAATTATGCTACCACTGCCCGGACGCCACGATACGAAACGGCCGATTGACGCCGCTCTGTCTCGCCGACCGTATGAGTCCTTTTGATGGGGATGGCAGTCTTGCCGAACCGGGCCTCTTCCAGACAGTCGATGCCCACTTGCAGGAAATATAGCGACCGCTTGGCGACGACTTGCTGTGCCTTCAAAAACATTCTACAAGTGCTAAGATAGTCCTTCTTTGTATCCTCGGGTTTGCCTTATAAGCAAAATTGAATCATAATATGATTCAATATGCTTCATGCATAGATTCATGGAGGCCGTCAAAGACATGGAAACCGTCCATCCCGAGGACTGGAAATGAAAAAAATTCTGTTGGATTCAAACGCCTATTCCGATCAATGATGTCTGGATCGCGGCGCATTGCCTGGAAACAGGCGCAATCCTGATCACCTTTGACGGCCATTTCGCAGCGATCCCGGGGCTGCGCCTTTGGTCTGAAATCGGCCATTAGATACTGAGAAAGCGCGGGAAAAAAGCCGTCTATTGAGACGTGAGTCCATCGACGCAATCGGCCGAATGCCTTGACAAACCGGGTGGTATGACTTATGGTAATACCAAGAGGTGTCTCATGGCCAAGGCAAAAATCGCCATTTCCCTGAGTGAACAAACCCTGGCCCGCTTGGACCGCCTGGTCCGGAGCCGGGCTTTTTCCAACCGGAGCCAGGCGATCGAGTCGGCCGTCGAGGAAAAACTGCAGCGCCTGGATAGAATCCGTCTGGCCCAGGAATGCCGAAAGCTCGATCCTGCCTATGAGAAAGAGCTGGCCGAAGAAGGCTTTGCGGAGGAGCTTTCCAAATGGCCCGCCTATTAAGAGGAGAAGTCCGCTGGGCCGACCTCAGCCCTGCCCGCGGCCATGAACAGGCAGGCCGGCGGCCCGTCCTTATTCTGAGCCACGATATTTTTAATGAGCGATCGGGGACCGTCATCGCCATGGCGATCACCAGCCAACCTCAACAAGCGGGATTTCCGTTAACCTTAGAGATTAAAACCAAAGGCTTGCCCAAGCAATTATGGGTAAAAATCAGCCAGATTCGAACCCTGGCCGCCGAGCGGATCGGCAAGAGAATCGCCCGCCTTGCTCCGGAAGAAATCGCCCAGATCCTCGAAGGACTCGATGAAGTCATCGGGGATTAAGACGGGCAAAACCCCAAGCGCTGAATTCATGATTTTGCTTCTCTGAACGATCTGCTTCCGGGCCCAAAGATTCGAAATTCGCCTATCCAGTTGACTCTGCCGCATATCCCTGCTAATCTTGGGCTATTCCGGACGGGAGGGGTAAGCCATGGCCGTCAAGTGCCCAAAGTGTCAGGCTGAGAACCCGGAGACCAAACAGTTCTGCGGAGATTGCGGGACGCCGCTTCCTTCTTCCAAGACTGCCCGTCCTGAGGTCACGGAAACTTTGCAAACGCTTTCCAAAGAGCTCGCTTCAGGCTCGACCTTCGCCGGCCGCTATCAGGTCATCGAAGAGCTGGGCAAAGGCGGCATGGGCAGGGTTTATAAAGTCCTGGACAAGGACATCGAAGAAAAAATCGCCCTGAAGCTTCTGAAGCCGGAGATTGCCGCCGACGAAGAGCTGCTCCAGCGCTTCCGCAACGAGCTGAAGATCGCCCGCCATATTATCCATAAGAATGTCTGCCGGATGTACGATCTCGGCAATGCCGAAGGGACACACTTTATCACGATGGAATATGTGCCCGGGGAGAATCTAAAAAGCTTCATCCGGCGATCGGGCCAACTGACGATCGGCAAAACCGTATCCATTGCCAAGCAAATCTGTGAAGGGCTGCGCGAGGCGCATCGCCTGGGCATCGTCCACCGGGACCTCAAGCCGCAGAACATCATGATTGATGTCGACGGCAACGTTCGGATCATGGATTTCGGGATCGCGCGCTCGCTGAGGTCCGAGAGCCTCACGGGAAAGGGCGTGATCATCGGCACGCCCGAATATATGTCGCCCGAGCAAGTGGACGGCCAAGACGCCGACCAGCGCTCAGACATCTATTCGCTCGGGATCGTTCTCTATGAGATGGTCACCGGACATCCGCCTTTTGCTGGAGATTCGACATTGGGCATCGCTCTCAAGCAGAAGACGGAGTTCCCTTCCGAACCTAAAAAGATCAACTTATCTGTTCCCGAGGGGCTGAATCGACTCATCATGAAATGCCTGGAAAAAGAACCGGCCAAAAGATTTCAAAACGCAGAAGAGCTCCTCTTGGAATTCGAAGGGCTGGAGAGTGGAATCTCAACCACTGCCAAGGCCGTCCCTCTCGAAAAACCTCTTCCGTCCACGGATATAACCATCCGCCTCCGATTTAAGAAATATCTGCTGGCCGCCTTAGCGCTCATCATTATTGTTATCGGCTTTTTTGCCGTGAAATTCTTCAACCATCAATCGAAAGTCCGTTGGGCCCGGGGAAAGGCTGTTCCCGAAATTATGGAACTCATCCAGAAGGGGAGTTATCTCGAGGCTTTCAACGAAGCCAAACAAGCGGAAAAATATATCCCTCGGGATCCCATGCTGGCCAAGCTCTGGCCTGAGATGTCGAGAGAGGCGACGATTGAAACCTCCGCGCCCGGAGCCGATGTGTACCTGAAAGATTATAAGGCCGCGGACGGAGACTGGGACTATCTGGGAAAATCTCCGCTGCAAAAGATCAGGATTCCGGTCGGCTTTTACCGCTGGAAAATCGAAAAGCCGGGTTTTAGGACGGTCGAATCGGCCGCCGGGAGCTCCGCCGGCACGCGCCGCTTTGTTTTGGATCAGGAAGAGTCCCTGCCGTCGGGAATGGTCCGGGTTCAAGGCGGAAATTACGCGCTTCGCATGGTGGTCATCAATTATTTGCCCCAAGCTCCCATGGAAGATTTTCTTATGGATAAATATGAAGTGACGAATAGACTGTTTAAGGAGTTTGTCGACCGCGGGGGGTATCAAGAAAGGTCCTACTGGAAAAATCCGTTCGAGAAAGATGGGAAAATCCTATCCTGGGAAGAGGCCATGTCCCAGTTCCGCGATGCAACCGGCCGGCCCGGTCCGGCGACGTGGGAGCTGGGAACTTATCCCGAAGGCAATGCGGATTTTCCCGTCAGTGGAATAAGCTGGTATGAAGCCGCCGCTTACGCCGAATCAGTCGGGAAAAGCCTTCCCACGATCTATCATTGGCTGCTGGCGGCGAACCTCGATTCGGCTCCCTATATCATTGCCATGAGCAATTTTAGTGGCAAAGGCCCGGCCCAGGTCGGAGCCTATAGGGGGCTGGGCTCATTTGGGACCTATGACATAGCCGGCAACGTCAAAGAATGGTGCTGGAATGAATCCCGGGGGTTGCGCTATCTTCTCGGCGGCGCCTGGGATGATCCCCTTTATTTGTTTTCTGACCCATTTGCCCGTTCGCCTTTCGACCGATCCGTGACGAACGGCTTTCGCTGCATAAAGAATCTATCGACCGCCGTTTCCGAAATCATCGCCAAGCCGGTCCTGCTTCCTTATGTCAGGGATTTCTATAAATCCAAGCCGGTCAGCGATGAAGTCTTCAACATATATAAAAGACTCTATTCGTATGATAAGGGAGAGTTGAATCCCGTCGTGGAAGCCACTGACGAAAGTTCCGAGTATTGGAAAAAGGAAAAGATCTCCTTCAATGCCGCCTACGGGAACGAGCGGATTGTTGCTTATCTTTTCCTCCCCAAGCAAGGTGCTTCCCCTTATCAAACCGTCATCTTTTTTCCGGGGACCCAGGCGCTGACTCTTCGGACCAGCGAGAATCTGCCGATCAGCAATGTGGATTATATTATCAAGAGCGGCCGGGCCGTGCTTTATCCGGTCTATAAATCAACTTATGAGAGGGGTGACGGCTTCGATCTTGTCCCGCCGCATTTTACGGCGAATTCTATAAAAGACCATGTCATTTTCTGGGTGAAGGATCTGGGCAGATCGATCGATTATTTGGAAACCCGGGTCGACATCGAAAGCCAGAAAATCGGCTATCTCGGGTCAAGCCTGGGAGCCATGGCGGGGATCTTCCTCCTTCCCTGGGAGAAGCGGATCAAAGCGTGCGTTCTTGTGGCCGGAGGGTTTGTCCCAACGCCGGAATTCGAGAACGTGCCGGAAATCGACTTCGTCAATCTGGCGCCGCGAGTGAAAATCCCGACGCTCATGCTAAACGGCCGCTATGATTATCTATTTCCTGTAGAGATATCCCAGAAGCCGATGTTCGATTTCCTGGGGACTCCCGAGGAGCACAAAAAGCATCTTATTTATGAAACCGCCCACACCGTCCCCAGGAACGAGATGATCAAGGAAACATTGAACTGGCTCGACCGCTATTTGGGCCCCGTAAAATGAAATGCTCGAAGTGCCCTTAAATTTAAAAATTGAGAAAACCCCGTCAGAAAAGCCGTCCATTGATATGAGACACAACCGTCCATGACGGCGGGTTCCCAAGCTCATTCGGTTCCTTGACATCTTTCGTGGAGGCGTGATATGGTTAGCCATATGAAGACAACCATACAGATATCTGATAGCCTGTTTAAGGAAGCGCGCCGAGTCGCCCACGAGGAGGGGACGACCCTGCGCGCCTTGGTCGAGGAGGGACTGCGCAAAGCTGTTTCCGAGCGGCATCGCCGGGGAAGCAAGTCTTTTCGGCTCCGGAAGGCCACTTTTAAAGGCAAAGGCCTACAATCCCCATTCTCCGGGGTTGCTTGGGACAGGATTCTCGATGCAAGCTATGAAGGACGAGGCGGATGATCGCGGTCGACAGCAACCTTCTCGTTTATGCGCACCGCGAAGATTCGACATGGCACGCCGCCGCCTATGACCGGCTTTCAGGGCTGGCTGAGGGCCGAGCGCCGTGGACGATCCCGTGGCCTTGCCTTCACGAATTCCTGGCTGTCGTGACCCATCCGAGGATCTTTGCGCCTCCCACGCCGCTCGAAAAGGCCGCCGATCAGGTCGAGGCCTGGCTTGAATCGCCGAGCCTCATCCTCCTTGCCGAATCCGAAGGCTACTGGCGCCTGTTCAGGACGCTCCTCCGGGCTGGACATATCCTCGGGCCAAAAGTCCACGACGCGCGGATCGCCGCCTTATGCCTGCAAAACGGCGTAAGCGAGCTATGGACCATTGACCGGGATTTCAGCCGCTTTCCCCGCCTCAAGGTTCGAAATCCTCTTATCTAGGAGTTCGTTCAACTTTTCTTTGCCGCCATTATCTATAGTGAAAGCGCCTGCAGCCCGCTCCCCGGCAAGGCTAGGCGACCCCGTTCGATCTATCGTCAAGATTCTTGACATGATTCTCTTAATACAGGAATATTAAGAAGCTTTTAAGCCGATTTTCAATCATGGAGGGTGAGCGATGAGAAAAAACACAGCGGTTGTCCTTTTCGGACTATTCCTAGCCTTGATATTGAGCTTGCCCGCGGAAGTCCCTGCTCAAGGAACCGGAAAAACCGGAGGCGACCCGAATGTCACGGTCAAGCCGTCGCTTTTCGACGGGCTGAGATACAGGCTGCTGGACTTCAGCCGCGGCGGCCGTTCGACGGCCGTGGCCGGCGTGCCGGGCGATCCCCTGACATACTATTTCGGCTCGACCGGCGGCGGCGTGTGGAAAACGCAGGATGCCGGCCTGACTTGGACGAATATCTCGGACGGCGCTTTTGAGGCGGGCTCTATCGGCGCCATCGCCGTGGCCGGATCCGACCCCAATGTCATCTATGTGGGAACGGGTTCCGCCTGCCCGCGCGGCAACATTTCGCCCGGAGTCGGCGTCTATAAGTCCACCGACGCCGGGAAAACCTGGACGTTCCTCGGCCTCAGAGAGTCCGGCCAGATCGGCAAAATCGTGATCCATCCTGCGAACTATGACTTGGTCTATGTGGCCGCCCTCGGACATATTTTCGGCCCCAACGACGAACGCGGCGTTTTTCGTTCCAGGGACGGCGGCAAAAGCTGGGAAAAAGTCCTGTTCGTCAGCCGAAAGACCGGAGCCGTCGACCTCTCCATGGATCCCAACAATCCCCGCATCATCTATGCGGCGGCCTGGACCGTCGAGCGCAAGCCCTGGACGATCGACAGCGGAAGCGAGGAGAGCGGCCTTTATAAAACAGCGGACGGCGGAGACACCTGGATGAAACTCTCCGGGGGACTTCCTGCGGGAGTTGTCGGGAAAATCGGCGTATCCGTCTCCCCGGCGATGCCCGACCGTGTCTGGGCGCTGGTTGAAGCGGCCGGAAACCGCGGCGGTCTCTACCGCAGCGACAACGGCGGCCAGTCGTGGCAGAAGACGAACGGCGAACGGAGGTTATTGCAGCGCGCCTGGTATTATATTCATGTTTACGCCGATCCCAAGGATCCGGAAACCGTCTATGCTCTAAATACGGGCTTCTACAAGTCGAACGACGGCGGCCGGACCTTCCAGACCTACCGGGTGCCTCATGGCGATAACCACGATCTCTGGATCAATCCCCACGATCCCAGAAAAATGATCAACGCCAATGACGGCGGCGCAAACGTATCGTTCAACGGCGGCCTGTCGTGGAGCGGCCAAATGAACCAGCCGACGGCGGAAATCTACCGCATCACGGCCGACACCCGTTTTCCTTATCGGGTTTACGGCGCCCAGCAGGACAACAGCACCGCTTCGGTCAGCAGCCGGGACCCGGGCGAATTTTATGACGTCGGAGGAGGGGAAAGCGGCCACATCGCCATCGATCCTCGCAATCCCGACATCGCCTATGCCGGGAGCTACGGAGGCGTGCTGACGCGAGTTAATGTCGCCACCGGTATCGGCCGCAACGTCATGGTCTATCCCGAGTCCGCCACCGGCCAGCAGGCCGCCGACATGACATACCGCTTCCAGTGGAACGCTCCCATCCGGATTTCGCCGCATGACTCCAGCGTCGTCTACACCTGCTCCCAGTTTGTCCACCGGTCGCGCGATGAGGGACTCAGTTGGGAGACAATCAGCCCCGACCTCACCCGAAACGACAAAACGAAGCAGGGCTATTCCGGAAACCCGATCACACACGACAACACCGGCGTCGAGGTCTTCGGAACGATCTTTGCTTTTGAGGAATCGGCCAAGGTCAAAGGGCTGCTCTGGGCAGGGAGTGATGACGGGCTTGTTCATATTTCGCGCGACGACGGAAAAACCTGGAAGAACATCACGCCGCCCGGCATGCCCGCATTGGGAACGGTCAACATGATCGACCTCTCCGCCCATGATCCCGGTCGCGCTTTTATCGCCGTGCACAGGTACCGCGAAGACGACTTCCGCCCCTACATTTTCCGGACGAATAACTACGGCCAGAGCTGGGATCTCCTGACCGATAGCAAAAACGGCATCCCGGCCGGACGCTTTGTCCGCGTCGTGCGCGAAGATCCGGACCGCAAGGGCCTGCTTTACGCCGGAACGGAATTCGGAATGTACGTCTCTTTCGACGACGGTTCCCACTGGCAGCCATTTCAGCTCAACCTTCCCGCCACTCCCGTCATGGATCTCATGGTTTACAAAAAAGACCTGCTCGTCGCAACCCAGGGCCGGTCGTTCTGGATCCTGGACGACCTGAGTCCGCTGCACCAGATCAACGAAGCGGCGGCCAAAGCTAAGGTTCATCTATTCGCACCGAGACCGGCCTACCGCGCGACGGGCTTCAGCGCGGAGATCAACGCCTACTTTGCCGAAGCGCCTAAAGAAGCAGCCAGCCTCGAGATCCTGGATGCCAGAGGTGACGTCATTCGTACCTATTCGATCCGGCCGGGCGGCAGGGATATTCCTCCGGAGACGCTGGCCGAATTCGCCCGTTTCGGCGCAGAAATGCCCTTGACGGTCAAAGCCGGGCTCAACCGATTCACCTGGAACATTCAGCATGATCCCATCTTCAGGATTCCGCCAAGAATCGTCCTGTGGGGAGGCGCCCGTGGCGGACCCAAGGCGGTTCCGGGCAGCTATCAAGTCCGCCTGAAGGCCGACGGCTTCGTCCAGACGCAGCCGCTCGAAATCTTGAAGGACCCCAGAAATCCGGCCACAGCCTCCGATTACCAGGAGCAGCTTGACCTGGCCAGGCTGGCCGGCGGGAAGATCAAAGAACTCTACGATTACCTTCTGAAGATTCGCGATATCCGCAAGCAGGCCCTCGAGCTGGGCCAGAGGTTGGACCAGGGCGGCTACGGAAAGGATATCCTCAACGCGGCCAGGTCGCTCGATGGAAAATTGACAGAGATCGAAGGGGAATTAACCCAGCTCCAGGGCGAGGGTGGCCAGGATGCGCTGAACTTCCCCGGCCGCCACGACAATCAGTGGGTCAAGCTTTACGCCGAGATATCCGCGCCGGACGGTAAGCCGACGGCCGGGTGCAAACAGCGCTTGGAGGATCTTAAACCCGAATTCACGCGGCTCATCGGCCGCGTCAAGCAAGTCTTCGACACCGACCTGGCAAGCTTCAACAAGTTGGTGCGAGAGAAGGGAGCGCCGGCTATCGTCCTTCCCGGCGAGGCCGTGAAAAAATGATCATCGCGTTTGTTCCGCCTCCGGCGACGCTATTTTAGATAAACCGAACGGTTGGCCTTCGCTGCGCGCTCGCGGTCCATCTTGATGACGGCGCGATCGTAGGTCATGAGCCCGTTGACTTCGATTTCGACGTCGGTCGTCTGGGTATAGACCGCCGCAGAGAGGCCGTGCTCAATCATCGGAACCAGCTTTTCGATAAGCCCAAGGTAAGCCTTGGTCAGCTCCTCCGGGGAGGTGAAACTCCGGTATCCCCAATTCGCCTCATCCTGCCAGGTATGGCCGCTTAGAGGAAGCCCGAGCCCTCCGAACTCGCCGAGGACCGCTGCCCGGCCCGGTTCGTTGGGAGGAGCCTTGGGACCCGGGTAGTCATGAACGTCGACGACGTCGCCGATGCCCCGGTCGGCCCAGCCGCTGGCCCCGTCGACGAGGCGAGTCGAATCGAGCGAACGGACCCAATTCACGATCCGAGGCGTATCGAACTGGCCCCATCCCTCATTGAAACACACCCACATGACGATGCTCGGATGGTTGAAGAGCGCCTTGATGATGGACGAAAATTCCTGCTTATACTGACGGGCCGACTCCTCGCTCCGCCGGATATCCGCGTCGTTGCCGTGGATGTAGGCGTCGCCGCTCGGCATGTCCTGCCAGACCATGAGCCCCAGCTTGTCGCACCAATAATAGAAGCGGCGCGGCTCGACCTTGACGTGCTTGCGCATCATGTTGTACCCCAGGTCCTTGAGAACTTCGATGTCGTAGCGAAGCGCGGCGTCGGTCGGCGCGGCGTAGAGGCCGTCCGGCCACCAGCCCTGGTCGAGGGGGCCGAAGTGGAAGAGCGGAACGTTGTTGAGGAAGAGGCGCTTGACTCCTTTCTCGTCAGTCCCCAGGCTGATTTTCCTCAGCCCGAAGTAGCTTTCGATCGTGTCGTCGTTTTTCGCCCGTTTTGCTTTTAGCGTCGCCGTGAGGCGGTGGAGGAAAGGCGAGTCGGGAGACCAGAGGCGGGGAAGGGCCAGCGGGATGGAAATCTCCTCACCCGTTATCCCTTTGGCATTGAATTTCGCTCCGCCGTTGCCAATGACGGTGAGCTCAACCGGGAAGCTTCTGGCCGCATTAGACGCCCGCACTTTAACGTGGACATCGCTCGTGTCGACAACCGGACGGATTTCGATTTCGGTGATATAGGTCTCCGGAACGGGCTCCAGCCAGACCGTGGCCCAAATCCCGGTGACCGATGTATACCAAATCCCGCGGGGGTTCTTGACCTGTTTGCCGCGCGGCTGAGTCCCTTCGTCGATGGGGTCCCAAACCGAAACCACGATCTGCTGATCTCCGCGGTTTAGAAGATAATCGGTGATATCGAAGACGAACGGGTCGTAGCCTCCCCGGTGTCGCCCCGCTTCCACGCCGTTGACCCAGACCCGCGTTTCCCAGTCCACGGCCTCGAAGTTGAGGAGGACTCGCTTTTTACCCCAAGTTTTGGGGACCTGAAAAGTGCGCTTGTACCAGAGGCGGTTTTCCTTGCCTATGGGTTTCCGGACACCCGAGAGGGCGGATTCGATGGGGAAGGGGACGAGGATGTGGCCGTCGAAGCTTGCCGGTTCTGGAGCTTCGGCCAGCCGGACAGCGTATTCCCAGAGCCCGTTGAGGTTCAACCACTCGGCCCTCTCCATCTGCGGCCGCGGGTACTCCTGATGAACCGAATCGGGCCGGATTTCGGAAGTCCAGCGGGTCATGATCTTGCCGCCAACGGAGTTCCATTCCGGAATTGCGACCTCTTTTGCTTTCTTACCGCCGCAGCCCGGCACAAAGACGGCCACGCCGAAGACGATAAGGATGATATAAACGAGACCGATGAGCCTTTTCTTGGTCATGGACGCCTCCTTCCTCAAAGCGCGGACCGCCCTCGCGGAGCCGCGCAATTGCCTCCCTATTCTAACTCGCGAAATCCGAAATGGACAAGACCGTGAAGTGACAAGGTGAGATTCCGCACAATATTCAAACGTTAGCTTTTTCAGGGGCGCGAGGTAGGCAATCCGCTCTTGACAGGACGGCTCAATATGGCTATAGTAAGACTAAGTAAGACAAACGAGGAGAACGCCATGGCACGAACAACAAAGACTTTGACCGTTTCGCTCCCGCCCCAAATCTACGAAGAGATCGAAAAACTAGCCCGCCTGGAAAGAAAAACGAAGAGCGAGCTCTTTCGCGACATGGTCAGGATTTATGAGGACCATCTCGATGGCGAGCGCTGGCAAAAGCTAAAGCGGCTGGGGAGGGCGACAGCCCGGAAATTTCGCCTTGCTACCGAAGAAGACATCGAAAAGCTCGTTCATGAAGCGCGTGGGATCCGGACTTGAGCGCTAAGCGCGTCGTTTTTGATACGAATATATTGCTTTCCGCGTTCCTTTCCGGAGGAAATCCCGAGCTGCTCTTTGAGGCGGTTCGGGCGGGAAGAATCGAGCTCATCACCTCTCCGAGCATCTTGACGGAGTTTGCTTCAATTTTGAAAAGTAAGTTTGCTTGGGAGAACGATGACATCCGCGACGCCGTGACGGTCATCGGCCGACGCGCCGAACTTGTCAAGCCGAAGCAAAAACTCTCCCTCCTCGAGGACGATGCCGACAATCGTGTTTTAGAGTGCGCTATAGAGGGAAACGCCGGCTGCATCATCTCCGGAGATCGTCATCTTTTAAGCATGGGCGAATTTCGCGGCATCCCCATCGTGCGGGCATCAGACTTCCTCGACCGCTTGCCTCCCTTGTGAGATTACATGATCATATCTTCGTCCTATAAAAAGCCGGGACATCATAAACCATGAAAATCAGAGACGTCATAGAAATAATTGAACAGGACGGCTGGTTCATGGTAAGAATAAAGGGAAGTCACAGGCAATATAAGCATAGTAATAAAAAAGGCTTGGTTACGATCGCGGGGCACTTGAATGACGATCTCGCTAAAGGCACACTTAATAGCGTACTTGAGCAAGCGGGCTTAAAATATGGGAGGGAAAAAAGTGTTTAGATATCCGATCATCATCGAGAGGTCCAAAAAAAACTATTCGGCGTACAGTCCGGATTTGCCCGGCTGTGTAGCCACCGGAGCGACCCTCAAAGAAACTCTCACACATATGAGAAGTGCGATCAAGTTCCACCTAGAGGGGCTACGGAAAGAAGGGGCCGAAATTCTCGAGCCGTCTACGAAAGTCAAATATATAGAAATCTCCGTCTAACGAATGAAGCACGCCCCACTGGCCTTAGCCATCCTGTTTATAAGCGCCTCAATCGCTTCGCTCGGCTTAGGGATTGAGCCGGCGCCCAAGAAAGGATCTCAAGTCGTTCCCATAACCGGTCCGCCTAAAGCCTACAAGGATGGCCGCCCAGCCGCGCTCTATCGCCTCAACGCCCTTGATTCCGGCCGGGTTCTCCTCCACGGAGATGGCCCGCTCCAATGCGACTACCTCGGCGCGCGCGAGGCGATCGTCTTCGAGTGGAAAGGCACCTATTATCTCCATTACGACGGCGCTGGGCCAAAGGGCTGGCTCGCTTGCCTGGCCACTAGCAAAGATCTGACGCACTGGACCAAACACGGCTCTATCCTCGATTTTGGCCCAAAGGGCTCCCTCGATTCTGCCTCCGCATCCTCCCCGTGGGTCTACTTTGACGGCAGCCAATGGCATATGTTTTATTTAGGCACGCCGAACACGACGCCCGCTCCCGATTTCATCCCCACATTTCCCTATCTCACGATGAAGGCGCAGGGCAAGTCGCCCTCGGGCCCCTGGCAGAAGCAGTACGATGTCGTCCCTTTCAACACCAAGCCGGGCACCTACTACTCGGCGACCGCCAGCCCCGGCCATGTGCTGAAGGACAAGGGTGAATACCTCATGTTCTTCAGCGGCTCGATTCAATCGCAATCGCGAGGCATTCAGCGGACCCTCGGAATCGCCCGGACCAAGAACCTGGACAGCGCCTGGGCTCTTGACTTGGAGCCCATCGTGCCTCTAGAGGAGCAGGTGGAGAACTCTTCGCTCTATTACGAGAATGCCGACAAGACTTGGTGGCTCTTTACCAACCATATTGGCATAGATGATCGCGGGGAATACACGGATGCCGTCTGGGTTTATTGGACGAGAGATCTCAACAAATGGAACCGCCGCGACAAAGCGATCGTACTCGACGGCCAGAACTGCACCTGGAGCAAAGACTGCATCGGGATGCCGTCTGTCGTACAGGTCGGCCAGCGACTCGCGGTGCTCTATGACGCTCCGGGCGGCACGAGTGTCAGCCATATGAAACGCGACATCGGCCTGGCCTGGCTCAACCTGCCGCTCATACGTCCGCCGGGCAAGTAATTTTCGGGAAAAGGTGCGATGCCAGGCTTTGCGCAGCGGCCAAAGTCGACCTCGAGAAGTGATTCGAGAGGCTTGAAAAAAAGGTCAGCGGGCTGGCCGGCACGAGGATTTTCATCGGCTTATCCATCATTTGAGAAAGTACTATTAACAGAGACGTCAATATAGTATCTAATTATTGCGGAATTCTAGTGAATCCTGCAATAAGAGACTTGCTTATCTATCTTCGCCCTTGTTTTCATTGAGAAATCGAGCGCCGGAATCGTGTCATTTGGAAGGGCTTACGCTTTGCAGCCTTGGCTGTTGCTCCGGCGTATTATATCTATATGTAAATTATTACTTGACAAATAGGAATGCTATTTGTAAAATAGGAGATGATGATTAAGCCACGCGCGCTTCTTGATCATATCAAGCCGTTCTACGATTCCCCCGAAGCTATCATTATCACCGGCATGAGAAGAACGGGCAAGACTACGCTTCTTGAGCTAATTTTTAGCCAGACCGAATCATCGAACAAATTGATCCTGGATCTCGAAAACCCCATCAATCGAAAGTATTTCGAAGAAACAAATTATGAGAGAATTAAACCGTCATTCACGGTCCTCGGCCTGGATTTCGCCAGGAGAGCGTACGTCTTCCTGGACGAGATCCAGCTCGTCAGAAACTTGCCTTCCGTGGTCAAATATTTCATCGACCACTATCACGTAAAATTCTTCTTAACAGGCTCGGCGAGTTTTTACCTTAAAAACCTGTTCACCGAGTCGCTCGCCGGAAGGAAATATCTCTTCGAGCTGTTTCCCCTGACTTTCAGGGAATTCCTCTCCTTCAAAGACAGCCCCCTGAAGCTGCCCGACGAGCCTGGCCCTATCACCCGCCCGATATATGAGTCGATTTTGCCACTTTACGGCGAATACATCCGTTATGGAGGATTTCCCGGTGTTGTCCTGAAATCGTCCGCCGCAGAAAAAGAGCGCGCCCTCGACGATATCTTTACCTCGTTCTTTCAGCTGGAGATTATCCAGCTCGGCGATTTCCGGAAAAACGAAATCGTTCGTGACCTCATGCTCCTGCTGGCTCAAAGGGTCGGTTCCTTGTTGGATATCCAGAAGATTTCCAAAGAGCTCCGCATCGCCCGGCCCACTTTGTATGATTACCTGGCCTTTCTCGAGGGAACTTTTTTTCTTAAGATGATCAGGCCTTTCAGTACAAAAAGAAATTCGGAAATCCGCAAGATGCCCAAGGTCTATCTCTGCGACTCCGGTCTGGCCGGCCGCCTGGCGCGCTTGGAAGAGGGCAGGCTTTTTGAGAATTCGATATTCCAAAATCTCAGGCAAAAGGGTGAGCTAGGGTTCTATCGGCGAAAAAACGGAGTTGAAATCGACTTCATTCTGAACAAAAAGGAAGGCTACGATGTTAAGACCACTCCCCAGCCAAGGGATATGAATCTACTCAGCCGGTTAGCCCATGAACTCCGGCTCAAGACGTTTCGGATCGTGTCTCATAATTATACCGAGTTAGAAAACGCGATTTATGGATTCATGATCTAAAACTAGCCAGCTGTAGGCGGCAATCAAAAGGGAGCCAAAAGCGGCAGCAATGGCGTC
>Ga0315268_10004748_pt1 | contig 14677 bp, 13 predicted proteins | sample C1_top_MG_FD_204535 | JGI IMG/M metagenome (GOLD analysis project Ga0315268, IMG submission 204535) | Sediment microbial communities from Yellowstone Lake, YNP, Wyoming, USA - C1_top | ecosystem: Environmental > Aquatic > Freshwater > Lake > Sediment | place: USA: Wyoming | collected 2017-08-01
ACCGATAGCTTTGGTGGGCGCGGCGGCCAGTCTTGCCGCGAGCTCCATTGTGGTCTTCTCCAGTTCGGCAGCTGGCACGATCTTATTCACGAGACCGACACGCTCGGCCTCTGCAGCCGATATGTCCTTCCCCAGAGCGGCGTATTCGAATGCCTTTGCTATCCCGACGAGCCGGGGCAAGAACCAGTGTGACCCGGAATCGGGAACGAGGCCGATTCGAATGAAGACCTCGATCATCTTGGCGCTCTCGGCCATGATGCGTAGATCGCACGCCAGCGCGATGCTCAGCCCGGCACCGGCGGCGACGCCGTTGATCATCCCGATGATCGGTCTCTCCATTGAGCGCATCCGGCGGATCATCGGATTGTAGCTCTTCTCGAGCGATTGCTTGAGCGAACGGCGCACGCCACTGGACGTGTGCTCCTTCAGGTCCTGGCCCGAGCAAAAGGCTTTGTCGCCGGCGCCTCGAAGCACGATGCAGCGGACGGTCGGGTCTTTCTCCGCTTCCTTCAGCGCGGCATTCAGATCATCTTTCATCTGCTCGTTGAGAGCATTATAAACTTCCGGGCGATTGAGCGTGATCGTACAGATGCCGTCGCTAAGCGAGTAGAGAATCGTTCTGTAGGCCATCGACGTTATCAGTTGCCAGTTCCGAGTTGAGAGTTGGATGCATCGATGCTAAGACCTGAAGAGCGGCTCGAGGTCCTTCGCGCTCGCCAGGAGCTTCTCCCGCTCCTCTTCCTTCAGCGGGGTGAACGAGGTAACGAGGTCCATGGTCAGCCGGAAGAGACCCTCATCGCCGGGCGGAATGGCCGCCGTGATGTCCTCAGAGAGAGTGAACCGCAGCGACTGCAGCGCAAGCTCACGATCGTCGATCGGTTTGTACCAACAGTTGGGGTACGTGTGCTTCGCGCCCTTCGGCCACGGGGTATGCGCGAGCGCCTTCAACGCGAGCCGTGCGACACCCTTTTCTTTCGCCCGCTGCAGGACGCGAGGTCCAAAGTTGCCGCTCGCATAACAAACAAAGTTTGTTGGGAAGAGCAACGAATCGAAGGGGAACCGGTCCATCATCGCCAGCGCAGCCTCCTCGGAATGAGCCGAAAAGCCGATGTAGCGGATCTTCCCTTCCTCACGAGCTTTGACGAACATATCGATTGCTCCCTTGGGCTGGAAAATCTGATCTACCTCTTCCTTCTCCGTCACGGCGTGGAATTGGTAGAGGTCGAAGTGATCCGTTTGCAAGCGGCGAAGCGAACGCTCCAATTCTTCCCTAGCGCCTTCAGCATCACGCTTCAGCGTCTTGCACGCCAGGAAGACTTTGTCCCGGTAGGGCTTCAATGCTGGACCGAGCTTTTGCTCCGCCTCGCCATCGCCGTAGGAAGGGGCAACGTCGAAGTAGTTGACCCCACGGTCGAACGCTTCGGCGACGACCTCGTTCGCGTGCTCTTGCGTGGCCCCCGTGACGACGATACCCCCGAATCCGATCATGGATAGCTTGACGTCATTTTTGTAGACACGCTTGGGGATCGGTGTGTGGGCGGGAGGTTTCATCCTACCATCTTGAGCCTTGAGGGTTGCGAGTTGAGTAGCGATGCTCGCTACCAGGGCTGATTTGATGAAGTCGCGGCGTTTCATTATCTCCCTCCAAGTTTTTTGCGTCTGGGTGTTGGCTATCGACGGAATTGACCCGCAAGCAGAATCTCACTTCTCAATATGGATAGAACATAAAAAACAGCAGCGACAAGACCGCCAGCACCCAGAGTCCCGGTTTCACTTCCCTTACCCTTCCGCTGAGCACCTTGAACAGCGGATACACGACGAATCCCGCCGTCATCCCGATGCCGAGGTTGTACGTGAAGCTCATCATCACGATGATGCAGAAGACCGGGATAACCTCAGATAAGTCATCGAACTTGAGCTTCGTGATCGGCGCGATCATCAAGACGCCGACAACGATGAGCGAAGGACCGTAGGCAAAGGCAGGGATCGCGGAAAGAAAGGGCGCGAAAAACAATGCCGACAGAAACAGGAGTGCGACGACGATGGCGGTCAGTCCCGTTTTCCCACCGGCAGCGATGCCGGTCGCCGATTCGATGTACGCGCCGGTGGTGGTCGTCCCCAGTAGCGACGCCGCCACGGTGCTGATTGCGTCCGCCATCATCGGTTTCTCGATCTCGGGGAGGTTTCCCTTCCCATCCAGGAGGTTCGCTCGAAAGGCGAGTGCGATGAGAGTCCCGAGCGTGTCGAGGAAGGCCATCACGAAGACAATGAGAATGACGGAGATCATTCCCCAGGTCAGCGCGCCGGCAATGTCAAGCTTGAGGAAGATGGGGCCGGGGTCCGGCGGCAGACTGAGCCATTTCTCGGGCAATGGAATGACTCGGAGGATGAATGCAAGAATTGTCACCGCGAGGATACCAAGCAAGATCGCACCATTCACGCGCTTGATCATCAGGAAGCCGATGAGAAGGAATCCGAGAACTGCAAGAAGGACGGTCGAATCCCCGAAGTCACCAACACGCACCGGGATCCCTTCTATTCCGAGGCGCACAATGCCGGTGTCCATGAGCCCGATGAAGCTCAAGTACAACCCGATGCCGACCGCGAAGCCGATCTTCAGCGACTCCGGGATTGCCTCCGCGATCCAGCTCCGAATCTTTAGAGCGGTGAGGATCGTAAAGAGAGCGCCGCTGATGAAAACCGCCCCGAGCGCTGTCTGCCAGGAGTACCCCATCACTTTCACAACCGTGTATGCGATAAACGCGTTTTCCCCCATGTACGGCGCGATCGCGAACGGGCGCTTGGCGTACACACCCATCAGCAACGTTCCGAATGATGCGCTGAGGATCGTCGCGACCATCGATGGGCCGAAGGGCATCCCCGCCGCCTCGAGGATCTTCGGGTTGACAACGACGATGTACGCCATCGTCACGAAGGTCGTCAAGCCCGCCGTGACCTCCCGCTTCAGGCTGGAGCCCAGCTCGTCAAGACGAAAATAGGAAGTGAGGGAAGTCATACAGTCGATGCACAGCGGATGAATGGATAAATGGACAAGGAACAGCGCATTGATAGACTGAGGAAGCGGTTGTGGCGGAGGAACGTATAAAGTGGAGACTGCCGCGTTTCTCTGTCATCCGTTCATCCTTTAAACCGCTGTGACTGCTTCTTAAACTCCTGCCACTTTGCCGTTGGTAAGATCCTCTTCTATTCGAGCCTTGCGTTGCCAAAATTCACAAGCAGCGCGAGGTCAAGTCCAGAAACCGCAAGATACTTCAGGACCTGAAACAAATGAACCTCGGTCAGCTTGTTTACTGACTTTATCTCCAATATTAGCTTCTCATCGATTTCGAAATCAAGATAGTTCAATCCAATCTGGTGATCTTTGTAGAACATCGGAAGCGGCTTTTGTGGCTCGAAGGGAATGTGCCTTTCTTCAAACTCCAGTTCCAGCGCCTTTTGATAGTACTCCTCCGGGAAACCGGGTCCAATCTCCCGGTGGACATCCATGCAAACACCGATGACTTTGCAGGTGAAGTCGGTGATTTCCTTCGAGAGTTCCATCTTAATTCCAGGAGCAGCCCCGCTGCGTGAACGTCAAGTGTGACGGAGCATGTGAAATTCTCTTCATCGCTTCATCCGCTGTGAATCCTACCGGCCATTCCACTCCGGTTTGCGCTTCTCGACGAACGCCTTCATCCCTTCCTTCTGATCATCGGTTGCGAAGAGAAGGTAGAAGTTCTTACGCTCGAATTCGAGCCCACCTTCGATCGTGGTGTCAAATGCCTTCAGCACCGCCTCCTTGGCAAGGCGGACCGCGATCGGCGGCTTACTTGCAATCGCGCTGGCCAGGTTCTTCGCCTCCTCCAGAAAATACTCCACCGGCACAATCTTGTTGACGAGTCCCCACTCCTTTGCTTCCTCAGCCGCTATCATTGTTCCCGTCAGAACCATTTCCATAGCCTTGTACTTCCCCACGGCGCGCGTCAGGCGCTGTGTCCCGCCGGCGCCCGGAATGACCCCGATGTTGATCTCCGGCTGACCGAATCTGGCTGTCTCAGAAGCGACGATGATGTCGCACGTCATCGCGATCTCACAGCCGCCGCCGAGCGCGAACCCGCTCACCGCGGCGATGAGAGGCTTCTTGATCTTCCGGATTCGATCCCAGCGCGCGAATTGGTCGCGCATCAGCATCTCGACGGAGGTTGCGTCCGCCATCTCCTTGATGTCGGCCCCGGCGGCGAATGCCTTCTCGTTCCCCGTAAGGATGATACAGCGCACCTCTTCATCCTTGTCTAACATCTCCAACGCGTCCACAATCTCCTCCATCATCTTCATATTGAGAGCGTTGAGGACGTCAGGACGGTTGAACTGGACGACCGCAAAGCCAGCTTCTTTCGTTACGAGGATCTGTTGGTAGCTCATGATGATGGGTGAATGACTGATTGGCGGGCAGACTGGCGAATTGGTTGATTGGTCAATCGGGGAGGAGTGTTTCATCTCGTTCGAGGCTTTCCTCCCTTTGGGTGGCGAGATCCGATGCTTCTCGTCTGAATTCTAGCTTCTGACTTCTGATTTCTTGATTCCCTCTCCCGCCATCTGCATCCTGATCTTCTCGTAGTCAACCGGTCGTTTCTCCACGAACGCGTTGATCGATTCGACGATCTCGCGGGAGGAAGTATGGACGGTCAGCCAATCCCGCAGGTGACCGATCGTCAAGCTCCAGGACAATTCACGCCAGAAGTTGAGCTGCTGTTTCGTATAGCGGGTGCACTCGGGAAGTTTCTTGATCAGCTTCGCGGCCATTCGATCGACGGCATGGTCCAGCTCCGCCCGCGGCACGATCTCATTCACGAGTCCCCACTCGAGAGCCTTTCGTGCCGGAACAGGCTCACAGAGGAAGAGCATCTCGCGTGCGCGTCTGTCGCCGATGATGATCGGCAGCCACTGCGCCGCGCCCGCCGCGGGAACGCTCCCGTGCTCGGTTCCAACGTGCCGAAAGTAAATGTCGTCGGCTGCGATGGCTAGATCACACGACATCTGCAGCTCGTTACCGCCACCGACAACGATCCCGTTGAGCCTGGCGATCGTCGGCTTGCCGATGTCTCGGAGCCGCTCGAACGTCTCGATGAACACACCCATCCATTTGTGAAAGTCGTTGGGATGGTCGAGGAAGTCCTCCTTCCATTCCTTGAGATCGGCCCCCGTGCAGAACGCCTTCTCCCCTGCGCCGGTCAGGACGAGAACCGCAACATGGTCATCCCACGCTGCGTCCTGGAACGCCGTCCCGAGCTCCCGGAGCGTTTCCAGGTTTAGACAATTGTGGGCCTTTGGCCGGTTGATGGTGACGGTCGCAACCCAGTGTTTTTTCTCGTACAGGATAGTATTGAAGGCGGAGGATCGAGGGGAAGTGCCAGAATACTTACTCATAGTGCGTGCGAGACCTCTGTTTTTGGAAACTGCGGGATTTTTCGATTGCGATTTCAACTCAGCTCAGCCCTTATCCCTTGCCTCATCGGAGACCCCGAAGCCCGACGGAAAATCACGGGGGGCATAGCTGGTTGCTTGAGATGGACTCTAGGAGATTCGAGAGCCTGGAAGGCATCTGCAAGCTCAGAGCTCCTTGACCTCCGCAAAGAACAGAGTCACCAGGTTACCGGCGAATTCCATGAGATCGCGTGCGGTTGCTTTGCCTTCGGCCGAAGCGAGCGCCCGTTGCATGGAATCCTCGTTGTCGAAGTACATCTCCGCGATCAGATGGTGTTTCGCCTCGCCGATCGGGGCGCCTGTGATCCTGGCTACTTCGAGCTTCTTCAGACCCGGCCATTTCTTCACCAGGGGAGTATGAACATCAAAATAGTGCGAGTCAAAGGCTTCGGAGTCCTCAGGCGTTCGATAGAGCGCAACGAGCTTGACCATGGTTGACCTTCGATAGGCGGCAGTTGAAGTAACTTGGCAGTGAAGACGCAGAAATATAGAAGATGCCCCTGTGAGAAGCAAGGGAAGCGAGCATCGGATCCCGATGCAGCGGCCGAACATCCCCCGAGATGATCGTCTTAGAATCTGAGCCACTTTTTCAGTATAATCGTCATAGACATGACGGATGAAGGCGATCACGATCTGATCCCATCGACGGAGGAGGAGATCTACAAGGCCATAGGACGAATGGCCGCGGATGCAGGCCTCTCTCCGCCACTGGTTCTCAAGTCGCTGAAGGCCGACGCCCGTGCGACTGCGCACCCAAAGCGAGCGTTGACGAATCTCCACCGGTACCTAACTACGGGATTTGCTTCAGCGATCTTGCGGGACTTCCAATCGTATCGGCTCCTGGAGCAGATCGCTCTGGAACTCTTCTCTCAATCACAATTCCTGGCCGACATCCTCGTGCGCCACACAGAGCTCTTTCACTGGCTCACCTCCACAGAAGCACTGAGGAGGACAAAAACGACGGCCGACCTTGCCGCGGAGGCCGGCGAGTCTGTGGGCCTCTTTCAACGGACGGAGAAGAGGCTCGATGCCCTGAAACGCTTCCAGCGTCGCGAACTGCTGCGCATCGGGGCCCGACAAATTCTGAAGGAAGCGGACGTTCCGACGACCTCTGCAGAGCTTTCGGCCCTCGCGGATACCATCATCGATGCGGTCCTTCACCTCGGTCATCAAAAGTTGTCTGCTTCGAACAACCTGAGATTCGATAACGAGCTCGCCGTCATCGGGCTTGGAAAGCTCGGAGGGGAGGAGCTCAATTTCAGCTCAGATATCGACCTGATGTTCGTCTACGATAAGGATGCGTCTCTTGAGTCGGGGGACTCTCGCCTTTCGACGCTGCACGAGTACTACTCCCGGCTCGCCGAATTCGTCGTGCGTCGGCTCTCGGAACATACCGGGGAGGGGCACCTCTACCGCGTCGATATGCGGTTGAGACCCGAAGGCCACTCTGGTCCGCTTGCGATGTCCCGCTCCGCCTACCTGACGTACTACGAATTGCGCGGTGAGCTCTGGGAGCGGCAGATGCTCCTGAAGGCCCGCGTGGTGGCCGGCAACAAAACGGTCGGTGAGAGGTGGCTGGAGGAGCTGCAACCGTTTGTATACCCGAGGACGCTCCTCGGCAGCCCCTTGGAGGAGATTGCGAAGATCAAATCAAAGATCGAAGCAGGACTCGAGGGCGACTCCGATATCAAGCTCGGCAGCGGTGGTATCCGCGACATTGAGTTCATCGTGCAGGCGCTGCAGTTGCTGAATGCAGGGACGGATGTGCAGCTCAGGGAACGACATACTCTCCGAGCGATCAGCAGGCTGGCCGACGCGAAGCTCTTGAAGAACACAGAAGCGACGCAGCTTCGGGAGGCGTTCCTGCTCCTCCGCTTCGTCGAAGATCGCCTCCAGCTCTTGCATGGGCTCCAGAAGCATGCATTGCCGGAGTCGCGAGAGGAGAAGCATGTGCTGGCCAGGCAGCTAGGATATCGATCGGTCTCCCGGTTTGACCGAGACCTCAACCGCCGGCGCTCGGCGATCCGCGAGATCTTTCGTTCGGTGTTTGGCATTTCGCGCGGCGTTGGGCGGGGAGCGCGGAGAGCACGGCAACCGGGTGGAGAAATCACCGGCAACGTGCCGCCCCTCAAGATGATCGCATTCCTTGATGAAGGGGATTCGCAGAAGGCTCTGCTCGGCGTCATCAAGGAGTTGCCGCACCTGCAAACGCGGGAAGGGCTGGAATCGCTGCTTCGAGCCCTCAAGAAATGGGGCGCGCCGGATTGGGGCGCCAGGAACTTCGCTTCGCTTGCCTCAGCCAAACCTCTCCAGCGAACCCTTCAGCAAGCGATGACGAACGATGAGATGCTCGATCTCCTCATATTGATCTGCTCAAGAAGTTCAAGGCTGGCGAGTCTGCTGGCGCGAGAGCCGCTCCTCTTCGAGAGTCTCATCGGCCGGGCTGGCGAGGCTCTGGCGAGGGAGTCGGCATGGAAGTTCCTGCTGGCTACGGATCCTGCGCGATACCGGGCGTACAACGAATTCAAGGCGGCGCTCCGGCTGATAGCGGGCGAGACCGATGTCCGACAATTCACACGCGAATTGAGCTCGCTGGCCGACGAGATCGTTGCCGACGGTTTCGAACGGACGATCGAAGACGCTGAAATCGGAAGCTTCCCCATCAAGCTCGCCCTCGTCGCCCTGGGAAAATTTGGGGGAGAGGAGATCACGTTCGGATCGGACTTGGATCTGATCTTTGTTCATGAAGGCGAGGGGGACGCCGCCATCAAGGTTGCGCAGTCTGTGGCTCGCAAGCTTTTGGAATCCCTCAACGCGGTCTACAATGTGGACTTCCGCCTGCGCCCCGAGGGGAAAAGCTCCCCCCTCGCAACAGAGGCCGTCTATTATAGAGAGTATCTAAGGACTCGGGCATCCTTCTGGGAGCGTCAGGCGTTGCTCAAGGCCCGCCTGATCGCAGGTGAGGCTGACTTCGGCGGCCGGGTGATGAAATTCCTGACTGAGTCTGCCTACAATGCACCGCTGCCATCCCGATGGAAATATCAAGTAATCTCTATGCGCCGGATGATGGAGCGGGAACGATCGAGGGGCGGAGAAGGGGTCGATCTCAAGGTCGGAAGGGGAGGTCTCGTCGATCTTGAATTCACCCTACAGGCGCTGCAGTTGGAGTTCGGAGGAAAAATCCCCGCGCTGAGGATCACAAACAACTTTGCCTTGGCTGAGGAGGTGAAACGTCGGGCGCTCATGAAGACGGATGGGAAGAAACTCTGCACGAACCTCGAACACCTTCGCCTGCTCGAGACATTTATTCGTCTCAATGAACAATCGACCAGCTTTGTCCTTCCGAAAGAGAAATCTGGCCTTCAACCGGTCGCGGCGGCGATGGGGAAGAGATCGGTGAAGGAACTTCAGCGATTAGTGACGAGAATGAGGGTTGAGAACCGCTTGCTGTTCAACCGTGCCCTTCGATCGAGCCGAGGATGACGCGAAGACTCAATTTCCTTTGGAATGAGCATCTCCTCGCGTTGGCCGCATTTCTGATCTCGTTCGGCGTTTACACGATCACGATGTGTCGTACGGTCTCGTTTATCGACAGCGGCGAGCTCGCGACGGTCGCGAGCGTGCTCGGAATCGCTCATCCGACGGGATATCCACTCTTCACTCTGCTCGGGCGATGCGTGTCGATGCTGCCGATCGGACCGGAAGAGATTCTGAAGCTCAATCTGTTCTCAGCCCTCGTGACGGCGGCTGCGGTCGGCGTCTTCTTCGAAATGTCGGTCTCGTTATGGTCTCTGTCCCAGATCGGCCGAGATGTCAAGGCATCATCGCACTCCGGTGACGAGCGCCGAAGAGTTCTGATCGCTGCGTTGACCGGTTCGTTCGTTCTTGCGTTTTCCAAGACGGTGTGGGACCAGTCGACCGCCGTTGAAGTATACGGCCTTCATCTTCTCCTCCTCTGTCTTGTGATCTTGAGCTTTGCGCGGGGCCTGAAGGAGCAGGTCGAGGACGAAGAACATACGTCTCGCCAGTTGCTCCTCTTCTCATTTGTTCTCGGCCTCGGATTCTCCAACCACATGACCACGGTTCTCGTCGTTCCGGCGCTTATCTATCTGTATGTAGCGTTTTTGGGAGTCGGTCGACGCTCAGTCTATCGTGCCGCCCGGCTCATCCCCTTTTTTCTTCTCGGGGTTTCGACCTATCTCTATCTTCCCATTCGATCGAGCGCTCATCCTCCTCTCGATTGGGGTCATCCCGCGAACGCGGAACGCTTCCTCTGGCACATCTCGGGAAAGCAATACAGAAGTTGGATCTTCTCGGGATTTCAAAGCGCGGAGAAGCAGCTCACGTACTTCGTCAATCACTTCCCGTCGGAGTTCAACTGGATCATCATCGCTCTCGTGCTGTTCGGAGTGTGGAAGTCCCTCCGCTGGAACAAGAGGCTCTTCTGGTTCCTTGCGATCGCCTTCTTCACCTGCCTCCTCTATTCCATCAACTACGACATTCATGACATCGATTCCTATTTCCTCCTCGCTTATACCGTCGTTGGGTTGTTGGTTGTCTTTGGTCTCGGGAACTTGTATCGCACGCTAGTGAAAACAATCGGGGCGAGATCGCTCACGATCGTCTCTCTCCTCCTGATGCTGCTGCCGGGCGTTCAGATTTGGCAGAACGCACGCGCGGTCAGTGAATCCGACAACTACCTTGTCGAAGACTATACGCGGAACATTCTGTCGAACCTCGACCTGAACGCATTCGTCTTGACGTATCAGTGGGACTATTTCGTTGCGCCTTCGCTCTATTACCAGATTGTCCGGCGCGAACGTCCTGATGTTGTCATTGTTGATAAGGAGCTGCTACGGCGATCCTGGTACTTTATCCAACTGGAACACCGGTACCCGTGGCTGATTCGGCAATCTCAGGAGAAAGTCGATGCGTTCCTGCGGGAGCTGTGGAAGTTCGAGCACGACCTTCCCTACGATCCCAGGCTGATCGAATTCCGGTATGTTGATATGATCAACGATTTCATTGGCAGGTCGCTGCAGCGGGGCTCGGTCTACCTGGGTCCTGAGATCGAGCCGGAATTCGGGGCGGGGTACTCCAGGATTCCCAGCGGATTGCTCTTCCGCCTGGCGGCGAAACGGGGCAAAATTCCCGGAGAAACGAGCCAGATTCACTTCAGAAGGACCTCTCTTGACAATCGGTTGAGCCGCAGTTGTCGGGATCTGGCTGCACGAGGTCTGACGATGACAGCTGCCTACCTGACGGTTCAGAACAAACCCGCAGAGGCCCTTTCGTACGTCCAATCTGCGCTGGAAATAGTGCCGACTTTCGCACCGGCACTGTCATTGCGGGATGAGATTCTTGAATCCGCAAGGGGGCCAGGCGATGGGAGGCGTTCGAAGTGAATGAGGGAAGGCGGGTGGAGGGAGGGGCCGAGCTGGCTCTCGTGAGGGTGGGTTGAGCGTCAAAGGCGTTGACTATTAAGCAAAATTTGTTAAATTATAAAGCTCAGGTTTAGAATACAACCCAAGGCTTCCCTCGAAGTGATCCAACTCGGACCGCGGATGAAGTGGTAGGTATCTGATTTAAGGGCGGTTACCCGCGGTGAGGGTTTCTCTTTGTACTCGGGCGGTGCTGGTGATACGCTGAAGTAGCTCAACGGTAGAGCAGTCCCGACAACTTACTCTAGCGACAATGCTGGCGTAGCTCAGTTGGTAGAGCAGCTGACTTGTAATCAGCAGGTCGACGGTTCAAATCCGCCCGCCAGCTCTGGAAGGAAGAACGTTGTCGGGATAATCAGCAGGTTGTGGGTTCTGAGCCATAGGCTCATCCGCCTGACGGGCTCGACGGAGATGGCGGAAAATCCGCCCGTCAGCTTGGGGATGCACACGGAATTGGGTTTCGAGTGGTGGTCTGGCCCGCCGGACCATAAACGGCTGATGAGGCGGGTCGGCACGCGGTGATGGGCAGGTAGCGAAGTGGTTAAACGCATCAGACTGTAAATCTGACGGCTCAGGCCTTCGGAGGTTCGAATCCTTCCCTGCCCACGATTGCATTGCGGAGTGTGGATTGCGGAAGGCGGACTGAGCGAGTGTAGTGGGATCCAGTCCGCAATCAAAAATCCGAAATCCACAATCGGTCGCGGGAGTAACTCAGTTGGTAGAGTCACAGCCTTCCAAGCTGTTGGTCGCGGGTTCGAGTCCCGTCTCCCGCTCAGAGGACGAAGGGAGAAGGAAGAGAGGCGAGGAGGCCAGGTGGCGGCCGTGTTTCTCGTCTCACCTTCTGCAGGCTCCCAGGGCGCGCGTCATGTGAAGCTCGATGCTTGCGTAGCTCAGTTGGTAGAGCACTTCCTTGGTAAGGAAGAGGTCACCGGTTCAATCCCGGTCGCAAGCTCAAGACGCTACGAATGTTGAAACTAGGAGTGAAAAGCTGTGAGGGACATCATTACGCTCGAATGCTCAACGTGCAAACGTCGTAACTATTCTACCACCAAGAACAAGAAGAAGCAGTCGGGAAGAGTGGAGTACAAGAAGTACTGTCCGTGGTGCAATAAGCGGACGCCCCACAAAGAAACGAAGTAGCAAATTCTGGTCGACGCGTTCTGCGTGGAGGAAGGTGGTCACGACAGCATCCGATCCCGCCTCAGGGTAATCCCAATGTCGGCAGCTCGATGGGAAGGGCAGGGCTTCCCGGGGATCGATATGAGAACGGGGGATGTGATACGTGAGTAGCTCAATTGGTAGAGCAGCGGTCTCCAAAACCGCAGGTTGGGGGTTCGAGTCCCTCCTCACGTGCAGAAGGTGTCATCGTTCGAGCTGTATTCTCGAAGTCAGAAAATCCTGGTAAGCGATCGCAATGAAAGAAAAGATCATCAACTTCTTTAATGATGTTAGTAAGGAGATGGGGAAGGTCACGTGGCCCACGCGTGAGGAGCTGATGGAATCGACAAAGATCGTCATCATCGTCTGCTTACTCATCGCGATCTTCACTTGGGCCGTCGACTCCGTTCTTGCTGCGGCGATCAAGGCTATTCTCTAATCCTGAGGAAGAGAAGAAATTTGGAAAAGCGTTGGTATGTTGTTCGGACCTATTCGGGTCACGAAGCTAAGGTGAAGGCATTCCTCGAGTCGGAGGTCGCCCGGTTGAGCCTCGGGGACAGGATCGCCAGTGTGCTGATCCCGTCGGAAAAGGTGATCGAGGTGAAGGATGGCAAGAAGAAGGCGAAGGTGAAGAACTTCTTCCCCGGGTATGTCCTCGTCGAAGCGGTCCTGGACAAGGAAACGATCCACGTGATTGTGGAGGCGCCGTCGGTGCTTGGATTTGTGCCGGACAAGAACAATCCTGCGCCTCTGCAGCCGGATGAGGTGCGGCGGCTCATCGGGAAGATGGAAGAGAAGGAGGACGTCGAGCTCGTCGAGATCCCATTCAGGATCGGCGATCCTGTCAAAGTGATTGAGGGTCCGTTCAACAACTTCTCCGGTTTCGTTCAGGACGTCAACCCGGAGAAGATGAAGGTGAAGGTCATGGTCAGCATATTTGGCCGGAAGACTCCGGTCGAACTGGACTTCGTGCAGGTCGAGCCTGAAAAATGACAAGGCGACTGATCTGTGCACATCGTACTACAATAGAAACTTGAGGTCGATCGTATGGCAAAGAAAGTGACAGGTTTCATCAAGTTGCAGATTCCGGCGGGACAGGCTAATCCTGCGCCGCCGGTGGGACCTGCCCTTGGGCAGAAGGGCGTCAACATCATGGAATTCTGCAAGCAATTCAACGCGAAGACCAAAGATCAGCAGGGGCTCGTCATCCCCGTGATCATTACGGTCTACAGCGACAAATCGTTCACGTTCATCACGAAGACGCCGCCCGCAGCGACGCTGCTGCTCAAGGCCATCAAGCTCGAGAAGGGGTCCGGCGAGCCGAACCGGGTCAAGGTCGGCAAAGTATCGAAGGCCCAGGTTCGCGAGATCGCGGAGATGAAGATGGTCGATCTCAACGCAGCCTCCGTTGAAGCGGCGATGAGCATGGTGGCAGGAACGGCGCGCAGCATGGGCATTACTGTCGAAGAATAAAGAACCCGACTATTCCTTTCTAGGCATACAGGTATGAGAAAAAGAAGCAAGCGTTTCAAGGCCGCGGCCAAGAAGGTCGAGAAGAAGAACTACACTATTGAAGAGGCCGTGCAGAGGGTGAAGGAGACCGCCTCGGCGAAATTTCCCGAAGGCGTTGACATCGCGGTGCGGCTCGGCGTTGATCCGAAGAAAGCCGACCAAGCGATCCGCGGAACCGTCGCCTTACCTCACGGAATCGGAAAGGAAGTCCGCGTCCTCGTCATCGCGAAGCCGCCGAAGGATGAGGAGGCGAAGGCGGCCGGTGCGGACCACGTCGGATTCCAGGAGTATCTTGAGAAAATCCAACAGGGCTGGGCGGACATTGATGTGATTATCGCGACACCCGATGTCATGGGCGACCTCGGGAAAATGGGAAGAATCCTCGGGCCGCGAGGGCTGATGCCGAATCCGAAGAGCGGCACGGTCACCATGGAAGTCGGCAAAGCCGTCAAAGAGGTGAAAGCCGGAAAGATTGAGTTCAGGGTCGACAAAGCCGGAATTGTCCACGCGACCGTCGGGAAGGCAAGTTTCGAGCAGCAGAAGCTGGTGGAGAACATCCAGTCGTTCCTCAATACGATCGTCAGGCTGAAGCCGTCGACCGCCAAGGGGACGTACGTGAAGAGCATCGCGATTTCGACGACGATGGGACCGGGTGTTCACATCGATCGAAACGTCGTCGCTGCTCATTGAACAAAGAAATTACGCACTCATCCATCTCATCTGAAGTCCGGTGCCCCGTCGATCGGGGGCTTCTCACCTGGCTTCACGAGTCCGAGTAGCTGTCGGCTCGATATGCGGTACAGTCGTTCAGTAATTTGGAAGGTGTCACATGAATCGCTCGGAAAAGGAACGGATCGTGGCGGAAGTCGCTGACCGGGCCTCGCGTGCGACGGCGATGTACCTTGCCGATTTTACCGGTGTAACCGTCGAAGAAGAAACAGAGCTTCGGCGGGAATTCCGGAGGCCGGCATCGAGTACAGGGTCGTGAAGAATACCCTCGCGAAGAAAGCCTTGGAGAGAGTGACAGGCTACGATCGGCTGTACGACAAATAGGCTGGGCCGACAGGGATCGCATTCAGTTA
>Ga0315268_10004749_pt1 | contig 14674 bp, 10 predicted proteins | sample C1_top_MG_FD_204535 | JGI IMG/M metagenome (GOLD analysis project Ga0315268, IMG submission 204535) | Sediment microbial communities from Yellowstone Lake, YNP, Wyoming, USA - C1_top | ecosystem: Environmental > Aquatic > Freshwater > Lake > Sediment | place: USA: Wyoming | collected 2017-08-01
AACAAGGCCTCCCTAGCGGAAGCTGGGGATGGATCACCTCCTTTCTAGGGAGTATAAACTTCGTCGAGGAGCGCTATAGCCTCCTTGACGCAAGACCCACTGATGTACAATCGGTGGTAGTCTCCTAGGTCGTTCGGTCCGCGCAAGCGGATCGCGAATCAAAATAGACGTATCATCTCCTATCTCGTTCCGATTGCCAAAGCAGACCCGCCCGCAAGGGCGGGTTTTGGTTTATCCGACGCGGATACGAAAAAACCGGCACCAGAAAGTGCCGGCCCTTGGAAAGAACTAGAAGCTGATCGTGACGACCCGCGCGTCGGAGCGGCGATCCTTCAGGCGCGCGGTGAGTCCCGCCTGCCGGAACAGGGCGATCGCCGTCAGGACGGCTGATTCCGAAGGCGCCTTGCGCCCCGTCGTCAGGTAAAGCCGGGTGGCGCGTCCGCCCTCAAAGGCGTTATGCATGGCGCAGACCAGGCCGTAACCCCAGAGCAAGATGCCGTTCTCGGCGTCGGTCAGCAGCCGGCGCCGCTTGGTCCGGCGCGGCAGGCGGATGCCGAAGGCCGGACGCCGTTTCGGCCGGGACGATCCGGCCGCTTCGCGTTTCTTCAACGCCTCTTCGCCGAAGATGTCGGCGGTCAGCCGCAGACAGCCTATCAGCTCGCCTTTTTCGGCCATATCCGCCAGCAGCTTCGCGGCTTCATTGATCATATCCTTGCGACCCTCCGGCTTGTCTCGAATATCGGCCATTGTCTGCCTCCTGCGATAATGGAACGAACCGCCTTTATCCAACCAGAAATGACCCCGAATATCAAGGCGCCGCCGCGCGGCCGCGACCGCGCCCGACCCCTGACGCTCGCGGCCATTTATGTTAAGCTGAGCCCATGCGCGTCACCATCGTCATCCCGACCAAGAACGAACAGGCTATACTGAAAGGCAACATCGAGCGGCTGTTGCGGTTCCTCGCGGACAACGGCCGCGACCGCGACTGCGCCGTGGTCATCGCCGACAACGGCTCGACCGACGCCACGCCGGCCGTCGCGGCGGCGCTCTCCGCCGAACACCCCTCGGTGTCTTTTTTCCATCTGGCGGAATCCGGGCGCGGCCGGGCGCTGAAGAAAGCCTGGTCCTCGGGCGATACCGATATCGTGGGCTACATGGACGCCGACCTGTCCACCGACCTCGAGGCCCTGCCCCGCGCCCTGGCCGAGCTCGAAGCCGGCGCCGACGTCGTGGTCGGGTCGCGCCTCGGCGCCGGTTCGCGGACCAGCCGCTCCTTCGGCCGCGAGGTCATTTCCCGCGTCTATAACGTCCTGGTCCGGCGGCTGCTGCGCAGCCATGTCTCGGACAACCAGTGCGGTTTCAAGTTCCTCAGACGGACGGCGGCGCTGCGTCTTCTCCCCCTCATCAAGAACGACCTCTGGTTCTTCGACACCGAACTGGTCTTCTGGTCGCTGCGCCTGGGTCTCGCGATCAAGGAGCTGCCGGTCAAATGGAGCGCCAACCGGAAGAGCACGGTCAAGCTGCTGCCGACCATGATCGAAGAATTTTCCGGCGTCCTGAGGCTGCGCCGCGAGGCTGGCCGACGGCGCGTGATATGAACTCCGTCCTCCGCCCCGCCCCGACCCTGATCGTTGCCGGCCTGTTGATGGAAACGGTCTGGATCGGCCTCCTCCGCGTCCTGCAGACCGACCTGATGTCGGTCGTCCAGGTGACGCAGGTCATGACGCTGATATCGGCCCTGGCCGCCCTGTGCGCCTTGTACGGATCGGCTTACCTGGCCTCCCGCTGGGGCAGCCGCCCGGACGACCGGACGGTCATTATTTTTTTCGCCGCGCTTTTCGCCGCCACGCTGCTGATATCCGGACCGCCGCGCACTTCGACCGACGCGGCCGGCTACGTCTTCTACGGACGGACCCTGTCCGTGTACGGCCAAAATACTTACGCGGTCGTCCCGCGGGATCGCCCGCAGGATCCGATCATTCCCTACATCTGTCCCTGCTGGATGAATTGGCCCAACCCCTACGGCCCGGGCTGGACCGCGATCATGGCCGCCGTGACGGCCTTGTCCGCCCGGGGCGACGCCGTTTTCCAGATGACCGCCTTCAAGGCGGTCGGCGTCCTCTTTTATTTCGGCTGTCTGCTCCTCATCTGGTTCCTGACGCGCGGGACGCTGGGCTTCCGCGAGGACCAGGCGACGCGCGCCCTGCTGCTGTTCGCCTGGAATCCGGTCGTGCTTTTCGAGACCATACAGAACGGCCACAATGACCTCGTCATGATCTTCTTCGTCCTGCTCACGGCCGCGCTCCTCGCGGCTCGCAAGACGCTGGCCGCCGGCGCCGCCTTCGGCCTGTCGCTGCTCATGAAATACATAACCGCCGCGGCGCTGCCGCTGATGCTGGTCGAGCTGACGGCCCGCGGCGCCGCGCCCAGGCCGTCGGCGCCGCGCCGTGTCCTGAAATTCGCCGCCGGCCTCGCCCTGGTTTCCCTGCCCCTGGCCGCCTGGCTCTGGAACGGCGGCACGATGCTGACCGGACTCGCGAACCAGTCCGGCCAGTGGGATTACACCACCGTCAGCCCGTTCATCTTCGCCGTCTGGCTGGCGCGGCCGCTGTTCTCGACGGCCACGCCCGCGGTCTGGATGAGCTCCGCCGCCCAACCGGCCGCCGCCCTCGCTTTCACCTTATTCCTGACCGTCCTGACGATCCGCATGATCGGCCGGCCCGCGACGCCGCGGCGGCTGATCCGCTATACGCTGTTCTGTCTGGCCGGCTATCTGTTGATCTACAGCAGCTGGATGATGACCTGGTACGCCATCTGGCTCATCCCCCTGTTCATCCTGTTGGACGACCTGACGGGCCTGGCTGTCGCCTCGGTCGCGTCCGCCGCCGCCTACCTCATCCATCCCCTGCCCGCGGCGGCATCCGGCGCCTTCGCCTATTTGTTCCTTTGGTCGATAAGAAAAGCCGCCGCTTTAGTGCGACGGCTCAGGCGGAGCGTTCGGTGAATAGCGCCGCCGGATGGACCCGGTCAAGGACGCCGGGCGGAGGCCGCCGCGGCGAGGGCTCGTTCCCGCGGATAGCGGACGGCCAGGAAAACCTTGCCGTCGGCCCATTGGGGAGACAGCAAACGGTCATATCTCTGGAAGATCAACCGGCTGACGCGTTTCGGACCGGGGTCGCGGACCACGGCCGGAACGTAGATCCCGCCGGCCGGTTCCGTCACGCCCCGATCACCCGCCTCGCGGGCAATGGACAAGGTGCCGAGCCCGACCAGCTGGTCCGGAATTTCGTCGGCGAACTGGACCGCGAAACAAATGAGATGTTCCAGGCTGGCCGGGACCAGTTCCTTGGATCGGAAGACCGTCTCCACGGTGTTGAAACTGGCCGGACCATCGAACTTCACCAGCTTCATCCTGAGCGGTTGGCCGCCGGGCAGCTCGCTGCCGCCGGCGTCCAGACGGTCCAGCTCGTGCAGGACCGCGCTGTCATCGCAGACGATGCCGGCCGAACGCATGGCCTGGTTCAGATCGACCGGATCGGTCCGGACGGCATACTGCCGCAGCCGTTCCTTGACGCCCAGCCAGTCCACGCCGGGACAGTTCTCGGCCGGCTCCATGGTCATGAACTCGGTAAGCAGGCGATCCAGCCGCCCGCCCATAATGGCATGGACCAGGTGAAAATTAGCCAGCAGACGGTTCATCTGTTCGTCGTCAGCCAGTCCCAACAGCTGATCGAAACGGTGCGAAACCTTGTCGATCAGACTCCAGTTGACCTCAGACATGGTGTTCTCCTTGGTGTTTGCTTGATGGTGCCGAAGGAACGCCCGGCCAGACTAGCAATGTTAAGCTCATTTGTCAATAAGGCCAAACCGCGGCGAATAAATGGCCAGCGACCGCCTTAAATGAGCTTGCCTGGAGTCTTGCCAAAAATCGGTGATATGATATAGTTTTACAGCTTAGTTACGGGCGTATAGCTCAGTTGGTTAGAGCGTCACACTGATAATGTGAAGGTCGGTGGTTCGAATCCACCTACGCCCACCAAAATATTAAAGATGTCGCGGTGGATTCGAAGGGCGCGAGAGGCGCCGAGCCGGCGAGGCGCCGGTGCGCCGCGCCCCGGTGCCCGAGCGGTAGCGAGGGAGAATCCACCTGCGGCGCAGTCCGGCCGCGCAGCGGACGGACAGTTTCCGAGGAGCGGTTAAGGCCGCCACCTCTAGCCGAAAGCCGCATGACCGCGGCTTACGCCCACCAATTCAATTTTTGGGAAAACATCGGTCGCGTATGTATCTGACCCAGTTGGACATCCTTTATCGCCTGACGACCATCCTGGCCCTTTCCGGTCTGGTCGGCTTGGAGCGCGAATACCACGCCAAACCGGCGGGTTTGCGGACCAACATCATGGTCGGTCTCGGCTCGACCATCATGACCATGGCCGGCATCCAGGCGGTCCAGTTATTCCCGGGAAATTCGGTCGATCCGACCCGCATCGCCGCCCAGGTCATCACCGGCATCGGTTTCATCGGCGCGGGCGCCATCCTGCGTCCGACCGGCAATAACGGCTACGGCAACGTAGTCGGCCTGACCACGGCCGCCACCCTCTGGGTGGTCAGCGGACTGGGCATCGCCGTCGGCCTGGGGCTGTATTATGAAGCCGCGATCACGACCCTGCTGGTCTTTTTCACCTTCTCCGTCCTGGGACGTTTGGTCAGCTACGTCCGCAAGCATTCCAAGATATACAATAGCGACCTGAAACCGCATGAAGAAGTCGATGAGAAACAGCCGCGGCGCGAAGAAGACTCGATCAACCTGCTGGCCCGCATGGCCAACTACTTCCGCACGCACGCCAAAAACAGCTCCGACGATCTGAAACCGTACGAAGATCCGGGCGCACTTCAGCACCGGATCGATAAAGAGGAATGAGCGTGACGGGCTGAGGGGGTCCGATCGAAACCGGGTTCCTTTATATAAAGAGAACGAACCGATCCAGCCGGCTTTCCGTGACGCCGAGGTAGCTCAGTGGTAGAGCAGTGGACTGAAAATCCACGTGTCGCCAGTTCAATCCTGGCCCTCGGCACCACGGAAAGCCGGTTTTTTGATAAGATATGCCTGTCGGGGCGTGGCCTAATGGCTAAGCCGCGATCATGCGTCTTTCGGCGAGAAGTGGCGGCTTTAGCCGCTTGCTCCCCAGCCTGACCGGCTTCGCCGGTCAGCCGCGCCGTAAGGCACTTGCTTTGGGGGCCGTGGCGCTGCGAGAAGCCAACTGCTTGGCTTCGAGCCACACCACGGCGGGCGAAGCGATGCGCTTGCGCCGCTTCGCCCTGGCTCGAAGTCCAGTTGCGTGTCGGGGCGTGGCCTAACGGCTAAGGCACTTGCTTTGGGAGCAAGGGATTGAGAGTTCGAATCTCTCCGCCCCGACACGCAACTGGATGGAGAGAAGGGATTGAGAGTTCGAATCTCTCCGCCCCGACCAGACTGACGACGCGAAGAAAGGATCATTAGTTCGCCGGCCTCGAATACAGTGGGGCTGGTCTCGGCCGGGACCGGGCGGCCAATACCGACCGTTCGCCGCTCACTGGTTCGCGGCTCGCCTCTCCACCCCGACGACGGACGGGTCAGAGACCAGGATGCTTAATTCAACTTTTCCACGGCTTAAACGACATTTCCTATGAATAAATCATTGATCATTCTCGGGACGGCTCTAGTATTCTTACTGAGTGGCTGCCAATATATCGGTCCCGTAAATGAAGCGCGGGATACCGGCACTCCTGACATCAACGCCTCCGATACGGCTGACGGCGCGGCCGCGAAAGACGGCTTGGGCGCCGGACAGAAGATCGGGATGGCCAATCCCGCTTCAGTGAACTGCGTCAATAAAGGGGGCCGGGTCGAGATCAGGAAGAATAAGCAGGGGGAGTACGGAGTCTGTCTTCTTGAGGACAACCGGCAATGCGAGGAGTGGGCGCTGATGCGTGGCGACTGCCCCGAAGGCGGAAAGAAGATCACCGGCTACGACAATGACGCGGAGATCTTCTGCGCGATCACCGGGGGCCAGGTCGAAGGCGTCGGAACGGCGACTCCGATGTGCAAGCGGATTGATGGCACCTACTGCAGCGCGCAAGCGAACCTTGACGGCGAATGCCCTGATCCGCACGATCAGAACCCGAACGCCGGAAACGCGGAAACGCCGTGATCGCGGTTCGTCCTTTTTGACCGGTCGGCCGGCCGGCGAACCAGCGGGTCGGTCGGTATGCGCGGGTGTAGCACAATGGTTAGTGCGTCAGCCTTCCAAGCTGATCATGACGGTTCGATTCCGTTCACCCGCTCCACAAAATGACCTCACTACGGTGAGGTCATTTTGTTGCGGTCCTTTCCCGCCCGACGCTGATCAGTGTCCAGAGACTGAAAAAGTATGCAGCACATATTGCAGGGGATTTATAACTTCCTTGCGGACGATGACCTCATCTCGCGAGGCCTGGCGGCACGCCTGCCTGCCGGCAGGCAGAAAGTGCCGCTTCCGCAGGAGGCCCCGCGGCCCTTCGGCCGCTTCCTAGCGGGGCCGTCCGAGCGCAATCCATTATTAAGAGCCGGACGGGGCCGCGGGCGACCGGCCTTTGCCGGTCACTCGGAGGCGACTTGGCTTGGTTTCCTCCGCTCGCGAGCGGAGGGACAAGTCGCCGCAGCGTGAGCGGGACGCCGCTGGAGCGGCCCGCGTACCGGCAAAGGCCGGTCCCGAGCGACGCGACCGCCCGCCTGCCCAGCGACAGGTAGGCGTTCACCCGCTCCACGGAAAAACTCCGCCGAAAATAGGCAAAAGCTCCAGTATCAATTCCGCGCCAACACCCTGCGGGCGACGTTCGGACATCCCATTATGACTGGCTGGTCCAAACCCTTACATCAGAGGTTTACCTTTTCCGCCGTCTAGCGATACCGCCCGCAGGATTCCGTTCGCGGCAAGGAACCGGTGTCACCGCGATCCGCCGCATGCTGCGGGTGGGTCGCGGTAAATTCCGCGAACTACAAAAAAGAGCAACCCGAGAGGGTTGCTCTTAAGCCTATTGTCAAGGTTTGCGCGTACCGTTGCCGCCCGGACCGGGCAGGCCCTCAGCCGGCAACCGCAATTGGTTGCTGAACTTGGGAGGCCGCGGCAGGCGGAACAGGCCCGGCTTGCCCGACTCGTCCATCTTGAAGATGATCTCGTCGCCGGCGATGACGTCGCCGGATTCGATGGCGTTGGCCAGGGGCAGCGTGACTTCCTTGCTCACGTTCTGCTGCAGCTCGCGCAAGCCGTATTCGCGGCTCGTGCCTTTGTCCAGGAGGTACTCCTTGTAACCCTCGCTGAACTGGACCTTCACCGACAGATCCTTATCCTTGCCGGTGAGCTTGGTCTGCTCCTTGGCCAGCATGATCTCCAAGACCTTGCGGCACTGCTCGCGTTCGAGCGACCGGAAGACCACGATGTTGGTCCGGATACGGCCGACGAACTCGGCCGGGAAGAACTCCCGGATCATCCGGCTCGTCTCCTTATAGATGGCGTCGTCGACCTCATCGTTCAGGACCTTGGCGTCCTTGGTCTGGTGGCCGAAACCGATCTCCTTGGTCCGCCCCGACAGCAGCTCGAGGGCGCGCTGGCCGCCGATGTTGCAGGTGAGGATGATGACCGAATTGGAGAAGTCGGTGATCTCGCCGTTGGCCAGGGACAGCCGGCCGCCGTCGATGATGCGCAGCAGCGCGTTGTGCACCGTGCGATGGGCCTTCTCGATCTCGTCGAAGAGGACCACCGACAGGTAAGGCTTGTTGCGGTCGTAGAACGCGGTCAGCGCCCGCTCATCGACCTTGCCCGGATCCTTGCCCTTGAGCTCGGTCCGGACGAATTCGCGCCACTTGACCCAGAAATGGTATTCGTCGATCTTCAGCTGCGCCAGCTTCGGCGTGCCGTCGAAACCGACATAGCCGGGCGGCGAGCCGATGAGTTCGGCCAGCTGGTGGTGCTCGGTGAAAGTGGTGCAGTCGATGAAGGTCAGGGGGGCGTCGGCCTCATCAGCGATGAGGCAGCGGGCCAGCTCCTGGGCCATCAGCGTCTTGCCGACGCCGGTGGGACCGGCGAAGATAAGGGCGTTGATCGGCTTGACCGGGTCCTTGAGCCCGGCGTGATAGATCGCGAAGCTCCGAGCGAGACGCTGGGCGGCGCGATCCTGGCCGATGACCCGGGAGACCAGGAAATCGAAGATCCTCTTGGTCTTGGGTCCGAAATTCTCCGAATTGACGCGCTCGTTATAGGCGAGTTCGTCGTGTTCTAAAACGGAGTCGTTCTTGGCCATGATGTGCCTCCTTTGTCCATAACCAGATCGCGCATCTGGATATCGACGGGCAAAACCTCGAATTTTCAATGATCTGGAACGTGCCTGTATCTAACCAAACTCTCGAAATAAGGTCAAATGACCGCTTATTTCAGCTGAAAAACAGCTCAATAACAATAATAATGCGTCTTGGCGGGATTTCCGGTCAGGAAGCGCCTGAATCAGAGGCCGCGGCCGGCGCCGGCAGCGGACCGGCGGCGGCTCCGCCAAGATAGCCGGCTTCGGCCATCGCCCGGAAGTTGGCCCAGGTGAGATACCCTAGCGAAGCCGAAAAAGCGATGGTGGAAACGATGAACGCGGAGCCGAAAGGATCGATGCCGTAGACGATCGGGAACTGGATATAGTTGACCAGGTCGAAGACGACCAGGCCGATGATCTCGCGCCGGCGGGCCACGAGCAGGTACAGCGGCGTGATCCAGAGCAGCCACTGCCCGGAGTAGAAACGGTTGAAGAGTATCAGCGGCAGGAGGATGAACAGGCAGCCGCGGATGAATCCGGCCGGATCGCGCAGGCGCCCCTTGAATATCAGGCGGATCGGCGCGGCCATCTGCAGCAGCACCAGCAGCAGCGACACCGAACGCAGGCCGATGTCAGCGGAGACATGGAGTTTGGACAGCCCGGTGATGATGACCGCCGCCAGCGAACCGATCTCGAATTTCCTGGTCAGATGCATGACCAGCGTCTCCGTCAGCAATCCGAAGCCGGAGAACCAGGCCAGCACGGCCGTCAGCGCGGCCGCGGCGGCTATCATGATGATGAGCGACCGGGCGAGGCGGCGGCTGTCTTCCGCCGACAGGCGGCGGGCGCCGATATACATCAACAAGGGAAGAAAGAATGCCGCCGGATAGACCTTGGCGGCCGCGGCGGCGGCCAAAAAAAAGAAGGTCAGAGGATATTTTTCCCGGATGAAGCTCCAGATCAGCAGCGCCACGAGAGCGGCCGGAAGCACGTCATAGCGCCATAACGCGTAATACAGGCAGGAGGGAAGGAACAGCAGTGCGGCCAGCCGGACCGGACGGCGGAAACGCCGCAGTGTCCAGACGCTCAGGCCGACCAGCAGGCCGAAGAGAGCGGCGTTCTGCAGCACGAAGATCTTCTTATAAACGTCAAAATCGGCGGTCAGCAGGCGGGGCAGCGCGAAATAGGCCGCGGCCAGCGGCGGATAGGCCTGCTCGAAACCCTGGGCGTAAGGCACGCCGCCGACGCTGGCCCACTCGCTGAACCGGTAATAGACCTTCAGGTCGACGTCATCGCGGTATAACCTGAGCCCTTCATCGTGCCAGGCCGGCGTCGGCCAGACCCGTAGTGGCAATGTCGTCAAATAAAGGCCTAAGAGCGCGGCAAATACGGCCGCGAGGCTTCCCGCCATCCAGGCTGACGGCTGTTTCAGGTTCATATCTTGGCCGTACGGCCGAGATCTTTGGTGTGGGCCAGGGCCAGGGCCAGGGCCAGGGCGTCGGCCGCGTCGTCCGGCTTGGGCACCGCCTTGAGTCCGAGCAGCGTCTTGACCATCTGTTGCATCTGTTTCTTATCCGCGCCGCCGTAGCCGGAGACGGCGGTCTTGACCTCGGCCGGACTGAATTCGCGGCAGGCGACGCCGTGTTCCTCGAAGCATAGCAGAATGACGCCGCGCGCCTCGGCGACCTGGAGCCCGGTCTTGACATTCTTGGAAAAGAAGAGCTTTTCCAGGGCGACGCGGCGCGGCTGGTATTTGGCGATGAGTCCGGCCAGCCGGTCATGAAGATGCTTGAGCCGCTTGGCCGGCGGCTGGTCCGCGGGCGTTCTGATGCTGCCGTACTCGAGGCAGACGTCACCGGCGCCGGACACCGAAATGACGCCGAAACCGGCGTCAGCGTATCCCGGATCTATTCCGATGATGACCTCGGCTTCGGGCATGCGGAACAGCGGCTAGAATTCGACGTTAGTGAACACGGCGTTGACATCCTCGTCGTCATCCAAAGCTTCCAGGAGTTCGGCGAGTTTTTCCTTGACCGCGGCTTCCGGCGGCGGCGCGGCGTCCTTGGGCAGCCATTCGATGGCACTCTCCCCTTTCAGCTTGTGCTTATCGACGGCCGCCAGCACCTTGGACAGCGATTCGACCGGACAGGTGATAGCCAGACCGTCGTCCTCTCCCCTGATGTCCTCGGCCCCGGCGTCAATGAGTTCGAGTTCGAACGGCTCGGCGAGCGTCGCCCTGCCTTCCACGCGGATGACGCCCTTCTTCTGGAACATCCACTGGACGGAACCGGCGCCGCCCATGTTGCCGCCATGCACGGAAAAAATATGCTTCAGACTGGAACTGGTGCGGTTGCGGTTGTCGGACAATGCGACGACCAGGACGGCGGCGCCGCCCGGACCGTAGCCCTCATAAACCACTTCTTCAATGCGCTCGGACTCGGTTTCGCCGGTCCCTTTCTTGATGGCGCGCTCGATATTGTCCTTGGGCATATTGACGGCCAAAGCCTGATCGATGGCCGTGCGCAGCTTGAAGTTGAAGTTCGGGTCGCCGCCGCCTTCGCGCGCGGCCACAGTGATGACGCGGGCCACCTTGGTAAATGCCGCCGACCGTTTGGCGTCGACTACTCCCTTAAAATTCTTCACTTTGGACCATTTGGAATGCTTGGACATAAGGAGTTGGGGAGTTTAGGAGAGACGGAGTCGGGGAGAGATTTGAAGATGCCGAGATTTATCGCCAATTCTGCTATAAATCTTCTCAACTTCGTCTCTTCCCAACTCCCCCACTCTATCACTTCGCTAAAATAAGCTCAATACGGGTCGAACGCCGGATCAATACAAAATTACCAAAACCCCGCCGGGCGGCGGGGTTCTGACGGCTGGTCTAAGCCCTGATCCGTTTCATTGGGCGGACGCCTGCAGCTGTTGCAGCTTGGCACGGGCTTCTCCTTCGGCCGCTTTGGCCGCGGCGGCGGCTTCCTTCTGTTCGGGAGTGCGGAAACCAGTGCCGGCCGGGATGAGCCTGCCGATGATGACGTTCTCTTTCAGGCCCTCGAGCGGGTCGACCTTGCCGGTGACGGCGGCGTTGATCAGCACCCGGGCCGTCTCCTGGAAGGATGCGGCGGAGAGGAAGCTTTGCGTCGAGAGCGCCACCTTGGTGATGCCGAGGAACAGCTCTTCGGCCAGGGCCGGCTTGTCGCCGCGCGTCTTGGCCGCGGCGTTCTCGTCGAGCATTTGGGCCTTCTCGATGATCTCCCCGGGCAGGAGGTCGGTCGCGCCCGGGTCCTTGACCATGACGCGGGAGAACATCTGCTTGATGATGATCTCGATGTGCTTGTCGTTCAGCTTCTGGCCCTGCGAGGTGTAGATGGCCTGGACGTCCTTCAGGATGTACTTCTGGACCGCCTCGCGGCCGCGCAGCCGGAACAGCTGGTGCAGGTCGAGATTGCCCTCGGTCAGCTGCTGGCCGGCCTCGACCGTGTCGCCGCTCTTGACGTAGAGCACGAAGCCCGGCGGGATGATGTATTCCTTGACCTTGTCGGTCTGGCGCAGGACGCGGACGGTGCGCTTCTCGATCCGGGCCTGGCCGGCGGCCTTGGCCGTGATCTCGCGCTTGTCGGCCTTGACGATGATGACCTGGCCGAGCTCCACCTTGTCGCCTTCCTTGACCTTGACTTCGTCGGCGCCGACGTACTTGTAGGTCTCGCCGTCCTCTTCGATGTAGGAAACGTTGACGATCTTATGGCCGACGAACGGCGCCAGCAGCTTCTGGCCCTCCGGCCCTTCGATCATGCGGCGGTCGATCTCCTGAACCACGGCCTTGCCGGCCACGTCGCTCATGAAGGCCTTGCGTTTCGGCGGCCGGGCCTCGAACAGTTCCTCGACGCGCGGGAGGCCCTGGGTGATGTCGGCTCCGGCCACGCCGCCGGTGTGGAAGGTGCGCATGGTCAGCTGCGTGCCGGGTTCGCCGATGGACTGGGCGGCGACGATGCCGACGGCCACGCCGATGCCGACCTCCTGATTATAGGCCAGGTCCCAGCCGTAGCATTTGCGGCAGGTGCCCTTGGAGAGCTTGCAGGCCAGCACCGAGCGGACGCGGACCTCTTCCATGTGCACGTCGGCCAGGTCGCGGGCGTCCTTCTCCGAGACCAGCTCCCCGGACTTGAGCAGGGTCTTGCCGGTCTTGGGATCCTTGATGTCGGACAGCAGGTAGCGGCCGAGGATGCGGTGGACGACCTTCTCGTTCATCTCTTCGGATTCCTTGGCGGTGATCAGGATGCCGTCCTCGTCGCCGCAATCGTCGACTTTGATGACCACGTCCTGGGCGACGTCGACCAGGCGGCGGGTCAGGTAGCCGGCGTTGGCGGTGCGCAAAGCGGTGTCGGACAAGCCTTTGCGGGCGCCGTGCGTGGAGATGAAGTATTCCAGGGCGTCGAACCCGTCCTTGAAGTTGGCCTTGACCGGCAGTTCGATGATGTCGCCGGCCGGGTTGGACACCAGGCCCTTCATGCCGATGATCTGGGTCAGCTGTCCCCAGCTGCCGCGGGCGCCGGAATCGATCATCGAGGCCACCGAACCCTGCTTGGGCAGGGCCAGCTTGGCCTGCTTGGTCACCCGGTCCTTGATGTTGGTCCAGATGTCGATGATCTTGGAGTGGCGCTCCGACTGGGTCAGCAGGCCTTCCTGGAACTGCTCTTCGATGCGCTCGATCTCCCCGTCGCCTTCGACGATGAGGTCATGCTTCTCGGAGATCGCCGGCAGGTCGGCCATGCCCCAGGAATATCCGGATTTGGTGATGTAATGGAAGCCGATCTCTTTCAGCGAATCCAGGAGTTCGACGGTGCGCTCGCGGCCGTGCTGTTCCAGGCACTTGCGGACCATCTCCGCCAGCTTCTTGGCGTCGAGCTGCTCGTTGACATAGGGCCAGTCGGCCGGGATGGCCTTGTTCAGGAAGATGCGGCCGACGTTGGTCTCGACCGGCTTGGTGCCGGGCTTCAGGCGGACCAGGATGGTCTCCCGCATGTCGATCTTGCGCAGGCGGTAAGCGAAGATGGCTTCGGACGGTTCGCCGAAAGCGCGCGGCTTCTCGCGATCGCCGGGCAGCGGCATGAGCGTGGTCATGTAGAAGATGCCCCAGGCCACGTCCTTGTCCGGGCGCATGATCGGCGCGCCGGTGGCCGGCTTGAGCAGGTTGTTGGTGGAGACCATCTTGCTGCGGACCTCTTCCTTGGCTTCCTCGGTCAGCGGCACGTGGACGGCCATCTGGTCGCCGTCGAAGTCGGCGTTGAAGGAGGGACAGACCATGGGATGGATCTGGATGGCCTTGCCTTCGATGAGTTTGGGGTGGAAAGCCTGGATGCCGAGGCGGTGCAGCGTCGGGGCGCGGTTGAGCATGACCAGGGCGTCCTTGGTCACCTCTTCCAGGATGTCCCAGACCTCGCTGTGGTCGGCCTCGATGAAGCGGTTGGCGCTGCGGATGTTATGGACGAAGCCGCGCTCGATGAGCTTGGAAATGACGAACGGCTTGAAGAGCTCGAGCGCCATGCGCTTCGGGATGCCGCACTGGTCGAGATGCAGCGACGGGCCGACGACGATGACCGAGCGGCCGGAGTAGTCGATGCGCTTGCCCAGCAGGTTCTGGCGGAAGCGGCCCTGCTTGCCCTTGAGGATGTCGGCCAGCGACTTGAGCTGGCGCTTCTTGCCGGTCGTGGCCAGCACCGTCTTGGACTGGCGGGCGGAGTTGTCGATGAGCGCGTCGATGGCCTCCTGGAGCATGCGCTTCTCGTTGCGGGTGATGACCTCCGGGGCGTTCAGCTCCATCAGCTTCTTCAGGCGGTTGTTGCGGTTAATGACGCGGCGGTAGAGGTCGTTCAGGTCAGACGCGGCGAAACGGCCGCCGTCGAGCGGGACCATCGGACGGAGGTCCGGCGGGATGACCGGAACGACGGTCAGGATCATCCACTCCGGCTTGATGTCGTTGATCTTGAGCGAGCGCAGCAGCTTGACGCGGCGCACCAGCTTGTCGTACTTGGCGCCCTGGGGCTCGTCCTCGATCTCCTGGTCGAGGTCCTTGATGGCCGCCTCGACGTCGATCCGGGCCAGGAGCTGGCGCACGGCCTCGGCGCCGATGCCGGCCTCGAAAAGGTGGCCGTACTTCAGCGACCATTCCTGGTAGGTGTTCTCGGAGATGATCTTGAGGGGCTTGAGCTCCTTGAGCTCGTGGTCGACGGCGCGGAAGTCCTCGTCCAGTTCCTTCATCTTCTTGACCTTGCCCTCGAAGGCCTGGGCGGTCTGCTTCTCCTTGTCGGCGTCGCTCTTGTCCGTCTGGTTGATCTGGTCGACGGTGCGCTTGTAGTCGCCCTCG
>Ga0315268_10004752_pt1 | contig 14667 bp, 6 predicted proteins | sample C1_top_MG_FD_204535 | JGI IMG/M metagenome (GOLD analysis project Ga0315268, IMG submission 204535) | Sediment microbial communities from Yellowstone Lake, YNP, Wyoming, USA - C1_top | ecosystem: Environmental > Aquatic > Freshwater > Lake > Sediment | place: USA: Wyoming | collected 2017-08-01
TCTGCGCGCGCCAGCCCATCGCGTGGAGTTTGCTCACATCGAGCAATTTTTGCGGCGTGCCGTCGGGCATGTCGCGATTCCAGGCGATTTCGCCCTGATAGCCGACCACCCGCCGGACCAACTCGGCCAACTCGGCGATCGTCTGGTCCGTGCCGACGCCGACGTTGACAAACGGAAACTGCGCGCGCGTTGCGTCCGTGACATCGTAGTTGTTCATGAGATAGACCAGCGCATCGGCCAGATCGTCGACGTAGAGCAGCTCGCGCCGCGGCGTCCCTGTGCCCCACAGCTCGACGCTGTTCTTGCCATCGCGCTTGGCCTCGTGAAACTTGCGGATCATGGCCGGTAACACGTGCGAGGTCTCGAGGTCGAAGTTGTCGCCCGGGCCATAAAGGTTGGTCGGCATGGCCGCGATGTAGTTGGTACCATGCTGCCGGTTGTAGCTCTTGCACAGCATGATGCCCGCGATCTTGGCGACCGCATAGGCATCGTTGGTCGGTTCGAGCACACCAGTGAGAAAGGAGTCTTCCCTGAGCGGCTGCTGCGCCAGCTTGGGGTAGATGCACGAGCTACCGAGAAACAGCAGCTTCTTGACGCCAGTGCGAAAACAAGCGTCGACGACATTGACCTCGATCTGCAGATTGACCCGGATGAAGTCGGCTGGATACGTGTTATTGGCCAAGATGCCGCCCACCTTGGCAGCAGCCAGAAAAACGTACTCGGGTCTATCGCGCTCGAAGAACTTTAGCGTCGCCACTGGCGACGTCAGGTCCAGGGTGTGCTCGTCGTGACCAACAACATGCCGGTAGCCGCCGCGCTTGAGGCCCCGGCCGATGGCCGAGCCGACAAGTCCGCTGTGGCCGGCGAGAAAGATCTTGGAATCGAGTTTCATGGGCATCGCTGCTGGATCCTGATCAGGCCTTGGCAGCAGTCTTCTCCTCGTCGCTCTTGTAGTCGCCGTAATAGCCGCCGTACTTCTTGTAATAGCTGTAGTAGTAGTAGCCGTACTTGCGCGACTCGATGTCCAGGTCATTGATGACCGCGCCCAGGATGCGAACATTGGCGTCGAGCAACGCCCGCGTCGCCTGCGCTGCGATCTCGCGCGTGGTCTGTCCACCCTTGAATACCAGCACCACACCATCGGTCTGGGTGCCCAGGATCACCGGGTCGGTCACTGCACCCACAGGCGGACTATCGAAGACGATACGCTCGTAACGGTTGTTGAGTTCGGCGACCAAAACCTTGAACGCATTGCTCAAGAGCATCTCGGCCGGATTGGGTGGCACCGGTCCACAGGGCAATATGTCCAGATTGGTCACCTCGGTGTGCTTGATGGCGTCGCTCAACTTGGCGTCGCCCACGATCACACTCGACACGCCGATCTCGTTGGACACTCCATAGACCCGGTGCATGCGCGGCCGCCGCATGTCGGTGTCGACCAGCAACACGCGCGAGCCAGCCTGCGCCATCGTGATGGCGAGCGCATTGGCCACCGTGGTCTTGCCCTCTTGTGGTCCTGCGCTGGTGATGACCAGGTTGCGCAACGGCCGGTCCGGCGACATGAAGAGCAGATTGGTGCGCACCGAGCGGCAACACTCGGCCGCGCTGCTCTTGGGCGCGTCGAGCACGACAAGGTCGCGCCGGATCTCCTTGCCAGCCTTGGTCTCGCCGGCAATGGCCGGGATGATGCCGAGAAACGGCAGACCGAGCAATTGCTCGACGTCTTCGTGGCCCTTGATCGTGTTGTCCAGATACTCGAGGCCAAACGCCGCGAACAACGCCAGCATGAGGCCGAGCACCAGGCCAACTGCGAGATTGCGCTTGAGCGACGGCCGAACCGGGAACTTGGGCTCCTGCGCCTGGTCCAGCACGCTCATGTTGTTGCTCTTGAGCACGCCGGTCAGGTCGGTCTCCTTGAGGCGGCGATTGACCAGCTCGTACAGGCGAGTGCTGTTTTCGACCTCGCGCTTGGCCTGGTTGTAACCGATCTCCTTGCGATTGAGCTGCTCGGACACCGTGCGCTCGCTGGCCAGCATCTCTTCCAGCCGTTTTTCGACGTCCAGCGTCTCTTGATACGCCGACTCCTCGGCCACCAGCGTGCGGTCGATCTCTCGCTGCAGGTCAGCACGCACGACGTCCATCTGCTTGGTCACTGCCACCAGCTTTGGGTGCTGCTCCTGGTAGCGCTCGGCCAGCTCGGCGCGCTGTGCCTTCAGCTCGACATACTTTTTCTTCAGCTCGATGATGACGGCATTGTCAAGCAGCTCACGCGCGATCTCGCCGCCCAGCTCTGCACCTTCGCTTTTTTTCCTGAGCTCGTTGGCCTGGCGCAGCCGTGCTTCCTGTTGCACCTTCTTGAGCTTGAGCTTGGTCATCTCGTTGTTAAGCATGACCAGCCGTTCGCTAGAGATTTTTTGCCGGTCCTCGAGACCGGTGGTGAGGATGTCGTTTTCTTCTTTGTACTTTTGCAACGTGCGTTCGTTGTTTTCCAGCTTGGTACGTAGCTCGGACATCTGGTCGCCCAGCCAGTCTGCTGCGCCCTTGGTGGTATCCAGCTTGCGGTCCAGGTTGGCCTCGACAAAAGCATTGGAGATCGCATTTGCGACGGTCGCAGCTCGGCCTGGCTCGGTGTCCTCGATGGTGATGTTGAGCAGTCGCGCATCTTTGACGTCCTTGGCCTGCACCCGGCTCATCAAAGTATTGACCGCCGAAAATTCTTTTTGCACCTTTTGCTTTTCGTCCGGATCGTCGATGTCTTCGCCGACACCCCAGAATTCGGCCGTGCCCATGGCCGGGTACATGCGAATGGAGCGTTCGGCCACGTCGCGGCTCTTGACGATGTTGAGCTGGGTGTTGAAGTACTCCTTGTTGTACCAGTAGCTGCCCGTGCCCAGGTCCACCACCTCATTTACGCTTTGTCCCAAAACCTGTGGTGCCGAGGTCTCGACCAATACCGTTGCGGTGGCACTGTAGATCTTGGGTTGCCGCAGCGTATAGATCAGCGTGACTGCCAGCGTTGCCGCCGCAACCGCCGCGATCAACCACTTGCGTTTTTCGACCACCTGCAAGTAGTGCCGGAGGTCGATCGAATCCGGATCGGAGGACTGGGGTCCGGTTGCGCTTTCCGGGCGGGTTTCTTCAGTCATGATTGGACCTGCATGTTGGTATTTGAGGCCAGGCGCACGCTAGAAGATCGATTCCGGGACAAAGATGATATCCCCCGGCTTGAGCGCAATATTCTCAGCTTGGCCGCGTCCCACGTCTTCAATCGAGACCTCTATCTGGGTCTCGCCGTCAGCAGTCTTGCGAGTGAGCAGCACGTTACGCTTTGCAGCCAGCTTGGTCGGGCCACCTGCCAGGATGATCGCGCGCAGGATGTTCATGTCGTCTTCGTAAGCAAACACGCCCGGCTTTTCGACCTGGCCCATGACGTAAATGCGCTTGCTGTTGAACTCCTTGACAAAGATGCTCACCTGCGGGTCGCGTAGATAACTCGTCTTCAACTTGTCCGAGATGGCGTTGGCAGCCTCGGCTGGCGTCTTGTGCGCGATCTCGATCTTGCCGATCAACGGGAACTGGATCGAGCCATCGCTCCCCACCTGATAGGTCGTCGACAGGTCGGGCTCGTCGTAGACCCGCACATCGATCACATCCCCTGGTCCCAGCGTGGTCGACGGCACCATCTCCGGCCGCACCTTGTTGGTGCCAGTTGCCCGGTAGGCCGTCGGGCAGCCAGCCAGCAGAACGATAGCAAGCAGACCAGCTGCTTTTTGTTGGATCGATGACATGATCAGATACAACCTCGCGTCAGCTGCGCGACCGATGAACCACTGGTAACGACTTTTTTCGGTGAACGAACTCAGTAATACGCAGTCACGGAAAGCAGCGTCAGGTTCTTGAAGAAGCTGAGATAATAGCTCCCGTTCGGATCCGCCACGTACGCATTTGTCGTGCGCCACTGCAGCATGTCCGAGATGCCGACCGCAAACCAATCCAGGATGTACCAGGCTGCGCTGAGGTTACCCTCGACCACGTGGTCGCCGCGATTGCCGCCGCCACCGATGCCCGTCCGGGCGTCGGCAATCTGCTGGTCAAACGCGAGGTAAGCATAGGCGGCATCGGCCCGCAGCATGACGCGGTTGAATAGCTGATGGCTGGTCGAAGCATAAACGCGGTTGTCGGTGAAAAATGAGTACATGTAGATCGGCCGCATCTCGCGCCGGACACCGGCTGCAAAAATATTGAGCTCGGTCAATTGATAGCGAAGCTCGAGCTGGCCGACTGCGCCGATGAAAGTCGCGGACGAGACCTTTGGCCCGCCATTCGCGTCCGGGACAATGATGAGAGGATTGGTGTATCCAACTTTCGCCACGCCCGAGATCTTGCCAGTCAACGCGCCCATGACACCCAGCTCGATGCCGACCGGATTGCTGGCCACGTTGGGGCTGCTGGCATCGAGATAGCGAAAGGTGCCACCGTATATGTCCAAAAAAGCGCCGGTCTTGGGGAGAAAGCGGTACTCGGTGTGGAGCTTGAGCCTGTGCTCCATGTTGTTGAAGGCCTCGGGACGGCTCACTGCACTTGCGGAAGCGCCCAGGCCAATAACATCAAGCAGGTTGAATCCACTGTTGGGGTCGAATAACTCTATCCCAAAATTGTAACTCAACGCGAAAGCCAGTAACCCGCCGCCCGGCCGCAGCTCGACTCCCAGGCCTGCATCATTGCGCGTACGCGCAAGCCGTGCGCCCAGCGAGGCCACGCCAGGGTCGACCGCGCGCGTTAGCCGCTCGCTCAGTGCAAAACCCAAAAAACCACCGCGATTGACTTCGACCTGCAGCCCGGCGTCGCCGTCGAGCTGCCGCAGGTTGCCGGTCGCCGGGTTCATCAGGCCAAAGTAGTTGAGAAAGTTGAGTCGAGCCGCGCCCTCGACGTCGAGCATCTGCCCCGGGATGTCGAGCTTGAGCTGAGGCCGCAAGGCCAGCATCATGTCGCCGTAGAAGCCCTGCGTCATCGGCACGTAGTTGGGATTGGTATCGAAGCCGGTGCCGAGGTCCACCCCAAAGTGCAGCCGGCTCTTCTCGCCCAGCTTGAGGCCGAGATCGGAGTTGGCGGGCTGCGCAGCAGCCGCGGCCGTGATCAACAGGGCCGAAACGATGACCAGCCCACGCATTATTGCCCGCCACCCCATGTGCATTGACGTCGTCAACAGCGCCACCCGGCGCCAGACTCCACCCCTCGCGGATCGCGACCATACTTGGTAAGCGCCGTCGCAGCAACCGCGATTTGAGGCAATCCGCACCATCGTTTCATTTGAAAACAGAAGCGGCCGGACCGGCCAGCAATCGATCAGATCGCGGCCACATTCTCGATCCGCACCAGCCGCGCATTGCCGCGATAGGCCGCGACCGCATCCGGATCGCACACCACGATTGCCTGGGCGTCGTGGGTCGCGACCAGCATCAACCGCCCGTCGCGCTCGATCATCTCGCGCACGGCCTCGCCCAGCGGGCCGTCGCCCAGCAACGCCACGTCGCGATGGCCAGCATCGACCAGCCGGTTGATCAGCGCCCGGCAACGGCCGAGCATCGCGGCAAAGCGTTCGGCCGTGGTGCGCAGCGCCTGGTAGGCCAGCCGCGTGTGCAGCTTGCGCCCCGCGTCGGTCAGCTCGTGCACCACGTGCTGGCGGTGGCTCGACTGGCCCGACGACACCACCTGCACCAGCCCGCTCGCCACCAGCCGCCGCAGCATCAGGTGCGCCTTGGTCAACGACAGGCCAGTGCGCCGCGCCAGCTCGCGCTGCGACAGCTCGGGCGCGCCGGCCAGCGCGTCGAGTACGGCCAGCACCAGCTCATCGACGGCGGTTGCAGTGCGTTGGGTTTTGCGGACGGTCATCGTGCTTCGAGTTCGTCCAGCGGGATCAGCGCGTCCGCCTCGATCTCGGCGCGCACGGCGCGGTTGAGCAGCGTGATCGCGCAGACGATCTTCTTGCGACCGCCGCGCTGCTCCTGGACCACGCCCTCCAGCCCCTTGAGCGGCCCGATTGCGACCCGCACCCGCGTGCCGCTCGCCAGCACCTCGCACGGCTCGGGATCGGTGGCGCACTCGATCAGCAGCCGCACGTTTTCGAACTCGCACTCGGGGATGGTGACCCCTGCGCGCTCGTTGTTGTGGCCGACCACGGCCACGACGTCGGACAGATCGGTGATGCGATAGCGCTCACGGCCGACCAGCGTCGAGTGCACGAACACGTAGCCCGGAAAGAACGCGATCTCGACCAGCTTGATCCGATCGCGCCAGATCCGGCGCACCCGCCGCAGCGGCAGGTAGTGCTCGACCCGCATGCGCTCGAGCGCGCCGGCGACGCCCTTCTCGCAGCGGCCGCGGACCGCAAGTGCGTACCACGCGATTGGCCGCAAACCCGCCTCGACATCGCCGCCGGTCGCGATTGCTTGGGTGGGCTCCGCCCCATTCGGTCCCATTGGGTGCCGATCGTCGCGCTCTGGTGCGAAGCCAGCGTTTTCGTTTGAAACGCTCATCCGGCTCGCTGCCCTTCCAGCCGCTCGCCCAGGCGAGCAGACCGCGGGCTATGTCATTTCTGATGCATCTCCGGGTCGAGAACTGCGTTTCGAGACTTTGGCAAACCGTGATCTAGCGCCACCCCTTGGCCATGGCAAGCCGCATCCACTTGCCATTGAAACGGGTATTGGTGCACGGATTGGTCTGGAGCGTTCAAAGAAAAAACGGTGATCTACGCAAGCTCCCGGCCGCGTCACACTCGGAGTGCAACGCAGCGCGCCATAAAAAGCGGATCCGCGGACTTAACGCTTCCCCTCCCGAAGCATGGTGGTAGATCCGATGATGCGTCGACCGGGTGATCGCGGTCGGCACCGACGGGGGTGTTCCGATGTCGGCCAGACTGAAAACGATCCCGACTGCACTACCTGCCGCCACGGTTCGCGACGTGATCAAGACGCAGGTCGCCGACGACCTCGCGCGCGACCAGCACGGCGACGGCGCGACCAATCGAGACCAGACGGATCAACACGACGTCCCGATCCAGATCGGCTTTGGCTTTGGAGCAGCGCTGCCTCGACGCGCTGGCTGACCCGAACGCTCTCTCCTGATATCCAAACCCATCCCATGCCGCGCGCAGATCCATCTGCCCGACGATGAGCAAGGAAAAACCCGGCGACGGATCGCGCCGCCGGGAGGTTGAGTTGGTTTTTTGGGGAGCGGTTCTACTGGGCGCGGCGCCGGCGGATCAGGATCAGTGCGGCCAGGCCGGCCAGCAAGAACGCAAAGTCGGCGTTGGGCTGCGACGCGCTGCAACCGCAGCCACAGCCACCTTCGGGTGTCTGCGTGCCCTCACCGGGCTTGTAGACGCTGAACGAGACGATGGCCGACGTGGTGCTGTTGACGCCGTCGCTCACCGAGACGCGCCAGTAGTAGGTCGACCCCTGCTCGAAGTTGACGCCCGAGATCGTCCAGGCCGTGGCGCCGTCGCCCTCGGCCACGTGGTCGCTGGTCTTGAGCACGGTGCTCAGCGTCGCGTCCGAACCGATCTCGAAGGTGTAGGTCAGGGCCGCGCCCTCGGGATCGATGCCGTTTTGCGCCACCAGGCGGCTCGGGCCTGCCAGCAGCATCGAGCCGTCGGCCGGGGTGAGCGGGACCGGCGCCGTGGGCGCGCCGTTGGTGGCATCGATGCGGAAGCTGGCCACTGCCCAGTCACCCGCCATCTCGCCGTCGAACGCACGGCAGCGCCAGTAGTACACGGTGTCCTCGGCCAGCGCCGTCGGAACCGTCCACGCCGTGGTGCCGGTGCCCTGCGCCACGGCAGTCGAGACCTGCAGCGAGGCGCCGCTGAAGGACAGGTTGCTGGCCACCTCGAAGAAGTAGGTCAGCGTGTCGCCGTCCGGATCGGTGGCGTTGGTCACGGTCAGAGCCGGCGTGGTGTCGATGACCACCGCGCCTGCGGCCGGCGCGCTGATGCCCGGCTCGGTCGGCGGCCGGTTGGTGACCGGCAGCGTGACCGTGAAGTGACCGTGGTTGCTGTCCGGACCGGTGCCGCGGCCGTCGTTGGCCCGCGCCACCCACCAGTAATCGCTGCCGTCGACCAGGTCCTCGTCGACAAACCAGGTCGGCAGCGTGCGGCCGGTGACCTGCGCCACCGGGGTGCCGGTCAGGGTGCTGTTTTCGAACACACGGAACTCGTAGGTCACGGCATCGCCGTCCGGATCGACGACCGAGCTGACCTCGAGGTACGGCCGCAGCGTGCCGACCACGCCGTCGACCGCGGGAACCAGCACCACCGGCGCCGGCGGCAGCCGGTTGGCGTTGGGCGTCGCATCGACGACAAAGCTGAAGACCACGCTCCAAGCGCCCTGGGCACCCTTGTCGTCGACCGCGCGCGCGCGCCACCAGTACGTCGCGTCCTCGACCAGGTTGCTGCCCGGCGTCCAGAACGGGTCGGCCAGACCGGCCACGCGGTGGGTCGGCGTGCCGCTCAGGTTGGCATTGCGGTACAGCTGGAAGTCATAGCTGACGACGTCGCCATCGACGTCGCGCACCGGCCGCGCCTCGAGCGCCGGCCGCAGGGTCTCGACGATACCATCGTCCACCGGCACCAGCAGCATCAGCTGTGCCGGAGCATGGTTGGCAACCGCCACCACGAACCAGGTGGCATCGCTCCACGGACCGTCGGCCACGCCGTCGCTGGCGCGGCAGCGCCACCAGTACTTCTGGCCGTCGATCAGGTTCTCGCCCATCTCGACCGAGGTCGTGCCCTGCCCCTCGACGATATCGGCAAAGCTGTGCGCCGGCGTGCCCGAGATCTCGCCTTGGTACACCTCGCAGGTGTAAGTCAGGGTGTCGCCGTCCGGATCGGTGGAGTTGTTGATCACCAGCGTCGGCTGGAACGTGTCGACGTACTGCTCGACCGGCGCCAGCGCGACCGGTGCCGTCGGCGCATTGGAGACCGTCGGATCGGTGCCGGCCTGGAACTCCTGCAGGTTGGTCAGGCCGTCGCCATCGAAATCGGCGTCCGGATCGATGTTGGTGGTCTCGAAGTAGTGGTTGGCCCACGCATCCGAGATCCCATCATTGTTGCCGTCGATGTAGAGCACATGGACCATCCAGTTGCAGTTCGCCGTGCCGCCGTCGCCGTCCGCAACCTCGACCGCGACCGGGTTGTTCAGCCGCGCCGTGTAATTGGGCAGCCAGGTGATGGCGCCGGTCGCGCCGTTGATCGCCATGCCGGCCGGAGCGGTCAGCAGGCGATAGACCAGCACGTCGTCCAGGCCCGGGTCCGTGGCCGAGAGGGTCGGCGCGTAGGCCGTATTCTCGGTCACGGTGACGGTGCCGGTCGGGCAGGTCAGGTTCGGCGCCACGTTTTCGATGCGGATCGTGCTGGCGGTCTGCGCCACCGCGCCGCTGCCATCGTTGTCGATGACGCGGATGCTGATGCGGACGCTGCCCTCGTCGCGGAAAATGTGCTGCCGCGCCAGGGTCGTGCCGCTGAGCCGGATGTCCACGTCGTCGCCTTCGGCGGTCGAGAACGAGCCGTTGCCGTTCCAGTCGAAGCTGACCAGGTAGGGCGCCGTGCCCTGCGGCTGCACGGTCACGGTGACCGGCGAGCCCTCGTTGACCGGCTGCGGTGCCACCTGGACGCCGATCAGCACGTTGATGTCGGTGACCGTGACCTCGACGAACTCGGTGTCGCTGCCGCCGTTGCCGTCCGCCACCTGGACATTGATGCGATAGATGCCCGCGTTGTCGAAGGTGTAGTAGGTGACATTGCGGCTCGACGAGATCTCATAGCCGGCCACGCCGTCGAAGTCCCAGCCATAGGTCAGGGTGTCGTTGCCCGCGTCGGTCGCCCAGATCGTCACGCCGACTTCGCTGCCGGCCGTGACCTGGGTCGGCGCGTCGACGCGTACGATGTTTGGTGCGGCGTTGGTGACCTGGATCGGGGTGGCATTGGTGAGCGAGTTGCAGCCGCCCTCGTCATCGCACACCCGCACGCGCACCGTCTTGGGGCCGACCGTCATGAACGTGTACTGCGCAGAGTTGGTGACGCTGGTGGCGTCGTAGACACCGTCATTGTTGAAGTCGAACGAATAGACCAGCGCGTCGCCGGCCGGATCGGTGGCGGTCGCGCTGATGGTCGTGACCAGGCCCTGAGCGACTGGCGCCGGGCTGGCGGACACCAAGGTGATGGTCGGCGCCAGGTTGCGCACGCGCACCACCGTGGTGCGGGTGTCGCTGCCGCTGTTGCCGTCGCTGACAGTCACGCGCGCCGTGTAGACGCCGCTCTTCGGGTAGTAGCAGGTGGTGGTGCCCGTGGTATTGGGCGTGCTGGCAGCGCCTTCGTCAGTGCAATAGAAGGTGTAGGTCAGCACGTCGCTCGTGCCCACATCGGTCGCGGTCGCGGCCAGCGCCACCTGGGCGCCCGGGGTCGCTGCCTCGTCGAGCGTGTTGGGCGCCGCCGTGAAGGTGCCGATCTTCGGCGCCACATTGGTGACTTCGACTGGCGTCGAGCCGTAGACGCAGCTGTTGATCGCGCCGTCGTTGTCGCAGACGCGGACGCAGACGGTGTAGCTGTTATTTTGGAAATACGTGTGGGTGCCGACCGCGGAGTGATCCGCTTCCGTCCACAGGCTCGGGTCCGGCAACACCCCGAAGTCCTCGATACCGGCAGGCCCCGTGCAGTTGAAGTTGTAGGTGAAGTGCAACACGTCACGGCCCGGGTTGTCGACCAGGGTGACCACCGTGACCTCGGTCGCCTCTGGCACCGGGCCAGTGTCGAACACGTCGGTGATGGCCGGCGCGCGGTTGAGCACCTCGACGCTGTGCGTCTCGCTGACCGTTCCGCCATCCTTGTCGGTGACGGTGATGGTGACGGTGTAGACACGCGGGTTGTTGTAGGAGTGCACCGCGCCAAAGCGCGCCTCGTTGGTGGTGCCCCGGCGCTGCATGATGCCGCTATCGGTGTCGCCATCGCCCCAGTTGAAATCGATCATCAACCCGGCGACCACATCGGTCGTCGACGGGTCGGACGCGGTCACGCTGAAGTTGACGGAATCGCCCTCGGCCACCAGCACGGGAACGCCGCCCGGACTGGTGACGGTGTCGACGAAGGAGGGCGCCACGTTGTTGATCACGATCTGGGTGGTGTCGGTGACCGCGCTGTCCTCGTCGTGCAGCGTCACCGTGACATTGTACGGCTGCACACGGCCGTCGTCGTAGACACTGGGCTTGGTCAACCGCAGGGTCTGCGGCGCGGCGCCGATGTTGTCGACCACGGTGAGGCCGGTCTGCACCGCGCCGTCGCCCCAGTTGACATCGATCGTGCGCAGCCGGTCGGCGTCGGTCTCGCCATGGACCGTGACGTTCAGCTCGCAGACCACGGTCTCGCGCGCGGCAGGCGGGGCCGGCAGCGGCGGGCAGTTGTAGCCGTTGATCGTGAGCGACGGCGTGTTGTCACGGATGTTGACGTAGACGGTTGCAGTGCCAGCGCCAGTATCCGAGTCGGTGACGCGGAGAGTGATCGGCACGTTGGACAGGCCGGCCGCGGGAACCTCGGTGAACAGGTTGCCGCTCGCCTTGTCCAGATCGGTGAGGCTGTTGGCGTACGACGACGTGCCACTGTGCGAACGCGGGATGGCGCCGTCGGTCCAGGTCCAGGCAAAGGCGTAGAGTTGGTCGAGTGCGGCGGCCGGGTCGCTGTAGCTACCGTCGAGGGCGAAACTCACACCCTCGACCAGATCGGCCAGGGGTGCCGGAGCGGCGATAACCGGGGTCGGAGCCACGTTGTTGACAACCACGGGTTGTGGCACGCCAGCGCCGCAGTTGTCGCTGCCGGTCTCGCAGATCTGGACTTGCACCTGGCAGGTGCCGATGGTCTGCGGCGAGTTTGGCGGGCACACCTTGTTGTCAGGATAGACGTGGCGGAGCAGCGGCCGCAGCACTGGATCGTAGCCGTAGGTACCCGGGCCCGCCAGTGGCACGATGTCGGGTGTGCCATAACCCCAGTTGATCGTCGCGACGAACGGGCCATCGAGAACGCCAGCGGGATCGGTGAACGTCACGGTCAGGTCGGCGTACGCGGCCTCGCTGATGGAATTGGGTGCCACCAGTGTTGTCGAAACCACGGGCAGCACGTTGTTGACGTCGACCCGCCGCCGCTGCGACAGCGTCCGGCTATCCTCGTCCTTGACCGAGACGTCGACCTGCCAGGAGATGGCGTCGTCGGCGTCGAGAAAACGCAGCACGCAGGTGGTGCTGCCGGTGGTGCAGCCGCTGACCACCGCAACTTCGGTCGGCAGCAGGTCGTTGAACGGCGGGAAGAAACGGGTCACCGGCACCGGGTTGCCGGTGCGCCACAACGTCCACTGGTAGCCATTGGCGTCGATAGGATCGAACGACGCTGTCTCGGCGCCCGACACTGCGACGACCGCGAAGGTCGCGGTCTGGCCTTCGTTGACTGTCGAGTTGTCGACGGTGAACGAATCGATGACCGGATTAACGTCGGTGACTCGGATGTAGCGGTAGATCTCGGCCGACGAACCGTCGTCGTCCACGGCGCGCAGGTTGACGATGTAGTCGTGCGACAGTTCCGCCGGCGGGTCGTCCCAGATGTGGCTGGGCGTAAGGATATTGGCGGGCGTCAGATTGACCAAGCTTGGCCAGCTGGCCTTGGTGATCGAGGCCGTGCCCGTGAAGGTAGCGGTGTCGTCGTAGTTCCAGGTGATGCTCAACGTGTCCATACCCGGGTCGGAAACAGTGCCAGCAAGGGCAAAGGTCTGACCTTCGGACATCACGGTCGGGTTGACTTGGTCGGCCGACACTGGGGCGCCGGTAAGGGCGTTTCGCATGTCGAGTCCGCGCGGAATGCCGTTGAAGATGTTGGTCGTTGTCGTGCGGCGGGTGGTCGCGCCATCCTTGTCCGTGACCGCCAGCTCGATCGTGTAGCCGCCGGCCACCTGGTGCAAGAAGGTGACCTGCTCGCTCTCTGGCACGGTCGCGCCCGCCGAGCCGCAGATCAAAGAATTGCGGCCGTTGCTGCACTGGAACGTGGGCCCGGGAACGATGGTGCAATCGCAGCTGACGGTCTCCGGCGGCAGCGTCGACGCGATCGGGGTGAAGGTCCACACCGCACTGACGATCTCGGTAGCCAGCAAGCCCGGGTCGCTGACCAAGGTGTTGTACTGCTGCTGGACGCCCTCGGTGGTAGGCGCCGCGCTGCGCGTGATCGGGCCGATCACTGGCGCGCCGTTGGTGACGGTGTAACGGACAATGGTGTTGCCAAAGCCGTTGGGGTCGCCGCGCGGGTGGGTGGCGTGGACGTTGACCGGGTACTCGAAGGTCGGCCCCGGTGCATTGTCCGAGTACCGGTGCGACCAGTTGTTGCATCCCGCGTCCAGGGGACCTGGCGCGCCAGAGTCGCACACGACGTAGTCACCGGCATTGCTGCATACTGCGCCCGCGACGTCCTGCGGGCCGACCGCCAGTTCACGGGTCTCGACCGGCGAGCCGTCTTGCCAGTCGACCGCGACGCGCACGTAGTGGGCGTCTGCTGGGGCCGGTGCATTGCTGTCGACGCAGAGCCAGACGATGTCGAAGTTGGCGCTGGAGCCCTCGACGATTGCCTGCGGCGACGGACCTGCCGAGAAGTCCATCACTGCCCTTTGCTTGAGCGTGTTGACTCCGAGGCTAACGTCGACCGAGTCGCCGCAACCAGCGCCAAAGATAGCGACGGTTGCACCCACCAAACCGACCCACAACTTTCTCAACATCGACAACCTCCACTCGTTTTCAGAATGCATTGTGACGGCCAACGAACAATGTTGCTGCTCGTGTACCAGACTAGATTGCGTGCGCTGGCAAGAGCCCTCTCTTGCCTAAGAGATGCTGCTTCTAGCGCGCTTCGACTGGCCGATCAAGCGGTGGCTAATTTTTTTACACACGACAAAAATTTTAAATATTTTCGAGTGGTTGTCCGTTGGCGGTTTGACGCTGCCAAGATTGGCGGTTATCGTTGCCATTGGAGATCGTCATGGGGGCGATCTGGCTTCGACGGAGGTAGGAAAGCTCGAGTGGCGCGCCGGGGGTCCCTGCCGCCTCGTTAAAAAGGCGGGGAAACCAAAAGTGCCAACGACAACGTTGAGTACGCTCTCGCTGCGTAATTGCGCTAGCTAGGGCCGTCGGTCCTCCTTCGCCCGCGAGGTGGAGTGCCGGCGTAATACAGCGGGCTGCTCGGTGAGACGGTCGACCGGTCTCCCCGCAAAGACAAACAGGTCGATCGCGGCCGCGCGATCCTGTCCGTGGGAGAGCGCGGTTGCCAAATAAAACACGGACTACGCGCGTAGAAGCTCGAAGTGGACCACTTTCGGACCCGGGTTCGATTCCCGGCGCCTCCACCATTTATCGGGAGGCCCTGCGGCCTCCCCCCGGCGAGGGTGAACCTCGCCGGGACCCCCCACCCGGCTCGCGCTTCGCGCGGCCTTGCGGAATGCGGGCCGGATCGGGGGGGCTCCTAGAAGATCGCGGTCTTGCGGACACGGGTATCGTCGTCGAGATGATCGCGATTGCCTCTGCCGTGATCGTTCTCGTCGCTGCGGGCGTTGCAGCGGGCTCGATCCTGTTCTACTATTTCAAGACCAGTGTGCC
>Ga0315268_10004753_pt1 | contig 14667 bp, 12 predicted proteins | sample C1_top_MG_FD_204535 | JGI IMG/M metagenome (GOLD analysis project Ga0315268, IMG submission 204535) | Sediment microbial communities from Yellowstone Lake, YNP, Wyoming, USA - C1_top | ecosystem: Environmental > Aquatic > Freshwater > Lake > Sediment | place: USA: Wyoming | collected 2017-08-01
GCGTAGTGCTGGAAAACCGTGTTGACGTTCCGGCGATAAGGAGGAAGCGCGGAGGCGTCGCGCCCCTCAATGAAGACTTGTCCGGACTGCGGCTGTTCGAAGCCCGCCACCAGGCGCAGCAGCGTCGTCTTGCCGCTGCCGCTCGGGCCCAGGAGCGTCAGGAACTCGCCCCGCCGCACCTTCAGCGAGAAATCCTCAAGCGCCGCGCACTCTCCATAGCGCTTGCTGACATTCCGGAGCTCCACAATGCAGTCCGCCGAGGAATCCAATTTTCAACCTTGCTCCCGGGCGCGGGAAACGCGCTGGGCCAACGAAGGGCTGCGCCGTCCCCCTCCCCGGTCCCGAGCCCCGAGTCCCTAGTCCCCAGCTCTCAGCCACAGATTCACGGGAATCGCTCCCGGCTTCTTCGGTGCGTACGGCCAGGTAATCTTCTTCCCCGACCCCGCCGACTCGTACGCCGCATAGATGATTTCGAGCGTGGCCACTCCGTCCTCGCCCGTCTCGCGGGGCTTCGCGTCGTTCAGCACGCATTGGGTAAAGTGCCGCATCTCGTGAGGGAATCCGTAGATGTGCGATTCCTCGAAGATGGTGAACGTCCAGCCCTTGGTTTCGCCGGCCTTCTCCATGGCGTAGCCGTACCCCTTCAGGCTGTACGTTTCCATGGAACTCCCGTGAAGGAGGTCGCAGTAGATCGCGCCTTCCGTCCCGAAGATCTCCACACGGTCATCCATTCCGCCGTGTTTCACCCAGGAGTCCTCGATGACGGCGATGCCTCCGCCTTCAAACTCCACGAGGATGACGGAGTTGTCCTCGCCCGTGGTGCGTGCGTGATAAACGTGCTGGCAATGCGCGACCACACTCTTGACCTTCGGCTTGTCGTACATCCACCGGGCCCACTCGATGCCATGGCAGCCCATGTCCATGATGGCGCCGCCGCCCGAGCGCTTCACATCGTAGAACCAGTCCGAGTGCGGCCCCGAATGCTTCTCGCCCTGCTTGATCATGTAGAGCTTGCCGACGGCGCCTTCCTCCACCAGCTTCTTGGCGCGGCCATACTTCGGTGAAAAGCACAGCGTCTCGGCATACATGAGCTTGACTTTGTGTTTCTTCGCCGCCTCCACCATCGCCCGCCCCGCCTCGAGGGTGTTCGCCAGAGGCTTCTCGACGACGATGTGTTTGCCCGCCTCGGCCGCGGCGACGGCAACTTCCCTGTGCAGGTCGTTGGGAATGCCCAGCACGACCATATCCACGTCCTTGCGCTCGAGCACTTTGCGATAGTCCGCGGTGGTAAAAGGAATTTTCCACTTACGCCCGAATTCTTCGGCCTGCTTCTTCTCGATCGCACAGGCGGCCACGAGCGCGGCTTCCGGAACCTCCTGGAACGATTCGGCGTGGATGTCCGAAACAAAACCTCCCCCGATCAGTCCCACTCGGACTTTGTCCATGGGTCTCACCTCGAGTTGAATTGGAGGGACGCGGGTCGGGCGTCGCCGCGCTCGGCAGGCTCTTGCGTCTTCATGCGCGCGCCCTGCTGTCGCGGCGTCGGCCCCTTCGCGATCTGCTCTTCCCGCCCGGATTACGATTCGAGCTGGGCGGACGATCCGTTATTTCTTCTTACCGCTATCGAGTGACCGGATGAAGGTCACCACCGCCTTGATCTCATCCTCCTTCAGTTTCCCGCCAAAAGGCGGCATGGGCGTGCCCTTCTTGCCATTCTTGATGACCTCGACGATCTCATGATGCGTCAGCGACGCCTGCCATTTGGGACTGGTCATGTCCGGGGTCTTGATGGCCGAGAAACCTTTCCCGTCGGCGCCGTGACACATTGCGCAGCGCTGCTTGTAGATCGCGGCGCCATCGGGCTCCGCCGCGGTTAAGAGGGCCGCTCCCAAGAAAATTCCGATCAACAGAACTGAAGACTTGACGATCCATCGCGTGGTGGCGTTCATACGACTCCTGAGTATCGAAATTGGGCTCCAGCCGAAGCTTCTTGCCGGCAACCTTGCGGTGCGTGGGCAACCGCCCGCACCGTCCGCCGAAGCACCTTGCGCAATCGCCGCCCTTCCCCGAACCTCGCGAATCTAACAAACCGATGAGATGGAAATCAAGGCGCGAGAGATGCCAGAGCGCACCGCGGTGAGACGATTATGCTTTCGGGGGCGGAACGTAACCCGGCGGCAGGACCGACTCGCCTCCGAAGAAGAACTGTTCCATCTGCTTGGCGATGAAGGCCTGGTGTTCCTTGAGGGCGGGGCTCAGGCGATATTCATTGATGATCATCCTCAAGCGGTCCATCCAGAGGCTCCAGGCTTCCTGCGAGACATTCTCATAGATCCGCTGGCCCAGCTCGCCGGCCCACGGCGGCTCGTCGAGTCCCGGAAGTTCTTTCTTAAGAACCACGCACTTCACCATGCGTTGTGCCATTGGATTCTCTCCCCTCGCATGACTCCCCGGGGATCAGAGCCAGCTTGAAATGTCTGAGCCAATGCCGCCCGAGGCGTGGGACCCCATTCCGTCGAAAGACCCACGGACAAACCCATTATACAGGAAAGGTCATGCCAGCCTCACTTCAGCCATAGGGCCTGAATCCTCCAGGTGATCCCTGTGGGAGGCTCGCCCTGCAATTCAAGGTGAAGCCTCCGGTTCGCTTCCGAGGCGTCCACCAGGTGTTTGAAGACCGCCCACGAGGATTTCGACCAGATATCCGCTCCTTCATTCGGAATCGAGGTGAAAGGGACAGTGCTTGTGCCGACCGTGCCTTCCACTTTCAGAACCCGCTGGGGCCACGCAAACGAGCGCGCCGGTTCACCCGCCTCGATATACTGCACAACGATCGCCAGCGTCTTTCCCACGTTCGCCGGTCGGATGGGGATTTCCGCCTCTTTCCTGCCGTCGAAGGGATCCCGAACGGGCGTCACTTCGTGATATGGGCGTGTGGGCGCCGCGGGCAAAGAAAGCGCCCCAACCTTCCTGCGCTCGCCGAAGGCATAGACGCGGATTTCCCCCGGAATCAGTGTTCCCCGCAGGACACCCTGCGAGGACTCGAGCCCGCGACGAAGCCGGCCATCATTCGAGAAGATGACCTTTTCAAACTCCGGCGCCGGCCGGGTGGGCGGCAAGGGGAAGAAGAAAGACTGGGGAAACAGCCCCGGGTTCACCACCGTCAGAAAGCCGAGGTTCTCGCCCTGCGCAAGGTATCCGTACACCTCCGCTTTTCCGGGGATGCCGAGGACGGGCCGCGTCTGCGCGAGAATCCCCCGGTGCCCCCGCATGAAGGCCAGCGTGGCCGCCAGAAACTTTCGATCGTTCTCCCTGAGCAGGCGCAAGTCGCCGTAGAAGGTCGGCGCATGCGTGCCGCGCAGGATGTTCAGAATCCACGAATCGGTAAAGCCCTCCGCGCCAAGGTAATAGATCGTGGAAGTCTTGCCGATAATGGTGCCGCAGTCGTCGATGCCGGAGAGCGGGAGCAGGCAGCGCGCAAAGCCGCGATAAACATGGTCCTGGTACCAGTTCACCGAATCGCGCAGCGAGGTCACGGAAGGCAGCTCGGAGGGCCGGGGATCGCCCGAATAAAGCGAGTCAAACCAGAGAAGCCACCAGGGCGAAACGGCGTAAGCCTCATCGTAGAGCTTCGTGCTTTCCATCATCTCGACCCGGCTGAAGGTATTGAAGGCGAGGATCTCCATCCTCGGGTTCGCAAGCCGGGCGCGGTCACACACCTCCTTCAGACCCTCGGCGTTCCGCTCGAGCACCGCAAGCGAGGGAAGATCGGTGGCGTCCTCGCCCCGGCATTGCAGGTTGGCGAAATCGAATTTGAGCACGGAGAGCCTGTGCTCGCGGGTATGGAAGTCGATGGCATGCTCCAGCAGGTGGCGGAAGGCCGCGTCCGAAAGGCAGGGTTTCTCCGGCCCTGACCAGCCCGGCGTGCTCTTGAGGTCGAGCGTGCTCGCTCCCAGGTCGAACCACAGCCCGGGTTTCATTCCGAGCGATACCATCCGCCGGAGAGCGGGCTCGTACCCCTGCGGCCAATTCGCTTGCTTGAAGGTCAGGTAAGCTCCGCGCGGGTCGTACCAGAAAGCGTCGAGCACGTAAGCATCAAACTGCGTTCCATCGCGCTCCTTCATCGCCTGGAGCTGATCGAGGAGTTCGTTCGTCAACGCCTCGGTCAGTTGAGGCTTGACCAGCGTGCCCAGTTCGTCGTGCGCGCCCCAATCGTTGTAGAGGGCCTCATTGTTTGGCGGACGGCGGGTGAGGTGGACCAGGTAGCTCCGGAAAGCATCCTCAATGGGCTCGTCCGCTCGTACCGTCGCACCCAGCACCGCGCGCTGGCTCCTCCAGGTTTTCCCGGGCTCGAGATCGGCATACGAAAAATGCGAGAGCACAATGCCTCTCTCGAGTGTCTCGTTCAGGGCCGCGGGATGCTCGATTCCCAGGAATAACTCGTTCCCAAGGAAAACGGGTTGGCCCACTCCACCGCGCCTGGGGTTACCGCCGGCAACCTCGAATCTCTCCACGCTGGCTCGAAGGATTCTCACCGGCTCGCTGCCCTGATTTGAAATCTCAAGCCACTTGAAGATGTACGCGTGCTCGCCGTCGGCTCGGTAGCGGACGTGAATCCCAAGCTCGGGCTTCTGCGATCGCCAGACAAGCTCGGCCTGAACGCCGTCCGGCGAAACGCTGAAGGTTTGCGGAGTGGTGTTGAAGCGGTTCAGGACGAATTCGTCGCCCCCGAAACGGCACAGAACTTCAAACTCCGCGGAGTTGACCGCAACTTCCGACCGGCCTCGGAGCGCTCGCGTGAAGGCCTGATTCGCTTCGGTCCCGAAAGTTCTCGAGACAAACTTGTTCCCGACGGTGAATTCTGCAGGAGTCTGTGCCGCAAGGGATGGGGCTATGAGCGAAGAGAATAAGAGGATCGAGCAAGGGCACGAAGCGATGAACCGGCCGTTCTCTCGCTTTGCACGAGTTCGAGAAACCGGCATTGGGGCCTAAACCTTCGAAGGCGAGTGGTCCGAAAGGACCTTGAATTCCACACGGTCGTCGCAAATCCGGCAGGCAGTCACTTCACCGCGTAGCCTCAGAATGGACTGCACGTTCCGCTGCAACACCTGCAAGCGCTCGACGGGCGTCAGCGAGAGCATCCAGCGAATCAAAGTGAGATCGACGCCATCCTCACTGTGCGTGAGCTTCGCCGAGGGCTCGTCGCCTTTGCCGGGCTTGGGTTCCACCGGGTTCGCCATGATGCTCGCCCTGCGGCGGTAGCTTATCAACAATGCACGCGCTTAGGCCCAATAATTCCGGTCGAGCGAGCGGTACTGAATGGCTTCGGAAATGTGGGCCGTGCCGATGCTTTCCGAGCCTTCGAGGTCCGCGATCGTGCGCGAGACTTTGAGGATGCGGTCGTGGGCGCGCGCGGAGAGGCCGAGGCGCGTCATGGCGCTCTCCAGCAGGCGCTCGCACTCTGCCGAGATGTTGCAGTACTTGCGCATCTGGCGCGGACTCATCTGCGCGTTGCAATAAATCTTCTCGCCCCGGTAGCGGGCGAGTTGCCGGTGTCGCGCCTGCATCACGCGCTCGCGGATCTGCTCGGAGCTTTCTCCGCCCGCGTCCTGGCGCAGCTCGCGGTACTTGACCGCGGGCATGTCGATGTGGATGTCGATGCGGTCAAGCAGCGGCCCGGAAATCTTCGAGACGTAGCGCTGGATCATGGGGGGCGTGCAGGTGCACTCGCGCGAGGGGTCGTTGAAGAAGCCGCAGGGACAGGGATTCATCGCCGCCGCCAGCATGAAGCGCGCGGGAAACGTCAGCGACATGCTGGCGCGGGCGATGGTGACCGTACCGTCTTCGAGCGGCTGGCGGAGCACCTCGAGCACGTTGCGCTGGAACTCCGGCAACTCGTCAAGGAAGAGCAGGCCGTTGTGGGCGAGGCTGACCTCGCCGGGGCGCGGCACCGCGCCGCCGCCGATCAGGCCGGCGTCCGAGATGGTGTGGTGAGGGTTGCGGAAAGGCCGCGTGCCCACCAGCCCCGCGCCGGGCTCGAGCAGCCCCGCCACGCTGTGGACTTTGGTGGTCTGGATGGCCTCCTCGAAGGTCAGGGGCGGCAGGATCGTGGGGACGCGCTTGGCGAGCATGGTCTTTCCCGCCCCCGGCGGCCCGATCATGAGAATGTTGTGCCCGCCCGCCGTCGCCACTTCGATGGCGCGCTTGGCGTGGAGCTGGCCCTTGACGTCCCGGAAATCCACATTGTACTGGCTGGCCGCGGCGAGCATCGCCGACGTGTCGACATGCGCCTGGGTGAAAGGCCGCGTCTCGTTGATGAAGTCCAGGACCTCCGGCAGGGAGCGCAGACCGTAAACCTTCAATTCCTGCACGACGGCCGCCTCCGCGGCGTTGTCGGGGGGAACCACCATTCTCGCAATGCCCTTCTGCCGCGCCATCCCGGCAATCGAGAGCGCTCCCTTGATGGGGCGCAGTCCCCCATCCAGAGAAAGCTCACCCAGAAAGAGCGTATTGTGAAGATCACTCTTCAAAAGCACGCCCGTCGTGCCGAGAATCCCCAGCGCGATGGCGAGATCGAACCCCGAGCCTTCTTTCTTCACGTCCGCAGGCGCCAGGTTGACGGTAATGTTCTGGAAGGGAAACTCCAGCCCGCAGTTCTTGATGGCGGACTTGATGCGCTCGCGGCTTTCGCGCACCGCCACATCCGGCAGACCCACGGTTGTATAGTTGGGCATACCCGCTGAAATATCGACTTCGACCTCAACCGGGTAGGCATCGATTCCAAACACTGCGGCACTGAAGGCTTTGAAGAGCATGGGCGCAACTTCCTGCGGGACTTGGCGAGGATTGCGGACGGTGCGGGCGCAGCGTCCCGAGGCGCCCGGCGAACCGGAGGCTCCTAGACGAGCGCCATTATACTCGAAGGCAACGGGCGGTGAGGGGCAAAGTGCTTTCTCGCAGGCCTTCGATGGCAGTCTGTCGGCACCCCGGCGAAAGACTCGCCCGGAGGTGGTCCGCAGGAATTTACACACCCTTGACGGCTTGCTGACACCTCGCGGCGGACCCCGTAGTATGCAACCCCTGAAGAGGTCACGCCGGCTGCTGCAAGCCGGACCTTTCTCATGTTGAGGCGGGCTCTGGTCACAATCCGGCAACACCCCTGGTCAACTTCCTTGGCCAAGGGGGTGGCGCGTCTGCCGGGGGTGGGCGGGCTGGCTCGTCGGCTCGCCTATGGCGTTCTGCCGCGAGGCGAACGAGTCTGGGCTCAGGTGAACGGCGGCCCGGGGCGCGGCCTGTGGATCAAAGCGGACCCCTACCACGAGGTCGGCTATCTGCGCGGCTGTCCCGAGGCTGGAGTGCTGGAGGCGATTCAGCAACACCTTCGGCCGGGCGGCTGCGTCTTCGATGTGGGCGCGCATATCGGTTTCTACTCGCTGGTTGCTGCCCGGTTGGTGGGGCAGCATGGCCGGGTTGTAGCCTTCGAACCCGATCCCGACAACGCGGATCTGCTCGAGGCCAACCTTCAGCGCAATGGATTTTCCCAGGCCATCACGGTGCGGGCGGCGGTCTGGCGGGAGAGCGGTCGCCTCCCGTTCCACCGCGGCGAGATCGATGACCCCAGATCTTCAACCCGCACGGGCGGGGTGCGGCCTCAAGCGACTCCCGGCAAGACAGGCCGAGACATCGTCGTCGAAGCGCTCTGCCTGGACGACTACAGGCCACAAGACCGGCGCCCGGACTTCATCAAAGTGGATGTGGAAGGCGCGGAAGCGGAGGTCATCGAGGGGGGGCGCCGGCTGTTGGAGGAAGTGAAGCCCATTCTTCTTCTCGAGGTTCACCACCCGAAGGCTGCAGAATTCCTCAAAAGGCATCTCACCCAGAAGGGCTATGAGCTGGACTGGCTACCAGCAACGCCCGGATATCCCTTTCTGCGCCATCTGCTGGCCCGCCCTCGCGAGCCTGTTCGAAATCTCAGGGAGTCATTTTGATCTGCGCCAGGGCCGTGAGTCCCAGGCCGCGGCCGCAATCGGTGGCGTAGATCAACGTTTTCGAATCGGGCAACCATGCAGGATGCGTGCAATTGCATTCGGCATTCGTCAGGCGACGGGCCTCAACGATTTCGGGCATTGCCTCCGTGGATTTGAACATCCGAGTGATCCAGAGCTGCCAGTCGCCCTTTTCTTCCATGCAGTAGGCGAGCCATTGGCCATCGGGCGAGGCCGCCGGGTAGCGGACGGGACCACCCCGCGGCGGCGCGGCGATGAAACGGAGCTGAAGTATTCGGCCCATGAAGAGGTTCGACTGCCCTTCCGGGCGTGCTGCGAACACCACGAGGTCGTCGGGGAACACCGTGGCTTCGAGAACATCATAATCGCTGGGGACCCATTGCCACTCCCGATTCAGAAGGTGGGCATGTTCAGCGTCGGGATGCAGCCCCTTGATCCAAAGACTTCCCCGCCCACGGTCTTCACGGATGAAGAGCAGCCAGCGGCCGTCGGGCGAAACCGTGGGCTTTTCACCGCTCTCTACGACCACGGCCGGCGGCCCCGCAGGAAATCCCAAGCCATCCAGGGAGAAGCGAATGATGCGAGAGGCTGTTCCAGCGAGCTCCACGAACCCTTCCCGGGACTCCGCCGAAAACGTGGGATGGAAGGCGTCGGCGCCAAAATCACCATATCGAATCGTCCCTCCGGTGAGGGCGGCCGTTCTGTACGTGTGCGGCCCCATGGTTGTGAACAGAAGCGCATGGCCCGCCGCGGCGGGTTCCGAGGCCAACAGCGATCCCGGCACCGTCGCTACGCGCAAAGCGTAGTTCTGGTAGAGGCCGGGGAGACGAAGGAAGTTGAGCGCGACACCGGCGGCCACCAAGGCGAGGAAGATGGCTCCGAACGCATATCCCTCGCGGGTCCGAAGGCGCTGGCACAGCCTGCCGGCATATGGCCGCGAAAGTTGCCAGAGGAGAAACGCCCAAAGCCCCAACATCGCGTACAGGCGCGGAAACGCCAGAAACGTCCACCCGCCGGAAGAAAAACGGTCCAGCCATCGGAAGAGCGGAAGACCCGCCAGAAGATAGAGGCAGACAAGCGCTCCTAGTTCCCGAGGCTTGCCCTGCGCCACGAGGCTGTCCGCGATCAGAGCCACCGCCAGAATCAGGACGCAGAGGTGATAGGAGGCGGAATGGGTCGAGAGGAGCAGCAGCAGGAAGACGTAGCATCCCCACTCCAGCTTCTCACGTGCGGCCTCGGGCCGCGAAGCGCCGAGCAACCAAAGGAAGGGAATAAAGAGCAGGGCCTGGCACAAGGGCTGCACAACAGCGTACAGCCGCGGACCGAAGAAAAAAGGATGCGGGTTCAATTCTGGCTCCGCAATGAAGAGCCGGTGCAGCAGCGCCGTCACGGAATTGAAATGAACGCTATAGGGATCGATCATTTCCCCCCGCAAAGCCCAAGGCAGAACCTGGGTCAAATAAACCCAATTCGCCTGGAATCCAAAAAGCAGCAGCGAAAGCGCGGCGACCACCACGCCCCCCAGCGCTAATCCCGCCACGCCGCGCCATTGCCTTTTGCGGAGGAAGAAAATGAAAAAGAGCGCGGGATAGATTTTGAGCCCGGCGCCGAGCGCGAGCGTCGCTCCCGAAGCCGCCGGCCAGCCTCTGAAGTAAAACCACGTGGCAACGGTCAGCACCAAAAGCAGAAGCGCGTACTCTTGCCCGTAGAGGAAATTCGCCCGCAGCGGATCGACAGTCAGGAAAGCGAGGAGGGCAATGCGTCGCCAGCCGAGCGAGGTCATCCTGCGAAGGAGCTCGATCGTAAAACCCAGAAGAAGAAGGTTGAAAACCAACCAGATGCGCTTTGCCTCGAGAGGAGGGAGGTGCGACAGAGGCAACATCGGCAACACGGAGAGATAAGTCAACGGGACGAAACCGACAAGCCGCTTTTCGATGCCGGCGTGATCTTTCTGCCGCTGGAACCAAGTCCAATCGTTCAGACGCCCCGGGGCATATCCCTGACGATAAACATGAGCAGCCAGGTAATAGTTCGGGAAATCAGTGCTGAGGTTTCGCCAGCCGGGAAGAAGGCCGCGCCAAACAAAGACGGCGACTAACACCAAGAGGAGCAGCCACTCGGCCGAAACGGGTGCCTCTGCAGCTCGCATCAGCGGCGCCGTCGAACGGCCCTCAGACGATGGCGAAGACCTTCCGTCGGCCATGGATCAGCCCCGGGACCGTGGTGCAGTTTGCCAGCGACCTTCGCTGTAAGCCAGAGCCCGCCGGCCCTTGCGAACCTTTGCGCGCGACGGAGCCGGGGTCTCGCGTGGCCCGCGCATTCTGGCGACATGGCGCGGTCGAGGCTGGCAGCGCGGGCAATAGTGGCTGCTGCGTCCGGCAATAACGATTCGCCGGATCGCGTGTCCGCAGCGGCGGCAAGGCTTTCCGTCGCGCTGGTAAACTTTGAGCCGCGGGAGGAAATTCCCCGGCCGCCCCTCGATATCAACGTAGTCGCGGAAGCTGGTGCCCTGGAGCGCCACCGCGCGGTCCAGCACTTTTCGCACCGCCCGGAAGAGCCTCTGCGCCGCTTCCTCGCCGACACGCCCCGGCTGCGAGAGGGGATGGATGCGCGCCTCAAAAAGCGCCTCGTCGGCATAGATGTTGCCAAGCCCCGCGAGCAGTTGCTGATTCATCAGCCAGCTCTTGATGGCGCCCTGGCGTCCCTGCATGGCCGCGAAGAACTGCTCCGCCGTAATCCGCTGGGCATCAGGTCCCAGGCGGGCCAATATCGCGTCCAGCTCCTCCTGCGTGCAGCAACGAAGCCTGCCGAAGCGCCGCACGTCGCGGTAACGGATTTCTTCGTTCCCGTCATCGAGGGCGAGGCGAACGTGCGTGTGCGGTTCGGAGGGCTCCGCGCTCGGCACCACCGTGACCTGGCCCGTCATTCCCAGGCGCATCAGGAGGTAACGCGCAGGCTCGCCGTCGCCGGCGCCCAGTTCGAGCGCCAGGGCTTTGCCCTTGCGCTGCAGGCTCTGGATCAATCTTCCTTCAAGCCGGGAAACAAACTCTTCGGGAGGCCCGACGATCACGCCGGGGTGAGAGATCTCAACCGCCGTGATGCGCCGGCCAAGGGCGCGTCCCTTCAGGCCGCGGAAGACCGTTTCGACTTCAGGAAGCTCAGGCATGTTTTACGAACAGTGACGAGTGCTGAGTGGCCGGTGACAAGCAGAGAAACTCATCCGCGATTCGATCGTCGGAGCGTCCACCGCCCATTATCTCCCGGAAGCCGGCGCGACGGGAACCAGGGCAACCACGCGCGTCGGACTTCCGGAACCGCCGCGAAACTTCATGGGCAGCGCGACCAAGCACGCGTCGGTGGCGGGCAGCGCACCCAGATGAACCAGGTTCTCGAGGTGGTAGAGACCGTGGGTCATGGTGAAGCGGTGGAGCTCGAAATCCTTCGACGGGCCATAGTCGATGCTGGGCGTATCGATGCCGAGGGCGGCGGGCGAGGCGCGCTCCACGAGATACCGCGCCGCTTCCAGCGAGAGCCCCGGGAAGTGCATCACGCCCTGCGCGTCCTGGTTCATGTACTCCTTCTGGGAAGGCCAGCGCGCCCCCCAGCCGGTGCGAATGAGCACGGCACAGCTGCGCGGAAACGGGCCGTGCACTCTCACCCAGCTTTCAACGTCGGCGAGGGTGAGACGGTAGTTCGGGTCTTTCTCTGCCTCGCCGCTGACGTCGATCACGACGGCGGGTCGCAGCAGAGTCTCCACGGGGATTTGATCGACGGTCTTGCCGCCGGAGTCGAAATGCGCCGGCGCGTCCAGGTGCGTGCCAAAGTGCTCGGGAATCTCCAGAGTACGCGCGAAATAGCCGTCGCGCTGGAGCGTGGCGACAACCTTGGCATGGAAAGGCGACCCGGTCGTTCCCTCGGGCCAGTAGGGGGATTGCTCGTCCAGCTCGTGGGTCAGGTCAACGATCTCGACCTGCCCTCGCTGCACGGCGTCGAGGAGTCCCGTCACGGCCGTTGCCTGCTGGGCCACGGCCTGCGCCGCGGGCAGCACAAGACACCAGACCATCAGCACTGGGACCTGTCGCTTGCACCCTGGCCGTCTCATAGCGCCTCACGAGGATCATCACGGGGGAAGAGAGCCACGAACGGATGGGGTCTTCAACGCCCAACGCGAACCGCCGGCCTGCCGCCGCCCCGCGAAACGGCGAACCCGATAGCTCTAGACCGCGACCTTGATGTCGTTCCCCTCGACCTTCACCGGGTAAGTCGCAACTTTCACCGCGGGGTTGTCCACATTCTCGCCGGTGCGAACATTCCACTCCCACAAGTGCCAGGGGCAGGAGACGACCTCCCCGAAAAGCGTGCCCTCGCCCAGCGGCCCGCCGCGATGAAGGCAGGTGTTGTCTGTGGCGTAGATAGCGCCCTCGACGTTAAAGAGCGCAATGAACTTGCCGTTGACTTCAACCGCCTTGCAGGCGCCCTTTTCCAACTCGGAAAGGCTGGCCACTTTCACGAACTCTGTCATGAAGGATTTTCCCTTTCGGGGGTTCGCTTGTCCGGCGGTCGCTCCGAGTGTCCCGAACGGTTTTGGATGAATGGCGAGGAGCCCGGCCTAACCGATCTGCACCAGTTCCGGCGTGCCGGCCTTGCCGATGCGAATCGACTTCTTGAACTCCTCGAGCATGCTTTCATCCAGGCGGACTTCCGTCGGCCGGCGCAGGACCTGATCTTTGACACACATCGTGTCGATCTTTTCCTGCAGCTTCAGCAGAGCGTAGAAGAGGTTTTCGGGGCGAGGTGGGCAGCCGACCACGTAGACGTCCACGGGAACGATCTTGTCCACTCCTTGCAGGACGGCGTAGGTATTGAAAGGTCCGCCGACGCTGGAGCACGCGCCCATGGAGATGCACCACTTGGGATCCGGCATTTGCTCCCAAATGCGCTTAATGGGAGGCGCCATTTTCAAGGTCACGGTCCCGGCGACGATCATCAGGTCGGCTTGGCGGGGACTGGGACGGAACACTTCCGCGCCGAATCGGGCCATGTCAAAGCGCGATGTGGTCGAGGCGATCATTTCAATCGCGCAGCACGCCAGGCCAAACGTCAAGGGCCACAGCGCTGATTTCCGCGCCCAATTGAAGACGTAATCCACCGTCGTAAGCAGGAAACTGTGATCGTGGCTGTGTTCGCTATACGGCATGTGCCCGCCTCGCGCAGATTTGGACCCGGGTCCTCAGCTCTTCCGGATACCCTGCCCCATTTCAATTATACTCCGCAGGCAATCGTTCTTCGCAACTTTCCCACCCCCTCGGTGCTCTCCGGCGGTTCGCATCGACGCCGATCTCCCATGCGGAAGCTCGAAAGGCCCTCACTGAGGCTTGGGCTTCTGGCCGCGAACCTGTGCCGCCTCCGCTTTGTTTCCCGATACTTCCAGAGCGCGCGCCTCGGCCTCGTAGGCCTGATAGAAGGTCGGATCGACCTCCCGGGCGGCATGAAACTGCTCGGCGGATTCGCGGTATCTCCCCAGCTTCAAGTAGCACGTCCCCAGGTAGAAGCGCGCGCCAAGGTCCTGAGGATTCACCCGCACCGCCTGCGAAAAGTATTCGGCGGCCTGGGCGTAATCCCCTCGAGGAAAATAGACCGCGCCGAGGACGTCATAGGCCAGGCTGTGGTAGGGCAGCACACGGACCGCCTTGGCATAATAGCTCATCGCTTCGTCCTGGCGGCCTTCCAGGGCCGCGATCTGCCCCAGACCGATGAACGAGTCATACGTTACCGTCGGAAGGGGGCGAAAGCTGCTTCGGTTCAACTGCAAGGCCGTCCTAAATTCTTGCGCCGCGCCTTCAAGGTTGCGCTCCCGATACTGCAACTCCAGGCCCCGGTGGACATGGACCAATCCTGCGTGGGGCGAGGCTTTCAGGGAATAGTTCCAGAGCGCGTCGTTGTTCCGCCAACGGGGAACGGCCCGCAGATCCTGAGCGGCCCAGAGAATCAGAATAACCAGCAACCCGGAAAGGACGGCCGGGGCGGGGTTCCACTTCTGCGCGCGCTCCGGCAACCACTCGAGGGCGAGATAAGACAGGGCAAAGCACAGACCCACGGAGGGCAGATAGGAAAATCGCTCGGCCACCAGGGGGAAGCTGAGTTGCCGGACGTCCAGGCAAGGCGCCAGCGTCACCGGCCACCAGAAGACCAGAAAGCTGAGCTTGGGGTCCTTCCTCCGAAACCACCACGCCGCCAGCAGAACGATCAGCGTTATCCAGGGCCAGGGCGACCTCAGGCTCGGACCCGGATCGAAGGTTCGAAAGACGTTGAGATTGGTGGGCCAGAAAAAAAGGCGCGTGTGCTCTCCCAGCAGCCCCAGCGCCGCACCGAAGAGACTCCAGGAAACCCTCCAGACCTGCCCCGCGCCGGAAAAATAGCCCAGCACCGCAACCCGAATGCCCACATAGGCGGCTCCCGCACTCATGTAAGGAACCCAGTGCGCCAGGCGGCCCGGCCAGGAGTCCTTCGATCCCGCAATCAACCAGTACGCAAGGACCAGCAACGGGAAACTCAGCGCCATTTCCTTGAAAAAGAGCGCGGGGAAAAGCGCCAGCGCCGCCGCAAGATGCCTCGCTCTCCGGCCGGATGAGGCTTTTTCACCCTGGAGGAACAGCAGAAA
>Ga0315268_10004754_pt1 | contig 14665 bp, 16 predicted proteins | sample C1_top_MG_FD_204535 | JGI IMG/M metagenome (GOLD analysis project Ga0315268, IMG submission 204535) | Sediment microbial communities from Yellowstone Lake, YNP, Wyoming, USA - C1_top | ecosystem: Environmental > Aquatic > Freshwater > Lake > Sediment | place: USA: Wyoming | collected 2017-08-01
GGGTATGAGGCTGTACGGCTATTACGGCCCGTCAGATGCGTTTATCAAGGATGTGACAGACAGACGCTCCCGCAAAGCATTGAGGGACGGTGCCATACCAAAGATCCGCCAGACTAATTCTGATTTGATCCATGCAGCCGGCATCCTCGCGCCATATGAGGATGAGAGGCTGAGCCTCGCGGCAATAGATACGGCAATAAGAGAACAGTCGCAGCAGCCGGACGCATCGCGATTCCCTGACCTTGAGACCAGGCTAGAGGCGCTGAAGAAGGCGTTTAACGATGACATGAAGAGCGCGTACCAAGTCGAGACTGTATATTATGACGCTGTAGACCGGTTCATGGCGACAGATGTGTTGACGAGCCATCATAGGACGGTATGCCCCTCTGATTTCGAAGCGACCGATGCGAAGATGATAGAACTGAAGAAAGGCCTTGCCGGTATACCTGGGTTGAGTGATGCGTACGGCCAGATAGCGCAGTTCAATCGGGAAGCATCGGCCGCGCTGTCTATCGAACTGAAAAGGGGCAATATCCGTAAAGATATTTCCAACCTGGGGGAGAATAAGAGGAAAATCGAGGCGCTGATCGCTTATGCCACTTCCGACCTGGAGGTGTTCGCGCAGATGTCCGAATCGCTCATGAGCCTGCATATGGGCGAGGACTGCGTCCAGCTCTATGACCTGAGCCGGGAGGAGCTCAGCATGTTCGGGCTGATGACGCAGTTCGGGGATCCGATGTTCAAGAAACCCGTGGAAAAATACATGCTCGGGCGCCAGATGGTCAAGGATGGGATGAAGGCTTCTGAAGTCATTCAAGCACTCGAGTTCGCTGAAAGCTTCGAATACAAAGGGATAAAGTACGGATGGAAAACACCGCACCTGGTCATCAAGGGCGAGATCGCACGGGTTAAAACCTACGAGGAGATGATGAGCTTCGGCGAACCGGAGAGGCCCCCGGTGCAATTGGACATCGATTTCAGCAATGGCAGATTTTAAATAGGAAATGAGCCCTGCACCTGAACTCTTTATTAATCATAACGGTACATAAATGACCAGTATGAACAGGAAGACTCTTTCTGCCGCGGTGATTGCCACGGCAATGGCAGGGAATATAGGTTCATTGTCTTGCGGGGGATCGCAAAAGGTTGCCGTCTTGCCGATTCCGATGCATGAGACTGTGGTGAAGCCGGTTGCGGTCGCTGTCCAGGATGAGGACGCCAAACGGGTCTCGAACCATTTCTCCAAATATGACCCGTATATAACGACCGTCTTGGATGCGGATTACACTGATGGCAAGAGGCAAGGAACCCTGATACGGCTCTCTAGCGTGCCGATAGAAATCCTGATTCAGAATTCCGATCCGGAGATAAAGAGGATCTATGGGCCTGTCGCCAACAGGTTCAACGCGTTCTATATCCTTGAGCACAACACGATGATCCTGGGGAGCGATTGGGAGCGATTCATCGACCACGAAGCCGCCCATCCCGTAGGAAGATTCGAGAAAGGGAAGCTGAGGATCAATATCAGCGGCTACGAAGGGCCGACATCGGACGAATTGACAGATATGCTCACCGAGCGCGCGAATCGGGCAAAGAAGGGGGGCTTGTACCCGGCATTGGAATCCATCCATGTGATTAGTATCAAGATAGCGGATCTGCTTATTGAATGGAGCGAAACGCTGATGGGCTTCATGCATGAAGCCAAACGCATCAATAAGGCCGCAGGTGAAGACAGGCAAGGGAAAAACAAGCAGCTGAGGTCATTGGGTCTGCGGGGATTGGCGCTGGAGAAGAATGTCAAGATAGAGCTGGCTTTCCTCGACAGCATCCGCGTAGCCTTGATGAATTTCGAGGTGTATAAGACAGATGTCCTCAAATGGCAGAACCGCTCCGGGGACCTCTGCCCCCCTGATGTCGAAGGGCTGCAGGATTCGATCAAGAGGATCGAGGCTGTATCAGACCTGCTTGTCAATAACCAGGCTGAATTGCAGATTATTAAATCTTTCAATGCGGTAGTTGAGACCCTGCTTCCGCCGACCCCAGAGGATCAGGCCAGGGGGGTCCAAGAGAACCCGCTCTTGAAAAAATATCATGATGAGCTGGCATTGGATATAGCCAACATAAGGAATTTCATGCTGGAGCCAGGGGAGATATTTGCCAGGATGATGGATTCAGGCTACACTGTATCGGTCGATGGGGACTGCTGGAACCACCCTCTTCTCAGCGAGAAGGAGTTGGACATCCTGAGCCGGATGAAACAAAACGGCCGGCCGATGCTGGAGAAACTGACCGGAAGGTACAGACTCGCGCTCAAGATGAAAAAGGACGGTATCGACCCGAAGGAGATACGGAGACAACTCGAATACGCCACGCACTTCGAATATAAGGGCGAAGTGCATGATTGGCCTGCGCAGGAGATAAGGATTGTCGGGAAGATCCCGCGCATCACAAGGGTGCCCCGGAATCCATGGGAGTATGATGGTGAGCCGTCATCAGAATACAAGACGCCCGCTCCGCTATATTGATATCTTTTCCTTTCCAAATAATTCCGCATGAAGTTCCTCTACAACGCCCCTGCGATACTCCATAAGGGTGCGATGATAGTCGGAGATACCCATTTCGGCATGGAGGCCAAACTGAGGAGGCGCGGGATATTCGACAACCAGTTCAGCCTCAGGCTATACGAACGGCTGGAAACCCTTCTCATGGAGCACAAGGCAAAGAAACTCATCCTGCTCGGAGATGTCAAGGAGGACATCACAATGCTCGACCGCACTACCCGCGACATACTCTCGCGGCTTTCATTGCACGCGGAAGTGATAATCGTGCGCGGGAACCATGACGGCGGGATAGAAAAGGAAGGTGGCGCGAGGATCATCGATCCACAAGGCTTCGTCTATGAAGGGTTGGGTCTTTCGCACGGCCATTCATGGCCCGCTGATGAGCTGATGGAATGTAAATATCTGGTCTGCGGGCACCAGCATCCCATGATAACCATGAGCGACACGCTTGGTGCAAGGCACAGCGAGCCTGTTTGGCTGGTCGCTGATTGCGACGGGGAGAAGCTGCTGGAGCAGTATCCGCACGCGAATGAGAAATTGAAACTCGTTTTAATGCCCGCGTATAATCCGATGGTCGGATCCATGATAAATCACGTCGAAAAAACACATCTCGGCCCCGTTCTTAACAACAATCTATTTAAACTAGATGATGCTATAGTATTCCGTTTGGATGGTTCGAGTCTGGGAAAACTCGGCAGGATAGAGTGATGACCTATGGGCAAGCGGCGCGGAAGAGAAAGGTTGGAGCGATGCTCATCATGCGGAAGAGCGGTGCCACGCGACAAGGCGGTTGAGCACAGCAAAAGGACCCATTTTACTACTGATTTGAAAGAGGACAATGTCACATACACCGGTTTCTCTGATGTATATTACTGCATCAGCTGCGCGAAGCACAGGGGCATCTTCGAGATCAAGAAAAGGGAGAACGCGCGCAAAAGAGAGAGGGAAATGTATGGATGAGATATGCTTCGAAGGCAAGAAGTATGTCGCATTGAAGCATGACATCGGAAACCTTCCGCTCATTGTTGTCAAGGCGAAGAAAGGTTACATCGCCTGCAGCTACATAGACAAGGAGACTGCCGAGAAGGTCGGCGATATCGCTGCCTTCGTGTCTGGAGTTAAGGACCTGGAAGACCTCAAGAAGGCAAAGATAAGGGTCGCGACCACCTGGGCAGAGGATCTGGGCATCCGCGAGGGCATGAGCGTGAAGAAGGCGCTCGAGCTGATGGATGGTGTCCAGGAATAGAAGCGAGAAAAGACCAGTCCCAAAAAATTAAAAGGAAAAAGCGCGCGTGTTTCGATACGAGCGAGCGGAAGCGCGCGTTAATCGGATAACGAGCGCACGAGAATTGGGTTTTTGTTTGTATTTTTTTCTGTTTATCTTGTTTTACTGTTTATCCTCAGCGCCCCTAGAGCTATGAGCGGCAGTATGAAGACCATATTGCAGAGGCCTTCATTCGTGATCCCGCTGCTCCAGTTGTTCTGCATCTGTATAATAGCCGCCGTCTTCTTGGCTTCATCTATACATAGGTCCTGGCTGGACTGGTCGCCGAAAAGCGTGGTGGTGGCATCGATGCGCTTATCATTGATCCCGGTGCAGACGTCCACATTTCCGGATATCCTGGCCACATCGAACAGGCAGCTGTCCCGCTCGGTCTGGGCCCGATATCCAAGGTCGTTGCCAGAATTCCCTGAACCAGGGCCGCCGAAAAGCGTGTAGATCGATTCGCATATCGATCGCCCGGCATATCCCCGGTCGCTGGATCCAACACCGATATAGGCCGCTGTGATGGCTGCGGTATGGTAGCAGGATATGCGCTGGGAGACTAAGGGCATGGCGTTGCACTGCGAGGTTGTCGTCAGGCCGATAGCGCCGCTGAGGATAATGGAGGCGAGGGTCAGCGCAAGCAGAATCAGATGTTGGCCGCGCATACCGGGTTCAACCCTTTGCTTTTTCAGCATACGGTTTGAGGAGCGCCTTGGCTTTTATCAGGACTGTCGCGATATCCTTTTCGGTTTTAGCTCCTGCGCAGATGACCTTGCCGTTCTTGAAGAGGAGGAGCGAAACCTTCGGCTCCTTGAATTTCAGTATGGCGCCGGGGAACTGCTCGGGCTCGTACTCCACGTCTTTCAGCTTGTATGCGATCCTGTAGAGGTCGAGTTCCATGCCTAGGGATGCTGACGCGACGATGTTGGTAATGTCGATCTTAGGCTTCTTGGTCTTGGTTATCCGTTTAGCGTAAGGTGTCAGCATCTTTATGGTCTTGTCGATCGTCTTCTCTATCAGCTCCCTTTTCTTGCAACCGACGCAGACGACCTTGCCGTTCTTGAAGAGGAGGAGGGATGCCTTGGGCTCCTTGAACTTGAGGATCGCGCCCGGGAACTGCTCTGGCTCGTACTCGATCTCCTTGATCTTGTTTGCCAGGGCATAGAGGTCGAGCTCGAGGCCGAGCGAGGCTGATGCTACCATGTTCGTGATGACGAATTCGGGTTTATGTGCCAAAAATACCACCTATTTATAGGTATTTATAAAGGCTGAACGCCTTTTAAATATATTGTATTTATATAGGCAGCCCAAGGCACGTCGGTATCGCCCTCATCCATGGCTTTTATAAAGACTTTTGCGCATCATCTTCCTGAATAGCTGTACAGCCCCATCGAGAGATAGGGGTCTAATGCTTCATGTGATGTCAATGGTCAAACCTTCAAGAGGAGCTATGAGCGGCAGGACAAGGAAGCTCAAGGGCAAGAGCATAGTGAGCGTCGCGAAGTACATGACGGAATTCAACCTCGGCGACAAGGTCGTGATAACGCCCAGGGCGAAGAACATAGGGCTGCCGCATCTGCGCTACGCCAACAGGCACGGGATAGTCATGGAGAAGAGAGGCACGAGCTATGTGGTCGAGGTGAAGGACCTCAAGACGAAGAAGTTGGTCGTCGTGAGCCCGATCCACCTGACGATGTGCAAATGAGGTGAAGAATCATGGAGATCAAATCATCCAAACCGGTTCCGCTCTCGGAGGCCAAGGAGATCCTTTCAGAACGGAGCAAGGATTCCGAGATGGGCTACGAGCAGAGCCAGGCCCTGGAGAACATGGAAAGATACTCGAAGACGGATCCCGATAAGGTCAAGAAGCTTGTCGCGAGCCTTATGGAGAACAAGAAGATAAGCAAGGAGGCCGCGGTCAAGATTGTCGATATAGGATCCGAGAACCCTTCAACGATAAAAGCGATACTTTCGAAGGAGAAGATAGATATTTCCGAAGAGGAGATGCAACAGATTATAAAGGACATAGCATAAGGGGATGGTTATGGAGGACTACGCATGGGTGATAGAGTACATGCCGCTAGGTCACTCCGAAGCATTGCGCAGGGAGGCTGCGGTCCAGCTCCTGGGTGTAAGGTATTTCACGCTTCTTGAAGCAACAATTGACCCGGTCTCCAGCATCGTCCTTGGCCAGAAGGTTTGCGTTGGCAAGGAAGGCAGGAAAGAGGTCACGCACATCAAGGGAAGGCTGAATTACTCGGACCTGACGAACGGCGCTCGCGAATTCCTGCCCGGTATGCTCAGGAAAGCGGTCGAGGAGAGGGAAGCTGATTTCATAGCATTCATCAACAACGCCAAACCGATCTCGATCCGCGTGCACACCTTGGATCTTTTGCCAGGTATAGGCAAGAAGAACATGGAGATGCTGCTGAAAGAGAGGGAGATCAAGCCGTTCGAGAACTTCCCGGAGCTGCACAAAAGGGTGCCTTCGCTCGTGGATCCGATTGGAATATTCGCCCATAGGATAATGAACGAGCTCGAGGGCAAGGAGAAATACTACTTATTCACAAAACCGCCTGCGGCCCTCATGCCGAAACCGGGCTACAGATGATTTTCTTCCAAAGCCAGCGATTTTTGGTTAGCGAATTCAAGGGATTCCTATGGACTGGGACACGCTCGCGTACTGCGGCCGCTTGGCCATAAAAAGCTGAGATCCATCTGGAGCGGATCACTTCTTCGTAAGCGCCTCGATCTCATCGAATACGCCGTTGAAATCAGCGTCATGGAGCTCGATCACGCCGTCGTTGTTTGGGTCGCGCTCGTCTATTATGCCGTCGCTGTTCACATCCCAGGCGTCAGGAGTCCCATCCCCATCAGAGTCATAAACATCAGGGATGCCATCCCCAGTCATATCCCAGGCGTATGAGTCCTTGCCACGGAAAAAGACATGCCATTTGTCTATCTTACCATCGAAATTCGTGTCGAAAAGGAAGGTATCCATGACGCCATCCCCGTCGCTATCCATGGAGATATAATCTATCTTGCCGTCATTATTGGTGTCTGTCAGGTTCATCTTGCTGATAGCCGTGGCAGCAGGATCTGCGGCTATCAAGAAAGAGCCGTTCGAAGAATAGAGTATACTCCCCGGATTGCCAGCACTCGCATTCTGGTGTGTCAAATTTTGCGCGCTCTGGTTGTCCAGGCTCAGGTTCCCAGCAGGGAATTCGTCTGCGCTCTTGCAGCAGCCATAAAGCATCGCGAGGACAAACGCCAGGATTATGATGGTGTTTTTCATATGATCACCCGGTTGGGATGAATGTCGCGCTGCTGAACCAGCCGCCAGCTACCCGTGTGAACTTTTCATTGGTATTGATATCGGTGTAGACGCCGCTAGCGTCCTGATGCAGTATCCTGCCGTTCCAATTGAAATAACCCTGGTTCCGGTCGGATATCATTTTTGTCACCAGGATGACCTTGCCGACTGTCGCATCGCCCAGGGTGCTGAAATATCCGGTCGGGTCCACCAGTTTCGCGATTTTCATGCTTCCGTCAAGGACTATGAGCCCGACCTTGCTGCTGTCTTCGATGTTGGTCTGGGACAGGATCTGGCCCTTTTCCAGAAGGTCTTTGCTGTCCAGCACTGCGATATATATCGTTGTCCCGGTTGCGTACGATTCGATCCCGATTGGCACTTCTTTGCCAGTCGCCCGGCCATAAGCGACAAGCTTGTTTGCGATGAAATTAGACCAGTCTAGAGCGCCGCCTACGCCATATTCGCCGCCATAGAGCCATTTGGGGGGGTTCATTACCTTGTCCCCAATATAGGATAGGCCGCTTGCCTCGTTTTTGCATTGCTCGCAATTTTGATAGGTGTATTCCTGAAGGGCGATCTCCCTTGCGAACGGGTCGTTGTTGTTGGCCGCGATATCCCGCAGCGCCTGCTGTTTGGCGGGGTCGTTGCCGATGACGCCCAGGTAATAGTCCAGCCTCGCAAGCCCGTAGACGTTCTTGTCCATATACTTTTTCATCTCATCCGCCATCATCATTGGGCGGTCGGAGTAGAGGGATTCTATCGTATCCAAGCCGGTGGTGTCCATGGAGCGGTTCTTCAGGTCAGCAAGGTACCGATCCTTGAGGGATTTGGCGTTCTTTTTGTTCTCTTCTCCGACGCATTTCGGGTTGTATGCGCAGTCATCATCAGCGCAATCCGTCTTTCCGTCCATATCCTCGTCCACGCCATCTGAACAGAAGAGCTCATGCTCGGGAGGCGTTCCCTGGCAAAAGCAATCGTCAGGGCAGTTTGTGCAGTTCTCTGAGCCTTCGCATGTTCCATCGCCGCAGACTGGCTGGCCGGAAGCGCAACCTTTAGCATCCCCGACAGCCTGGGGTGCGCACCTTTGCCCAGGGTCGCAGGCGCAATCGAGCTGGCATGTGTTGCAGTTTTCGTATTCGAACGGGGAGCAGGTACCGTCGCCGCAGTGTTGGTGGCAGAAGGTATTGGTTGCGGGGTCGCACACAGTCCACTCTGTCGAAGTCGTGCTTATGCATGCATAATCGTACAAATCTGTCTCTTCGCAGCTGAGGTTGCCGCAACCGCAGTCGGCCGGGCAGGTCTTGCAGGTCTCCCCGATGTTTTTCCCGTTCTCGTCCTTTTTCATGTCGCAATAGTTGTCCCCGCACACAGACGGCTTTGCGCAGCCGGCCTGGTCGGCATTCTCAAGGGTCGGGGCGCATATGAAACCTTTGCCTACCAGGGCTTCGCAATCGCAGTCATTCGGGCAGCTGGTGCATGTCTCAGGGCAGTCAGCGCAATCACTCATGAAATTCCGGCTCCGGTTTTCCCAGTCGCATGTGTTGTCCCCGCAATAGGAGACCTTTATGCATGCGCCATAGGTATCCGAGGAAGTGTCGACATCGCAATAGTCATAAGGCCCGTATGGTTGACGAAAAGTATCCTGCGATGCCCCATACGCCTGGTAGTACCCATAGTTGCTCCAATTAGCAGTACACCCGCAATCAGAGGGACAGTTCGCGCAATTCTCAACGATATGGTCCTTATGGTACTTCGCAGGAGTGTCGTAATCGCAGAACCCGTCCCCGCATTGGGCGATATGGACGCAGCCCATGCTTTGGTTTTCAAAAAATACAGATTCAGAAGCGGAATTGTAGGTCGGATTAGGATCGCAACTGGATCCTTTTGGGCAAAGGCAGTCTGCTGGGCAGGTCTTGCAATTCTCAGGTGGATAACTCCCTCCGCAGATGCCATCGCCGCATGTCGAGAAAACAATATTCACTGCAAGGACCGACAGGATCAACAAGACGTATACGAGAACCTTCATTACATCCCCGCATCGGTATTACAGCGGAAAATATAAATGAGCGATTGTGTGAGACGAATTCGAAATCGCATACCAAATCGAGATCGAAAAAGAAAAGAAAATTGGGCCCGCCCAGGATCGAACTGGGGATCTTCGCTGCACTTAGGCATCAAAAAACCTTGTAAGAGCGACGTCTTAACCACTCGACTACAGGCCCTTGTGTTTTCAATCTTTGCCGGATACGCTTTTTATTCTCTCCCTGCACTGCTTGCAGAACCTCGCGCCTTTATTATCCACATCCACTATCGAATTCGAGAAGACCATGACGCAGAGTGGGTCATCGCAGTGCTCGAGGCCGAAGGCATGGCCCAGCTCGTGTATCATCTCTTTCTCTATGCGCTCCTTGAAGAGCTTGGCCGCGGCCACATGATCGTGTTCGGATTCCATCACGGATCTATAAAATCTCGGGTCCAGGCGCGCGGTGGAGACGATTGCTGCCTCGTCATGCGCCAAGCCGAAGACGAAATTCAACGGCTCGCTGTAAAGGTCCTCCTTCGTTATGAAGAGCGCATAATCCGCATCGGGCGAGGCGAAAGCGATGAGCTCATGGAGCAAGAGATCGGCATCGTATTGGTTGCGCGGCGCTTTGAACGCACGGGTAAGAGGCGGGTCCAGAAATCGCATCGAGACGCTTGAACGAAATTCCTTTCGGATGTTCTGGATGATGCTGTGGAATCCGGGAAGGGTCGTTCCGACGAGAAATATCGCGATTCTCATATGTATCAGCAATAGGACGGTGAGTCATGGATAAACAAGAAATAAACCGAGGGAAAGGAAAAAAATAAATGAAAAATAAAGAAAAACAAAAAAACTAGACGTTGAAGTATCTCGAGAGCTCTGTCCCGGTTATGTTCTTCAGGGAATCCTGGTGCTGCCTCATCTTGAGGTCCAGGTAATCGCCCAAGAGCTCACTGGAGACGACCCCTTTGATGAACTTGTTGTCGCTCTGTAGGGCCAATATGGCTTCATAAAGCGAAGCGGGCATTGCCTTCTCGACCCTTGCCTTCTTGCCTTCGATTTCCAAAGGTTCGCCAGGTTCGATCTTGCTCTTTATGCCGTCCAAGCCTGCTGATACGACAAGGGCGTAGGCAAGATACGGGTTCGCGGACGGGTCGCCGGACTGGTAGACCACGCGTTTCACCTCTTTCACGTTCTTCTTCGTGAAGGGCGCAAAAACAATCCCGTCTTTCCTAACCGAGCTCCAGCCGAACTTCCTATTCGCAAAAGCCAGATTCTTGTAGGAGTTCGGGGTCGGCGAGGTGAAGAGCGAGAGCGCGGGCGCATGCTCGAGCAATCCGCCGATGTAATAGCGGGCGGTCTGGCTCAGTTGCGCGTACTCCTCCTTCGGGTCATAGAATATATTGTTGTCGCTCGTCTTCCAGAGGCTCACGGAGACTGACAGGTCGTTGCCTTTCTCGCCTTCGACAGGGTAGGGCATGAACGTGGCTGCGGCGTTCACTGCCGTTGCCAGGTTCTTGGTGATGAATTTCAGGGTGTTGAAGGCATCCCCTGCTGCCGCGAGGTTGCGCTCTGTGAGCTCGAAGCTCTGTTGTGCTGTAGGCGCTAGGCCGTGCCTGTGCGAATCCACGAGCATACCGAAGCTATCTTCCATGGTCTCGCAGATCTGCGTCCTTGCCGAATACATTGAGTCATACGGCGTCGCGACGAAAGAGCCGGTCTTCTCATTGGACATTGGCGAAGGTCCCCATCGTGCTTCCCTGGAATCGAGCAGCATGCCTGTGCCTCTTCCGCGGGTCGTCTTGTCGGTAGTGACTGTATCGAATATGTGGCAGTCCACTTCGGCACCTACCAAGGCATTCTTGATGCCTGCTGCGCCGAGGTTTGTCTCCACCCTCTGGGCGACATATCGCGGGTCTTTGAGGAACCGCTCCTTCTTTATCGCGGTGTAGATGTCGCAGATGAGTCGTACTGTCGCCGGCTCCCATGGCAGCCTGGCAAGGGTGTCTGGGTCTGGCATCATGACGAGTTCGCCCTGGTCAGATGGCCCGAAGATCTCTGAGAGGTCAGCTGCATGCATGCCGTTCCCGAAGCTCGCTTCCTCTATCTTGCGGTTCGAGACGCTGACGCGGTGCATCAAGCCTTTGATATCATAGACCTGGAGGTCGACCCACCTGATCTCGTTAGTAGCGATATATTTCAGGACATCATCTATTGCCGACAATTTACCACCTCGATGGTGCATTTATAACTCTATATAGAAATAAATAGGTTTCGAGATGGCCCGCTGGATGGAAGCCGGGCTGGAAAAATACGATTTCTCAAGCGGATGAGTGGGTCTATGTTCGGGACATCAGGGATACGGGGGATCTACGGCAGCGAGATCACCGAGGAGCTTGCCAACCGCGTCGCTAATGTCTTCGCATCCGGAAAACTGGTCCTTGCAAGGGATATCAGAAAGAGCGGCATCTCTCTTTTGAAGGCGGCTGCTGAGGGAGCAGAGGAAGCAGGTTCTGATGTGATAGATATCGGGATATGCCCCACCCCCACGCTCGCGCTTGCAACAATATCAAAAAAAGCAATCGGTTCGCGCGCAATCATGATAACTGCTTCGCACAACCCAGAGGAATTCAATGGATTGAAGCTTATCGAAAATGGGAAAGAGATAGGCAAGACAATGGAAAAACAGGTCGAAGGCGCATTCAAGCAAAAAAAATGGAAAACGAGCGCTATCAAGGGTTCGCTTTCCCAGGATGATTCGATAATCGATGAGCACAAGGAACTGGTCCGCAGTCTTGTGGATGCAGACCGAATAGCTAAGAGAAGGCCGAAGATAATCGTCGATTGCAATGGCGCGGCATCAGTCATCACGCCGCAGCTGCTTACGGATCTTGGATGCCAGGTCATCAGCACGAATTCATCCATGGAGCGTTTCAACAGGCCGTCCGAACCCAATGCGAAGAACCTTGCGTATCTTTCCTCGCTCGTGCCGGAGATGAAGGCGGATTTCGCGATAGCGCACGACGGGGATGGGGACCGATGCGTGATTGTTGACGAGACAGGTGCTGTCCTGCCGTTCGATGCGCAACTGGCCATGATGATAGAGCACGAATTATCCGATTCAAATAATGAAAAAGACAAAAAAGGAAGCGGTAGCTCGGATAATAAAAATACACCGAAAAACAAGAAAATCATTTCAACTATCGAAGCGTCGCTCGTAATCCGCGAAGTCGTGGAGAACGCGGGCGGGACCATCGAAATCACTCCGGTCGGGAGCACTTACATCGGAGATATGATGGAGGAGAACGGCGCGCTTTTCGGAGGCGAACCGTGCGGGGAATATATCTACCGCGATAGCGTGCATGTCCCTGATGCTGTCCTTGCTGCTGCGAAATTCGCGGGGATATTCTGCGAGAATGGTGCGTTCTCGAAATTAAAGGCAAAATACAAACAAAATCCGATGAGTCGCGAGCGATTCGCTACAAAAGACAAGCAAGCGGCAATCGAGGCGATAAAGAAAGCGCTTCCATCTCTCGGAATCGTTGGGAAAATACGCGGCGATGACGGGGTGCGTATCGACGAGGATGATGGTTGGTTTTTGGTCAGGGCATCAGGAACCGAACCAATTGTGAGGCTTACGATGGAATACAAGACGCAAGGAAGGCTTGATGAGCGGAAGAAGAAAATCGAATCGCTGATCCGCTCGAAACTCTGAAAATAGATACCTCCGGAGCCTTCGGATGGCAATTACATATCCTCTATAATACCTTTTCCTCCAAAGCATTAACGGGGTGGTGATTTGTTCGTAGCAGTATTATCCGACAAACCCGAATTGAGGGAGCAATTCTGCAAATCAGCAGGCAAGGAGATGAGCAAGGATGAGCTCGGCTTCTATAGTATTGAATCCGATGGCAAATTGATAACACTGATCGACCCGGTCATATATCCTGAGAAGATCCAGCCCCTGCTCTATACGCTGTCCATGGCTGATTACGCTGTCTTGATAGTCGATGCGCTATCGCCGAAAGTGGGCGAGATAATCGTTGCTTTGAACGCATTGAAGATGGATAAGGGGGTAATCGTCTCGAAGGTACCGCTTCCTTTAGCTGGAACCTCGCTAGAGAAGTTCGATAAGGTCGCGGATATGGATGCGGCTAAAGCCAAGATTCTCTCAAGCGCTCGGGGAGAGAGCGGAGAGAACCTGGTCGCGCTCGTGGATAAGACTGAGGCAGTGAAATCAGTCGGCAACGTCGCTCACGGCATAATCAAGGCTGGGAAACTGAAGCTCCATGACAAGATATTCATCCTGCCTGAGAAGAAGGATGTGGAAGTCAGGAGCATCCAGGTGAACGGCAAAGAGGTGGAGGAGGCTTCTGCCGGGCAGAGGTTCTCGATGGCATATCGGGGGGAGCCGATAGGCAAGGGGATTTTAGTGCCGATCCGCCACGAATACGAGGTCGAAAATATAGTGAACGGCAGGTTCTCGAAAAGCCCTTTCTTCAAGGATGAATTGAAGGGCAAGATACACGCTTATTCGAATATGCAATTCGTCGAAGGCAATATGACGGATAATGATTTGACATTGAGCGAACCCATAGCTTATGAGAAGGGCGAGCTGATACTGGTCGTGGATGCGAGCAACCAGAAATTGAGGATTGCAGGGCCGTTCCAGAGCAAGTGGTGAGTCGGGTCTGACAATAAGCGGTATTCTTTAGGCTCGCTCATCACGCTCGCTTAGCTCGCTATTCGCTCGCTTTTCTTCCGTTATTCTCCAATAGTCAACTTGTGTACTGGATGAAGCCTTCGGCTTCATCAGTCTGGACGTATCTTCAAATTGCGAAGAATTAGACGTTGTTCAGTATCTCCATCGCCTCGTCCTTGCGCTCGAACGGGACGAATATGTGGATATGCCGGTAAGCCGAGAACACATTCACGCTGATCCCTTCTTTTGCCAGGGCTTCGGTTATCTTGGCTAAAAGCCCGACAGTGAAAAGATCGAAATGCGTTTTCAGGGTGATGAAAGCGAAAGGCCCGAATATCTCTTTCCCAGAGATCCCGGATATCTCGGATTTGACATCCTCATAGAACACGATGCTGAGCCCTTCCTCCTCGTTGAAGACATCCATGATGCTGTTGAGATAACCGCTCAGCGCCATCAGCTGCGATTCATCGACAGATGCGAAATAGTACCTGCCCTTATCCAGCGCAGGTTCCATCCTGTGTAATAGCTTACCTAGATCAGATTCACCGACCATCCTTACCACCCCTTGATTAGATAAAAAACGCAAAAACTATAACAATTCGCCTCTCGCTTGCTCTATCTGGTGCCGCGCAGCATCCTGCTTCCTGCGGAATTCTGGGAGGATGGCGTTCGAGAAGCGCAACGGCAGCAATTCGTCGTAGACATCCTCCATCATCTTGAAATAGAATTCCGCTTCGTGCTTATCCCCGCGGCGCAATGACTCGTACATCTCTCGTTTAAGCTCCCCGATCGCATCAAG
>Ga0315268_10004755_pt1 | contig 14665 bp, 15 predicted proteins | sample C1_top_MG_FD_204535 | JGI IMG/M metagenome (GOLD analysis project Ga0315268, IMG submission 204535) | Sediment microbial communities from Yellowstone Lake, YNP, Wyoming, USA - C1_top | ecosystem: Environmental > Aquatic > Freshwater > Lake > Sediment | place: USA: Wyoming | collected 2017-08-01
AGAAAGGTGACACTCAACACGAGAAGCAGCAAGATGCCGGTGATCCACTTGGCATCCACGTGCCAGTAAGGTCGAGGTTTGTGAGATGCTTGTGTACTCATATTCGCCTTCCTTTCGGGGTTGGAGGCATGCACCAGCTCTATACTTGAAAGCAATTTAAATAAACTGGTTTTGTGATATCAACCACCTGCTTGATTCAGCAGACATTCAAACCGATTCGCGAAGTTTTACATCAACGGTGCAAATGTGATTCTTTAGCCAGTCCACCATCTCCTGTTCCAGTTTCACCACATCTTCAGGCAAGGCACCCAGTGGCCAGGTTTTATAGACCAACTCCTCTATCCAGGCTTTGAATCTTTGGTGTTCCTGCTTGTTTACATACCTGGCTGGGCAGTGGTACAAATCCATAATGTTTTCCTCAAAGCGGAAATGGGTATCAGTGTAGCGCAGGAAGAATAACAGTGTATCCGAACAGGCTTGTTCCCCATTATTAATGACAATGGCTTTTTCAAATTCATTGAAACGGGATATCCACTCCTTGTGCTGGTTATCCACCTCCGGCACGCCGGTGGCCATGGTCTTCTCATCCCATTCGATCATTTTCTGTTTTGCCTGCCATTCATGAATGCTCATTTTCTTGGCCATTCAGCGAACTCCTTCCCTCCGATCAGAAAAGACAGGTCATGTGCTGGCATTATTCTACTCTCAAACCTGGAAGAAAAATCCTCCTGGTTAGATTAACACTCCAAGACCAACAGGGGTTCATTCTTAAAATCTTTTTCCGTGGACAAGCTTCTCTGATTCGATTTCTTTGTAGTGGAACTTGCATGCATTAGGTAATGCCTAGAAGGGCAGGGTTAGAATCCTGCCCTACGAACGAAGCCATAATAGATTTTAATTTCAAGAAAATTGAACTTAAAAGTTCACCTTCTATTCAGGTCGATATGGCGCTTTGGAATCGATATTACCCACGAACTGTGGCAGTTTTTTATGTCCCAGCATCTGGCGGATGGCCATATTTTCCCCCAGGTGATACCAGTAATGATAGATCAAACGCTGGAGCAGGTTGCCAAAAGTGATGTCGGTCGGCTTCCCATCCCGGACGATGCATTGCAACAATGTTTTCGATGTGAGTTCATCCAACCAGGGATCGGCTGTCCGGGTGATTTTCTTCCAGGCCGCCAGCACTTCCTTAAGGGAAGGAGTGCTGGCGGGTGCACCATAAGCGTAATCTCTCTGGATGTGCGGGTACAAAACTTTGCCCTGGGCGAAGAACAGGAAGTACCTTTGTTCCTGCCACGCCAGGTGACCAACATTCCAGCTGATGCAGTTCATGGGTAGAAATCGCTGGCGGGACTCTTCCTCGCCCACACCCTTGATGCCGCGCATGAACTCACTGCGGGTAAAACGCACCTGTTCGACCAGGGGATGAGTCATATACGATCCTTTCGTTCAAGCAGGTTTCCTTGCTCGGAAAGATGGAATATTCGCTCAATGGAACTGATTTCATTATACAAGCATTCAATTATGATGACCCGCTCCGCTGGATGCAGGCAGAAAAATTGAATCTAAGGTAAGATTCCTGCTATTCTGATTTCGGAGTTGACATGCACGCACGACGCGCCCTGTTGTACGTCCCCGGCGATGACCGCCACAAGATCGAGAAAGCCGTCAGCCTCCAACCGGATTGCATCTGCCTGGACCTGGAGGACGGCGTGGCTGCCAGTCGCAAAACCGCTGCCCGCCAGGTTATCACCCGCGCCCTGACTGAATTGGATTTCGGCCGCACCGAACGCCTGGTGCGCATCAACCCGGTCGGCAGTGGGTTGGAGGCGGATGAACTGGAAGCCATCCTGCCGGCCCACCCGGATGGAATCGTCATCCCCAAGGTGGAAAGCTCCGATCAGGTGGCCTGGGTGGCCGACCAACTGGAAACTGCTGAACTGACCCATGGCTGGCCGCTCAAATCCCTCAGCCTGCTAGCCGATGTGGAGACTGCCCGCGGTTTCCTACACCTGAATGAGATCGCCGCCAGCCCGCGCCTGGAAGCCATTATCTTCGGCGCCGAGGACCTGGCTGCCGACATCGGCGCCAGACGTACACCCGAAGCCTGGGAGGTGTTCCACGCCCGCAGCGCCTTGCTGCTGGCCACGGCTGCTTATGGCTTGCAGGCCATTGACATGGTCACCATCGACTTTAAAGATACGGATAAATTAATCCGCGAAGCCCGTTTTGGCGCCCAATTAGGTTACAGCGGCAAACAGGTCATCCATCCCAACCAGGTGCAGCCAGTCCAGGAGGCTTTCACCCCCGACCCGGCTGCCGTGGCACACGCCCAACGGGTGGTGGATGAGTTTGAAGCCAACCTTAAAGACGGCAAGGGAGCCTACGCCCTGGATGGCGACAAGATGATCGACATGCCGCTGGTCAAGGCCGCTCGTTCGGTGTTGTTGCGCGCCGCCTCCACTTCCAGGGACAAACCTTGAGCGGTGGGGCGCTCATCATCATTCTCGGTCTGGTTTCGGCTGCCACCTGGGGTGCGGCAGACTTTTTCGGCGGCCTGGCTGCCAAGCGTTCCCCCGCCAACGGTGTGGTCATTTTCGGTCACCTGGGCAGCCTGTTCCTTCTGCTACCGGCCGCCATCATCTCCGGTGAACCCCTGTTATCCCCAATGGACTGGCTGATAGGAATGCTTTCCGGTGTGGCAGCCGGTTCCGGATTGATCCTACTTTACCGCTCACTGGCGGATGGGCAGATGAGCCTGGCCTCGCCAGTCTCCGCCCTGGTGGCGGCGCTCATCCCGGTCATGGTCGGTTTCTGGTTGGAAGGTTTCCCGGGCTACCTCATGTTGACCGGTATCCTGCTGGCTCTGGCAGCCATCTGGTTGATCGCCCAGGCTGGACAGATCAACCCCAGTCACCTGCTGGCAAAATTGCGCTTGCCGCTGCTGTCTGGCATCCTGTTCGGCCTCTTCTATGTGGGTATCCACGCTATCAGCAGCCGCTCGGTCTTCTTACCGCTGGTAGCCACCCGACTGGGTTCCATTTCCTGCCTGCTATTATTCACCCTGCTCTCGCGTAAACCCTGGCTGCCGGATCGCTCCACCTGGAAGTACTTTGGAGCCATCAGCGTTCTGGACACAGCCGGCAACTTGTTCTACCTGCTGGCTGCCCGCCTGGGACGCATGGACCTGGCGGCCGTGCTGGGCTCACTCTACCCGGGCTCAACCGTGGCGCTGGCCCGACTGGTGCTCAAGGAACGCATCAGCCGCTCGCAGTGGCTGGGGGTAGCCCTGGCGCTCCTGGCCCTGGTGCTCATTTCACTTTAAACTCTTATCGCGACCTGCCGGGTACCTGGGGTTTTAATCTCATAGAACCTCAACACAGGAGCCAAGCATGCAGAAAAAGTTGACCGCCAGGGACAAGTGGATGTATGGGGTGGGTGACCTCAGCCTGAGCATGACCACCACCATCATCGCCGCCTATTTCGCCATCTTCCTAACCGATGTGGTCGGCCTGAGCGCAGCCGTTGCAGCCGCTGCCATCTTCATCGGGCGCACCTCGGACTACATCAACGACCCCATCATCGGCTACATCTCGGACAAAACGCGTTCCCGCTGGGGGCGCCGTCGACCTTTCATCCTGTTTGGCGCACTGCCCTTCGCCCTGGTCTTTACCATGATGTGGTGGCACCCGCCCTTACAAAGCCAACTGGCGCTGGCGATTTACTACGCGTTCGCCTACATGCTGTTTGACATCGGCGCCACATTCATCTACATGCCTTATTTCGCCCTGACACCCGAACTGACCCAGGACTACGACGAACGCACCTCGCTGACCACCACGCGCATGTTTTTCTCCATCCTGGGTTCACTGATCGTCTTTACCCTGCCCATCCTATTGGTGAAGAGTTTCCGCCCGGAGAACGCCGGCCGGGTGCTATTAATGGGAGGTATTTTCGGCCTGGTTTCGGCCATCCCGCTTTTCTTGGTCTTCTTTGGCACCAAGGAACGCATGGAGTTCCAGCAGCAGGAACAACCCTCCATCCTGGTATCGGTCAAAGCCGCTCTAAAGAACCGGCCCTTCGTTTTTGGGCTGGTCATCTACTTGTTCACCACGGTCTCGATGGACATCCTGCAGACCATCCTGTTGTTCTACATCAAGTACGTGGTCAACCATGAAGCCCAGAGCGATTTGATCATGGGTACCATCTTCGTGGTGGCCATCTGCGCCCTGCCCTTGTGGGAGTTCGTTTCCCGCAAAATGAACAAGCGCTACGCCTACATCGCCGGCATCGCCTTTTGGGCAGCGGTGCAGTTGGTGCTTGGCTCCCTCAGCCCATCCACCTCCTGGACTGTGGTGATGATCCTGTGCGTGCTGGCTGGAATCGGCGTCTCGGCTGCCCATGTGCTGCCCTGGTCCATACTGCCGGATGCTATCGAATGGGGCGAGTGGAAGACCGGCGAACGCCATGAGGGCATGTTCTACAGCCTGATCTCGCTGGTTGCCAAGGTAGCTTCTTCCATCGCCATCCCCCTGTCGCTGCTGGTGTTAAGCGCCTCAGGATATAATTCCAGCCATGCTGTCCAGCCTGCCAGCGCCATCACCGGTATCCGCCTGGTGACTGGCCCGATACCGGCTTTTCTGCTTTGCTCGGGCATCCTGTTCGCCATCCTCTACCCACTGGGGCGCGAAAACTACACCCAGATCGCCCGTGAACTGGAAGCCCGCCGCAAGGCTGCCAAACCTCAGGAGATCCAATGAGCCACATCGAAGTCCGACCCGTCCTCTCCCACCGTGAAAAAGAGCGCTTCTTAACCTTCCCCTGGACCATCTACCGGGGTGACCCTTTGTGGGTGCCACCCCTGCTGCCCGAACGCCGCAAGTTGATCGACCCACACAAAGGCAAGTTCTTTCAGGACGGCTATGCCGAATTGTTCATGGCTTTCAAGGATGGCAAACCAGCCGGCACCATCTCCTGCGCCGAGGAATTGACCGCCACCAACACCCATGGCTTTGGGGAATGCAACATCGGTTTATTCGAGTGCCTGCCGGATTTTGAAGTGGCCCGGGCTCTGTTCAGCCAGGCTGAGACCTGGTCCCGCCAGCACAATCTTAAACGCATCATTGGCACCTACAACCTGGACCGGGAGGAGTCGCGTGGCATCCTGATCGATGGTCGCGACCGTCCTCCAGCGGTCTATTGCGGTCACAACCCCACTTATTACCCGGAGTACTTTGAGCGCAGCGGTTTCAGCAAGTTCGGCGAGGACGGCCTGGCATATTACATCGACATCCGCCTGGACACCCCCGAGATCCAGCACATGCTGCGCCTGGCTGACAAGATCCGCAGTCGCAAGAACATCCAGGTGCGTGGCGCCAACCTGAAGGATTACCAGGCCGAGGTCGACCGCATCCTGGACCTGCAGAACCGCGGCCTGGCCCACATGTCCGACTATGTGCCCTACACGCGTGCTTCGATCGAAGCCATGGTGCTGCCCATGCTGGATGTGGTCGACCCGGAGCTGGTACTGTTCGCCGAGATCGACGGGCAGGCGGTGGGTTGGTTCCCGGCCATCCCCAACCTGAACGAGGTCTTCATCCACCTGAACGGTCTGCGCCACCCCTGGGATTACCTGCGCCTGCTGCGCTTTGCCCGCTACAAACCCAGGAGCATCGCCATCAAGTCCATCGTCGTGCCTCCCGAATACTGGGACACCGGCGTGGGCGTGTTGCTCTTTGACGAGATGGCCCGCCGCGCCTCAGCCAAGGGCTACCAATGGGCGGACTTGTCCCTGACCGGCGAATCCAATACCGATACCTTCCCCCTGGCTCACCGTATGGGCGCCAAGATCTACAAGCGCTACCGCTTTTATGTGAAGGATGTGGATTAGGGTAAGTGAACCTGGTTGGAGTGAAAACTCAACCTCCCGTTTGTCATTGCGAGCCACATGTTGACCATGGTGAATCAATCCCCTCCCTATAGTGTTTTTTCGAGCTTGTCCGCCCCTACCTTCCTCCCCCAAATCTTTAGATTTGGGGGAGGTGCCCCACTTCTGTTAATTTAGGTCGGGGTAAAACGACTCTGTGCCCCTACCTATTGTCTTTGCTAGGGCTGATGATTTTCACAGCCCGAAGCAATCCCCTTCTTATTTGGTCATTTCGACATCCACCCCTCGCTGTCACCCTGAAGAAGCGCACTGCGCGATTGAAGGGTCTCATCTTCTCTGACTTATCACCTTTAACATTTCAACAATCCCCCGGTTAATGGTTGTCTTTGCGAGCCCCGCAGAGGCGACGCAATCTACTGTTATTAGGGGATTGTATGTTCAAACAAAAAATTGTATGATTTAATATCACATCGGTTGCAGGAGAACTCAAATGGTTGCCAAATCCCGCTTAATACCTGCCATTTCCTTCCTGGTCTTGGTTTCCCTGGGTTGTGGTTTGACTTTTAATACAGGTCTGCCTTCGCCACAACCAACCACAAACGAGATCAATACCGCCGTGGTACGCAGCCTGACCGAGACTTCCCTGGCGCAGACCGTGGTTGCCATCAGTGTCGCTCAAACCTCGAATGCCGGTCAGCCAAACACGCAGCCTGTCTTGCCCAGCCTGACTCCTTCCATCACCTTGACCGGTACACCTGACAGGGTCTTTCTGACAGTGTCACAAGCCACCAACTGCCGGGAAGGTCCTGGTGCCGTATATGATTGGAAAGGCGTCCTCGAACCCGGAGTCACTGCTGAGGTCATTGCCCGCGACCCATATGGCTTGGACTGGTATATCCGCAATCCGAACAATCCCAATGACTTTTGCTGGATCTTTGGTCAATTTGCTACATTAACAGGCAATTATGCCGCCCTGCCCGCCTTCACCGCCATCCCCTCTCCCACCCCGACCTTCACCCCCACCCTGCCACCCACGGATTTTTCAGTGAGTTCCATCGGGGTTGTTCACTGCCTTCCATTCGGAGAATGGTACATCAATATAGTCATTCTGAATTCAGGCAGCAACATCTGGCAGAGCTGGAAGTTGAGCTTAACCGATACCACTGCCGGTGGAACCACAATTACAGATTGGGATAAATTCGGAATCATGACCACCCTCTGTGTGACCTCGAACATCCAGGAAGACTTGTCCCCTGGAGAATCCGGCGGTGTCTTTTTAATTCCATTACTTTACAACCCGGCAGGTCATTTGTTCACCGGCACCCTCCGCCTGTGCAGCCTGAATGGCTTGTTGGGCACCTGCGTCAGCAAAGCGATGAATTTCACGCCATGATGGTCTGAATACAACCACAAGGATCTTAATTCTATTTAAATAATCACAATTAGAACGGTTTGAATGCCATAAAGTATAGGATGAGGACCAGGCCACCATACCCGATGCCGGCGATGACCCCTGGCTTGAGCCTGGCTATCAGCCTGGTCGCTTCCTCAGGATTGGCGCTGGCAAAGTCAGCCGGGTGCCCCTTGTTGCCCTCAAAGTATGGCAAACCCAAGGCTTTCCGGATGGAGGACAGCGGCCGGGTGGCCATGCCGAACATGGAGAATGAGACCAGCAGCAATAATCCCAGCCCCACCCAGATCCAACCCTTGGACCAGTAATGCCCGATTAAACCGTTGGCAACGCCAGCCATCATCATAACCAGCAGGACCAGGTACATCCCCATCAGGTTATCGGACGAGAGCTCCAGCAGGGCAGCCAGTTTTTCCGGACTTTTTTCCTTTGGCAATTTCATAATGACCTTGGTCGAGGCACCATGCGTTAAAACGAACAGGAACGCTGCCAGGATGTGAACAAAACGGATCCATGGGTACATGGGTATCTCCTTTCCCTTAGAGTGAATGAATAGACTATTTCTGATTGGCTTTTCACCAGTATAGCATGGCTGAAGCCGGTTAAAATTGAGCATGATTCTTAGGATGCGTTGAGCATTGGAAAAAATGACCCGGTTGGTTAGTGTTGCTTTGAAATCAGCGGCAATTGATAATGAAAGGCAGGGATCACTTGGATAAAAAACGACTCGACAACCAGGTGGCTATCATCACCGGCGCCACCTCCGGGATCGGCAAGGCCACGGCGCTGTTGTTTGCCCAACAGGGCGCTGACCTGGTTTTAACCGGGCGCCGCCTCGCCCTGGGTGAACAAGCCGCCGAAGCCTGCCGCCAGAGTGGGGTGCGCACCATCTTCATCCCGGCGGATCATAGCAGGCTGGAAGACTGCCAGCATGTAGTGGATGAGACCCTGCGCCAGTTCGGTCGGGTGGATATCCTGTTCAACAACGCCGGGCTGGTTCTATCTGGAACGGCCGAGAGTACCAGCGAAGCCGACTGGGAGCGGTTGATGGCCCTCAACGTGACCGGCGTCTGGCGCATGAGCCGTCTGGTTCTGCCCCACATGCGGGCAGCCGGCAAGGGAGTCATCGTCAACAACGCCTCCGACTGGGGCGTGGTGGGTGGCAAGGATGCCATGGCCTATTCAACCAGCAAAGGAGCTGTGGTGTTAATGACCAAGAGCATGGCGCTGGACCATGCTGCCGAAGGCATCCGCGTCAATGCCGTCTGCCCAGGCGATACCTATGTGGAGCGCTGGGTGGAGGAAGGCTATTTTGAAGGCTCAGGCTCGGTCAGCCTGGAGCAATCCCTGAAGGAGTCGGGTGCTTACCTGCCGATGCAGCGCGTGGCCATGGCCGACGAGATCGCCCGGGCGGTGTTGTTCCTGGCAAGCGAAGATTCATCTTTTGTCACCGGCACAACACTGCTGGTGGATGGGGGTAATACCGCCCAATAACCCTAAACGGTGAAATACAACTTCTTACGATCCAACCTGACTGCCAGGAAGGACAACAGTGCCAGGATGACCGCCAGTTGGGAGAAAGCCACCAGGGGCGGGACAGCCTCCCCCCACATGGGCATGAAGGGCAGGGTCAGCAAACCCTGTAGCAGCAGGTGCAAGACATACAAGAGCAGCGGATTTCGACCCCAACATTGCAAAAAGGTTAATTTCCAGCCAAATTTATTGATAATGAGATGGAACAGGCAGAAGAACCAGCCGCTCAGTCCCAGGGAAAGCAGTACGTAGGGCGCCGAGACACGGTTCTTGCTGATGACGAACCAGGCATTCAGCACAAGCGCTAAAATAATGGAAAAGGTGGAAGCGGCCAGTAAGTTTCGAAATCCGTGGCTGTGGTCTATGTAAAGATCCGCCAGAACGGTGGCAATGATCAACAGCCCGGCCCAGGACAGCGAGCCCGGCAGGCCACCATGCGGGGAAGCCAGCACCTGCGAAAGCCAGAAACGGTCCAGCATGAACTGGTAGAAGGCCAGCAGCGCCAGACCGATCACCAGTCGTGACCAGACCGGCAGGCGGATAAAGAACAGCGTCACCAGCCCGGCCACGCCAATAGCCTGCAACACGCCCCAGTTGACCGAGACGCCCCCGATCTGGAATAAGACCTGCCCGGCTCCGAACAGGGCGCCCAGTCCCAGGATGGCGAAATAACGGATCACGAAATGCTGCACCGCTTTCCAGGCTCCATCCCTCTCAAACCGGCGTCTGGAGGAGGTGATGTAGTTAAGACCGATGACGAACACGAAAGCCGGTGCCCCCAGGTCGACGAACCTGAAACCGATATCCGGGGCATGCTTAAGCCAGGCCGGGTACCAGGTGATGTTCATCATGAAGTTGCCGATCACCATGCAGAAAACGGCAAAGCCCCGGAAAGCATCGACGAGGGGTGAGCGGTCTTCGTTCACAATTTCATTGTACAGCAAGCCTGGGAAGAATTTAACCTTCGAAAAGGGGTTATGCCCGTCAGCCAAGGTCAAAGAATGGATCAAGAATAATTCGATCAGATCTCCGCTTCATCCAGGATGCGCCGGGCGGCCAACCGGCCGGAGATCATGGCCGTAGGCAGACCGGTACCGGGACGCGTGCTGGCACCGCAGAAGTACAGGTTGCCATAGCGCTTGTGCCGGTTATCCGGCCGGAACCAAGCCAGTTGTCCCAGGTTATGACACAGGCCGTGCGTAGCGCCCTTGACCAGGTTATAGCGCTTGCGCCAGGAGAGCGGTGTGAAGTCGATTTCGAACTTGATATGCTCCTGCAGGTCGTTTATTCCCAGCAACGCCATCCGGCGGAAAACCTGCTGCCGGGCCTGGTCGCGCAAGGCTTCCCAGTCCTGCTCCCCATTGGAGGAGAGATGCCCGACCGGTACGATGGCAGTCAGGGTATCCTGACCGTGAGGCGCCAAGGTTGGGTCCAGCCGGGTGGGGGCATGCACGTACAGGCTGGGGTTGTCCGGCAGTGTCAGGTGATCGATGATGCTGTCGAAGTTCTGATGGTAGTCATCGGCCAGGAACAGGTTGTGCGCCAGCAAGGCAGGATAGACTTTATCCACCCCCCAGAAGAAACTGATCACCGAGCAGGAGTAGCGCTTGTTGAATAACTTATCCGCGCTGCCATCCGCCGGCAGAAGTTCCTGGTAAACATATGGCAGGTCGGCGTTGGCCAGCACTACATCCGCTTGCAGGTGGCTGCCATCCTCCAGCTCCACCCCCCGGGCGCGGGCGCCACTCACGTCGATGTGAGTCACTGTTTTTTCGAAGATGAACTCCACTCCCACCTGCCTGGCAAGTGTGGTCAACGCCTCGACCACCCGGCTCATCCCGCCGCGCGGGTACCAGACCCCGTGCGCCAATTCCGTGTAAGGCATCATCGAGAAGGTGGCGGGCGCCTCGAACGGGCTGAGCCCCATATACACATCCTGAAAGGTAAATGCAGATTTGAGGCGCGGGTTTTTAAAGAAGGCGCTCATGTGGGTGTAATGCCTGACCAGTGGTTTCACCTGCCAGAGCAGCGGCAGGTTGCCCGGGTTGAAGAAGTCACTCGCCCGGTGGAAATCCTTGTTGACCAGTTTTTCCATCCCCAGCCGGTAATGACGGCCGCCTTCCTCCAGGTAACGCAGCAGACCATTGAAACTGCCCGGTTCCATGGCTTCCAGTTGGTCAAACATGGACCCCATGTCCCCACCCAACGCCAGTTGACTGCCATCGTCGAAGACCAGGTGATAACCCGGGTCCACCCGTTTCAGGTCCAACATCTCCTTGCAGGAGGCACCCAGCGCAGCGAATTCCTGTTCATATACCAGCGGCATCACCAGCAGGGTGGGACCGGTATCAAAGGTGTGCCCATTTTCGATGATCTGGTCGCAGCGTCCTCCCGGGTGCATGTTCTTCTCCACCATGCACACCTGCATCCCCCCACGCCTCAGGTGGATGGCTGCGGTGAGTCCGGCCACGCCTGCCCCCACCACGACCGCCTGTTTCCTGCTCATGGCTGGCTCACCGGTCGGGTTGGTTTGGTCTGATTGGGATGCCCCAACCTAGCTGGGTTGATGAAAAACGATTCCAATGTGTGGATCACCATCCACAGGGCGGCTGGCAGGCTTTTTCGTGCTGGATAAGAGTCACACAGGGTATAGGTGTCCTGTTCGATGCGTTCCAGCATCCATTCAAAGCGCGCCAGGTAGGCGCAGCCAGCCAGCCGGCGTCGCAGGCAGGGGTCCCCCGCCAGCAATCTCCTGCCGGCCTGGAAATAATCCCGGGCGGTTTTCACTCGTTCACACACCCAATCCCGAATATCAGCAGCATGGACTGTACCGGGCTGCAGCTTTTTCGCCTTCAGCCATTCACCCGGCAGGTTGAAATAGCCGGTCTGCAGGTCCTCGGTGAAGTCCCGCAGCATGTGGGTGATGTGCGCCGCGCTGACAGCCAGGTAGCGGTCCGGGTGGAGCGGGGCGGGCTGCTCATGGCCGATGAAATAATGCAGGGCTTCGGTGACCGCCAGCGCCAGTTGACTGGTATATTGTTCCAGTTGCGCCTGGCTGACCACCTGCCCCCGCCGGGAGGCATCGAAGGTTAACACCGCCATCATGTTGGTCAGATAAGCCTGTAACCCGCTGCCTGGCTGGTGATCCCGTTCCAGCAGGTCAGCCAGCATCCTTTCTTCATTAGTAAGCCCCGCAGGCATTTGACCATGGGAACAAGCCTCCAGTAAATCCACCTGGCGTTGAATGAAGGCAGCCTTTTCGACCGGTGTACCCGCCTGCTCATCCAACACATCGTCCACCCAGCGAAAGTAGGCGTAGGCTTCATACGCCGCCATTCTGCGGTCCTGATCGGCCAGAAAGCGGATGGTGTAGTAAGTTTGCCGGCTGGCAGCCCGTGTCAAGCAGGCAGCCAGCGCCTGGCTGGGGTTGGGTTGAGAGGTCATAGATTTGTATATATCATTCTTTAATCTATTATCGAATGCGAAAAGACTCGACCATTCTAATTTACGCAAAGGTTTGACAGGAGTTGCGCATGGAACCCAGCTCACATCTGATTAACCTCATTGTTTTCACCAATATTATATAATCATTGAAAAGCAAGTATTTCTCCAGGAGGCCCCATGTCAAAACCTATCCACCAGACCATCGAGTTCCCCGTCCCGCCCCACACTGTCTATGAGGCGCTGATGGACTCAAAGAAACACGCCCGCTTTACCCACAGTGCCGCCCGCATCAGCCGTAAAGTGGGAGGCGCCATCATGGCCTACGATGGCTACATCACCGGCCGCAACCTGGAACTGGCGCCGGACAGCAAGATCGTGCAGGCCTGGCGGGCTGTGGACTGGCCGGAAGGTGTCCTGTCCACCGTCACCTTCGAATTGACCTCCACAAGCAACGGCACACGCCTGGATTTCACCCATACCCAATTGCCGGAGGGCAGCGAACAGGAGTTTGCCCAGGGCTGGCAGGAGAACTACTGGCAACCCATGCAGGCCATGTTCACCTCCTCCCCGGAGGCATGACCCGCTGGGAAACGCCTCTGAATTCCGCCTGAGCATTTCGGTTACAATTGGAACATGACTTCTGACCCGGACTTCAACTTGTACCAGCCCCAGCCGCTGCTGATCATCCTCTCCGGCCCATCGGGCGTGGGCAAGGACACCGTCCTGCAACGCATGCAGGAACGCCAGCTCCCCTTCCATTTCGTGGTCACCGCCACCACCCGCCCCATCCGCCAGAACGAGGTGAACGGCAAGGACTACTTCTTCGTCAGCCACGACGAGTTTGCCCGCATGATCGAAGAGGACGAACTGCTGGAGTATGCCATTGTCTACAACGATTACAAAGGCATCCCCAAGCAGCAGGTGCGCGAGGCGCTGGCCAGCGGCAAGGACGTGGTCATGCGCATCGACGTGCAGGGCGCTGCCACCATCCGCAAACTGGCGCCTGAAGCCCTGTTGGTCTTCCTGATCACCGTGGACGAGGAGGAGTTGGTCAACCGGTTGAAAGAACGCAAAACCGAAACGCCCGAGGGGCTCAACCTGCGCATCGCCACCGCCCGCCAGGAACTGAAGCGCATCAACGAGTTCGACTATGTCATCGTCAACTCGGATTACCAGTTGGATGATACGGTTGACACCCTGACCGCCATCATCCAGGCTGAGCACCACCGGCTAAAGCCGCGCAAGGTGAGCCTGTAAAGGTCAGTGTATGGACACTCCTCCGCAACCAACCGGTACCCTGACCCCCACCCCGCCACCCGGCGGGATGCGCGTATCTCTTCCAACCTCCCCTCCAGTTGCCACCTACTCCCTGATTGTGGTGACCGTAGCGGTCTTCCTGCTGCAACAGTTGAGCATGTCATTGTACAAGACCGATTACCTGGCCGCCCTGGGCGTAAAGATGGGGCCGTTGATCCGGGCTGGACAGGTCTGGCGCCTGGTCACGCCCATGTTCCTGCACGCTTCGCTGCTGCACATCGGCTTCAATATGTACGCCCTGTTCATCTTCGGGCGCGGCATGGAAGCCCGTTTTGGCCGGCTGCGCTTTTTAGCCCTGTACTTCTTATCCGGTTTCGCCGGCAATGTGCTCTCGTTCGTCTTAACCCCCGAAGCCTCGCTGGGTGCCTCCACGGCCGTATTTGGACTGCTGGCTGCCGAGGGCATCTTCCTGTACCAGAACCGCGAACTGCTGCGCGGGCAGGCCCGGCGTGCCATCATCAACATCCTGTACATGGCCGGCATCAACCTGCTGATCGGCTTTTCGGTGCAAGGCGTGGACAACTGGGGACATATTGGCGGGATGTTGGGCGGACTGCTCTTTGCCTGGTGGGGTGCCCCCTACTGGCGAGTGGAAGGCCTGTTCCCCGACCTGCGCGTGGTGGACGAGCGGCGTGGCAACGGCCTGCTGGCCGGCAGCCTGGCGGTGCTCCTCATGTTCATTCCCCTGGCCGTCCTGGGTTGGATCTGGCCCATCAGCCACTAGTTTACCTTCCCACCCCTACGTTTTTTCCATTAACCTCAACAACTGCTTGAAATTAACATCCGTCGGGATGCCCTGCTTGTGCCAGTGGTAACTGCAGCCGCAGTAGTCCAGCAGCAAGCCCTGGGCCGGCACCCCCAGGCGCTGCATTTGCCAGCCACCCGAGGCGTTGGTCAGCGGGCAGGACACCCCCACCAGCCCCAATTTCGCCTTGCCTCCGCCACCCTGCCCATCATCGGAAAACTTCTCCAGGTCATCCGGGATCATGAACACCTGAAAGCCATGCTTCTCCCCAAGTTTGGTGACCTGGTTGACCCGGCAGCCGGGCGTGCAGGCCGCACAGCGTTCC
>Ga0315268_10004756_pt1 | contig 14665 bp, 17 predicted proteins | sample C1_top_MG_FD_204535 | JGI IMG/M metagenome (GOLD analysis project Ga0315268, IMG submission 204535) | Sediment microbial communities from Yellowstone Lake, YNP, Wyoming, USA - C1_top | ecosystem: Environmental > Aquatic > Freshwater > Lake > Sediment | place: USA: Wyoming | collected 2017-08-01
ATCTAACGCCAGTGCCAGAAGTCCCCAAAGACAGCACCCAAGTCGGGGAGTGACAGAATCCCTTACCCTACTACAAAGTGCCTAGTACATTGTCAACCGTGACAACGCCTCGCACTTCGTCAACTGGGACAGTGCCGGATACATCAAATGTGCCAGTCCTGAGTTCGCCTATGATGGTATCAAGCCGCTGTGCTAATTCTATACCCACTGTGAACTGATTTTTACGTGCCTGATCCAGCGATGCTGCCACCCGATCAAGCGATGCGGCAATGTATGCAAGTATTAGTTTCTGATCCCACTCTGCAATTATTGCAATATTTCTGGAGAATTTTTCCTCGTTACTTTCTGCTTGGGTTTCGGGCGTGGTTTCCATGCTATCCTCCATGATGCGGTATGTTACCCTCTTTTACTCAGTCACGTACTATGTGGATACCATCGACCGATGTCTGATCGCACGTAGCATAGGTTAGAACTGTTTGTCTAGTGCATCTCCGTGCGACTCTTTCCACAACCAACAAGGGCCTTGTTCTGGAGCTCTAGCACAATCAGCCGTCCAACCTATATAAACCACCAACGGTTGCCGACCTAATTCGCAACCGGGCTGCTCACTTGACCGAGGGAGAAGTGATGCGCCAAGTTCTAGCCCGCCAGGTATAATTTTGACGAGCTTTTTGAAATGTTTGCAAGCCATTTTTTGCTTCCTTGCCTAAGAGTTGAGGATAGAATAACGCTCACTGCGTAACAAGGATATCATGGAAAGCGGTGCGGCATAACAAACTTCTAACAGCGCATGGTCGCTATCATCGTAAAAGCCAAGAACTTCATACTTCTGTGTAATGCTATCTGGGGTAGGCACTTGGAGGCTACCCCAGACCTATTTACCCCGCTAAAACACCAGAGATGAGGTACAAAGATGGGCGAAAAGGGACTTGAACCCATGACCTCCTCTTTGTAAGAGAGGCGCTCTAACCAACTGAGCTATTCGCCCGGTCTAGTGCATTGCCTCGGTAGTGCGGTAGTCCAAATCCTTCAACTACCACACTATGTCATCATTGCACTGTCTCACTACCGCACTATTGTACATCATCTAGCCTAAACGCGGAAGCGTGATGGCTTGCTGGCCCTGGTACTTGCCTTTCTTGTCGGCATAGCTGCGTTCGCAGACTTGATTGGCCAGAAAGAACAAGACCTGTGCGATGCCTTCGTTGGCATAGATGCGAGCGGGCAGGGGGGTGGTGTTGGAAATCTCCAATGTCACAAAGCCCTCCCACTCTGGCTCGAAAGGCGTTACGTTCACGATAATACCGCACCTTGCATACGAGCTTTTTCCGACACAGATCGTGAGCACGTTGCGCGGGATGCGAAAGTATTCGATGGTCCGGCTGAGCGCGAACGAGTTGGGCGGGATGAGGCACACATCGCCCCTGAAATCCACAAACGATTTCGGGTCAAAGTTTTTCGGATCAACGATGGCCGAATGAACGTTGGTAAAAATCTTGAACTCGTCGGATACACGGATGTCGTAGCCGTAAGACGAGAGGCCATAGGACATGATGCCGTCGCGCACCTGCGTATCCACGAACGGCTCGATCATCTTGTGCTCGAGCGCCATCTTGCGAATCCAGTGATCGGGTTGAATGCTCACGGTTTTCCTCTTGGCCGATTTGGTAATTGGAATTTGAGACACCTGCACTTGTCACCGCAGGTGCAAGTGTTTGAAGTTTATCCCTCTCGTATCCGCCTGACCTCGAACACCACCGGGTTCCAGGCGTCGGGGCAGGCGTGGGTTGCCACGTCGGGATCGTCGAGCCAGGGGAACTGGGCGCCATACCGCATGGCGAATACTTTGGGCAACAGGCTGTACAGTGCGTGGATGCACAGCTTGCCCTGCACCGTCATGCCGTCAAAGATCACCTCGTCGCCTACTTGGTGACCGGCAGAGCAGTGACCTTCCTGTTTGATCACCTTGACGACGATCTTGTATTCGGTCTTTTCTGGTTCAGTCACGCTAGCCTCCTCAATGATTGATCACCCTGGCCTGCCCGCCAGGACAGGCTGACCACTGATCACTACATGCTCTCCGGGGCGCTCATGCCCATGAGATGCAACGTGCGCGCCAGGACCGTCTTGGCCGCGCGAACAAGCTTGAGCCGGGCGCGGGTCTGTCCAGCATCTTCCGGCAGCGACGAGATAACGCGGCAATCGCGATAGAAGGTGTGGAACGTCGCCGCCAAGTCTTGGGCGTAATGTGGCAGGTGATGCGGCGTGAGGTCCGTCGCACATTTGGCGATGATCTCACGCAGTTCCAGCATCTTGCGGATGAGGGCCAGGTCGCCAGGCGTCACAAGCAACGACACGTCGCCGCCCTCGTCGCTGTAGCCTTCGGCGGCAGCTTTGCGCAGGATGCTGGCGATGCGCGCGTGCGCATATTGCACATAGTACACGGGGTTCTCGGACGATTGCTCCTTTGCCAGCTTGAGGTCAAAGTCCATCGTGCTGTCGGCGCTGCGCGTGAGCAGCATGAAGCGGATCGCATCCGAGCTGACCTCGTCCACCACTTCGCGCAACGTAATAAACTCGCCGCTGCTTTTGGACATCCGCACCACCTCGCCGCCGCGCTTGAGCGTGACGAGCTGATAGAGGATGATGACGACCTTCTTCGGGTCGAGTCCCAGCGCGCGGGCAGCCGCAATCACACGCGGCTTGTCGCCGTGATGATCCGCGCCCCAGACGTAAATTGCCTTATCGAACTTGCGATCCACTAGCTTGTTCCAGACGTAGGCCACGTCCGAGGCAAGATACGTAGGCCGGTCTTCTGGATCGGGGATGACATCGGCAGAGCGGATGAGCACCGCATCCTTGTCCTCGCCGAGTTCCTGAGTGGCGAACCACACTGCTCCGTCCTTTTCGGCGGTCAGCCCCTGGTCTTGCAGCATCTTGAACACACGGTCGAACAGCCCACTCTTGTAGAGGCTCTTTTCGGAAAACCACGTGTCCATGCGGACGTTCATTCGCGCGAGCGTGTCGCGGATGTCGGCGAGTGTCAGTTCGATACCAAGCTTGGTCAGCTCGTTCACTGCTTGCTCGCGCGGCATGTTGAGAAATTTCTCCCCGTATTCGGCCGCAATCTGCCGCCCCATGTCAATCAGGAATTGACCGGGATAATATTCTTCCGGCAGTGGTTCATTATAGTTGATCGCCTGGGCATAGCGCGCATAGATCGTCTGGCCGAACTTGCGGATTTTCGAGCCAGCATCGTTCACATAGTATTCGCGCTCGACGTTGCAGCCTGCCGCTTGCAAGATGTTCGCTAGCGCATCGCCAATCGCGGCGTTGCGCGCTGAACCGACCGTAAGTGGCCCGGTCGGATTGGCGCTGACAAACTCGACCTGTGTCCGCAGACCGTGGCCCACGTCCACGCTGCCCCAGGCTTCACCTTGCGCAAGAACCGCTTCGACCTGGCTCGCCAGCCATGCATCGGACAAGGTGAAATTGATGTAGCCGGGCGCGACCGCCTCAACCTTGCCGACCATGCTCGCGGCGGGTAGGTGTTTGACGATACGCTGAGCCACTTCGATAGGTTTGCCCGAGGCCGCGCGAGCCAGGCCCATCGCAATGCCTGTCGAATAGTCGCCGTGAGCAGATGCTTTGGGACGCTCGATAGGGATTTCGGATACGTCGAACGCGGGCAGGTCGCCCGCGCTTTGTGCTTTGACGATTCCTTCGCGGATGAGCGCCGCAATTTCGTCTCGGACGAGTTGGGCCATAGCGTCACTCCGGGTAGGTCAGCAAGATGGGCTGATTGTACTCGGTTTAACGCAAGATGCAAGATGCAATAGACACACAAGTCTGCTCGCGGGTCACAGGAATATAGTGCGGCGGAACGTAGACGAGGCGTACAACTCGAATGATACCGAGCACGCTCTTGAAACTCGACAAGCGCGATTAGGTCAGCAGCGTGTTCAAGACAATGAACATCACGGACTCTGAGAAAACCGGTCACCATGATTACCACGCCGCGCGGAAGAGCGTTTTGGCTTCTTGGACGCTCGCCAGGCGTCTGGGATTATTCTGCACTGTTGCACTGTTGAACGCCAGCGCCGCGAGTTTGAGCAAATCGTTTTCGGCGACGCTTGCGTCGCGCAAGTGCTGCGGCAAGCTCAACCCGCGAATCAATTTTTCCACATAGTCTGTCCCCACTTGAGCCATTTGTGCATCCGTTTTATTCTCGCGCCCAAGCCCCATCGCTTCCGCCGCTAGCGCCAGTTCCGGCGCGGCCACATCCAGGTTAAACCGCATTGCGTGGGGCAGCATGATTGCGTTGGCGATTCCGTGCGGAACCCCAACTGTATCGCCGAGAATATGGCATAAACCATGATGGATCGCCATACTCACCGTCGCGAGCGCCGCGCCCGCCAAATGGGCGCCGGCCAACATTTCAGTGCGCGCATCCAGGTCGTCGCCATTCGTACAGCACACCGGCAGAGCACGAGTGATATAGCGGATGGCGCGTGGTCGAATACAACGCCTCGATGCAGTGCGCGAGCGCATTGATACCGGTTCCCGCTGTAACGCTGGCCGGCAGACTGAGGGTCAGCATGGGATCATAGAGCACCAGCTTGGGCGCAATTTTGATATCCTTGACCGTGACCTTGCGCGCAATGTCGCCCGTCGAATAGGTCACTCCGTATACCGGTGTCATTTCGGAACCGGCGTACGTGGTCGGAATCGCGATGACAGGAATATAGAACTTCTTGCGCGGGCAGGATATAGCTGAAGGCATTCATCTTTTCGTGTCGGATATCATCCATCGGATGAATATTTTCTGCCTGTTCCATCTAGGATGGCGACGCCGCCTCGCTAAAGGGCCGTCCTTCGGTCGGGGCGGCGTCCGTCAATTTGGTTGACAATGGTTTTCCTCGCCAGATCTCGAATCAGGCGCGGGCTGACCGTGCTCATATCCACACAGATTTTTCCAGTGGATAATCCGGCCAACACGCTGTCCGACCCGTTGGCAACAGACGATAGCGCCGATGTATCACTGATCATACTGAACGTGATGTCGGCAGCCTGGGCAACTTCACGGGGTGTGTGCACCATCGCATGCCAGCCTAAATCAGTTTGTCGGCACCGAGATCAGCCATTGAATCCACTCCCCGATAAAGCTAAAGGTTGTTCTGACCCTGGTTTAATACAATTGAACAGATTATAATAATAGTTGACTATACTGGCAAAGCTTACCCATCTGTGCGTTCTATCTATAGCATCACGGCGGCGCTTGCCGTGCCCGTTGACTATTTCTTTCCAGGACAAGGGAGCGGCAACAGCGTTGCCTTTGAGGCGACCCCTAACGTGGCAAATGAAATGACGGCAAGTGAGGTGCGCGAGGCCGGAATGGATCAAGTCACAGATGTCGCCTCGATGGGGTTGGCTTCCCAGCCACAATCACTAACACCAGTCGTTCATTCTGGCGCTCGTCCAACCATTGAGCTGAAAGGTGGCGTCAAGTGGTCACGCCTTACAGCACTGGCTGAATCAGGTGCGGAGTTTTTAGAGATTTCTTATTCCCCCGGTGCGGCGTCCGGCGCGGATTGGTCCCATCACGAGGGTCGCGAGTGAGGGGCAAGCTTGCGTTTCCCCTCCCTGCCTGCGCCGAAAAAACAGGGAGCACTAGTTGGATATGTCACAGTTCATCACAGCTTGGCGCGGCCGGATCGGTGCCTGGTGGAGAGCTGCTGCGCACGGCTTTCAATCTTTGCGGGTGCGCAACTATCGTCTATTTTGGACCGGCCAGGTCATCTCGCTGACCGGCACTTGGATGCAGACGACGGCACAGGCCTGGCTCGTGCTCAAGCTCACCCAGGATTCGCCCTTCGCGCTCGGCACAGTGATTACACTCCAGTTTCTGCCCGTGATGTTGTTCGCTCTGTTTGGCGGCGTCCTGGCTGATCGTCTGCCCAAGCGGGGGACGCTGGTCGTGACGCAAACCGCGCTTATGATCCAGGCGGCCATCTTCGGGCTGCTGGTCGCCACCGGCCTGATCCAACTCTGGCATGTCTATGTGCTGGCGGTCATTCAGGGATTGATCACGGCGATTGATAATCCGCTGCGGCAGGCTTTTGTTTTCGAGATGGTGGGGCGAGAGGATCTGGTGAATGCCATCGGGCTGAACTCGATGTCGTTTCAAGGTGCGCGTATTTTCGGTCCAGCGCTGGCCGGGGTGGTGATCAAGCTGATCGGCATTGCGCCGACCTTGATTCTCAACGCGATTAGCTTTATCCCTGTCATCGGGGCGCTGCTGATGATGGACGCCAGAGCTTTCTTTGCTGCGCCGCTTCGGCGTGATGGATCGGTGCTCGACAATCTGACAGAAGGCCTGGCGTTCGCCAGGCATACTCCCACCATTCTGTCGGTTCTGATCGTGGCCGCATTTATCGGCACCTTTGGCTTCAACTTTTCGGTGATCGTGCCGCTCGTGGCCGATAATGTGCTGAAAACGGATGCGACCGGTTACGGTTTCCTCAGCGCTGCGATGGGGATCGGTGCGCTGATTGCGGCGCTGGCGACGGCCTATGCCAATCAAATCACCCTGCGCCGCTTATTGATCAGTGCCGGACTCTTTAGCATCTTTTTGGGGCTGCTGGCGCTTTCGACGTCTTTCTGGCTGTCGGTGCTGCTCTTCATCGCCACCGGCCTGGCCGGGATCACATGTGGAACGGCCGTCAATTCGCTCTTGCAACTCAACACGCCGGAGCAACTGCGCGGACGAGTACTGAGCATCAATGTCCTGTTGACACAAGGTAGCACGCCCGTCGGCGGCTTTTTCCTGGGGAGCCTGGGCCAGTTGGCGGGAGTCGCGACCGCCATCATGACTTGTGCTGTGCTCTGTTTGTTTGGCGTTGGCGTAGCAGTCTCGTATCGTTGGCGGATGACGCACGCCATGCCCAAGACAGCATAGGGCGCCCGCCAAGATATCTCAAGGCTTGCTCGTCAAGCTGCATAGGCACAGTTGGCCGTCTGAGGGGCCGGAGACGGGCGCCAACAGGCGGATGGAAGCTGGAAAGAAGATACCGCAGCGGCGGCTGATGCACCATGCTGGGTCAAGCCCCGCAATTATGGTACTTTTCGATTCTTGTTCCTGCTGATGCCGAGCACTTGCAGAAGGTGGTCAATGTTGATGTCGGTCGGGATGCCGTCCTTGTGCCAGTGATACCGGCAGCCACAATAGTCCAGCAAGATTCCCTGGGCCGGTATGCCCAAGTCCTGCGTCTGCCATCCGCCCGGGGCATTGGTCAGCACGCAGGAGACGCCAACCAGCCCTGCCTGGTCTTCCCTGGATGAGCTTATCTCACCGGCCGAAAACACGCGCAGGTCCTCAGGCAGAATGAGCACCCCAAAGCCAAGCTTGTCTCCTAGTTTGGTCAGTTGATGCACGCGACAGCCTGGCGTGCAACCCGCACAGCGAGCGCCGAGAGAGGTCGAACGGGCCTGGCATTTGTCATCGGGTTGAGCTCGCATGCAGGGCGGCACCACTACCACCTTCCGCCCTGTATTGAGAAAATCCTCCCGGAAAACCCGATTGAGGATCTCGGTTCCGACCATGTTCAAGTGATACTCGACTCGGCGCCGGCCACAGAAGATAGCATCCTCTCGCCAGCGATAGTTGCGATGGACCCTAGTGCGGAACGGTTCGACCTGCGGTGTGTAACGGCCGAGTGCCGCTTCACTGCGAGTCTCGAACCAGGCGGCAAGTCCAACGGCTGTTGCCAGAGCATTGGACGACTCCTCGGGCGGTCGGTTCACAAGGAAAGCTTGCCAGACGCGCAACCGCTTGGACTCTTGTTCAAAGTTGCCAGTTGCCTCCAACCAATTCAACAATCGGTCCAAGTGATCCAATGTCGGTGTCGGTGCTCCGGCTGGACGCCGGCTATCAGGAAGGAGAAAAAGGGTTTCCAGAGCGCCACGCAGAAGGTCAACCCCTGGCTTCAGAACGCCGCCGCGTTGGCGTAAACGGGCCAGACTGGTCATTACTCGACGCGGAGCCTCGGCCAAGTCAAGCGCGTCGCCTGCATAGACCCGCCACAGCACGCCCAGTGTCAAGAGTTCGAAAGCGCATTGGGCATAGGAGCGGCATACCTCGCGATTGGATGCGTATAGGTAAGGTTGAAAGGCTTCCACCAGAGATTGGATGCGACCCTGAGCTTCAGCCAGCAGTTGATCAGTGAAGGTAGCCACATCGCGGTAGTACTGATCTGACCGCGCTTGGCCAGCTCGTAGCGAATAGGTGATCACATTCATGCGTCGTCCTTACTTTTCGGATCGGGCAGGTGGGATATGCAGCTTTGTGGTCAGGAGTGGCGTGGTCATGGTATCGGAATCTTACACGGTTTTCCATTATCTTTCAACCTTATCATAGACATCCTCACTTGGTCGCACTGCTGCGGCCCTTTGACATTTCGCCACGCGTGACTTACAATCTCCTAAACCTGACACACCGATTTGCCTGGGAGAGCTTTTCGACTTCAAAACTGGCAAGCATTGTACTCTGTCATTCTGCTCAAGAAACTTGGCTCATAGACTCCCTTCTCCCTCGGGGAGAGGGAAAGAACACGACAACATTTGTAGCCTGCACAACACCCCAAATGTAGTACGAGACCGCAACTTCTGCGGCCTCTTTCTGTTAGGCCAAAATCCATCATTCCTGCGATGCGCCGAACGTATAATGCAGTTATAGTGATAGTAGCAGGCAGGGCAAGATTGATTTTGTGTTTGTGAGGCGATCATAGAAATGCGCCTGTTGAAACCAGGAGTACAGCGGGCCAAAAGTTTGGGTTACGAGGGCCAAGTCGGCCCAGCTCAGGAGGTCAAAATGTCAAATGCACTTTGGCTGTATCTCGTAGCAGGTTTCCTCATCGTCCACGGCCTCGGCCACGTCGGCGGGCCGTGGCTATTTGTCAAATCATGGCTGTCGCCGGAACTCACGCACGGCGCGTGGAAATGGCTGTTCACTGCCTTGTGGTTGGTGGCGATGCTCGGCTTTATCGCCGCGGGAATCGGCGTGCTTCAACACCAGGCGTGGTGGCGCACAGCGGCCATCGCCGCGTCGGTGGTCTCGCTGGTCGTGTCGGCGCTGTACATTCGGGGCGCGCCGTTCAACGCGGCCGCGGCCGACGTGGTTATCCTCGTGGCGCTACTCGTGGCGCATTGGCCGTCGGCGGAACTGGTTGGCTCGTAAAATCAATATGACTTTTATGATCGCTTTCTGCGAATGACGCAGGGGTATCCTGCCATCGTCGTCTGCGACGATGGCCAGGTCGTCGGCTTTGCAATGCTGCATCCGTATCACGGGGCTACGACGTTCAAAAGGACGGCAGAGATTACCTACTTTCTCAGGCCCGATCACACACGGAAAGGGTTGGGAGCATGCATTTTGAACGAGTTCCTTCATCAGGCTCAGAGTATAGGCGCGGATACGTTGCTGGCGTGCATCTCGTCTCTCAATCTTGCCAGCATCCGCTTCCACCAGAAACATGGCTTTAGGGAGTGCGGACGATTAGTGCGGATCGGGAGAAAATTCGGGCAGGATTTCGACGTCGTGTGGATGCAAAAAGATCTGTAAGTCGCTGAACGGGTCGCCGCACGTGCGAGTTGTGGCCTAGGCGTTTTTCGTCACGTTCCTGTGGTCAACGTCCTGGGTGATAATCAAGTTCGGCTTGAAGGACATTCCCGCGCTGACCTTTGCGATCCGCGCACAACACGTCACAACACTACGCCGACAGTCCCTCTGTGTTGCTCGCGAGCGGGAGCGCCGTGCAGGGCTTGCCTTATCTCACCCTGACGCATTGGGTCATCATCACTTGGCTGGCCGCAGTCAACAGCGCGCTAGCCTATACACTGTGGAACCGCACGCTGCGGACACTCGCGGCATTCGGCACGCTCGCCGTACAAATCCGCAAGCAGCCGTGAGCCTACTACAAGGAGAGTGAGTCTATGAAAATCCTGGCCATGGAAAAGGAAATACCTGACGCCACGGCAGAGCAATTCAAGCCACACCTCAAAGCAGAGGCACTCAGGGTGTGGGAACTCTATCAGGCCGGCGTGTTCCGCGAACTGTACTTTCGCGCTGACCGATCCGAGGCCGTGCTGGTGCTCGAATGTGCAGATGTTGAAGAAGCCAAGCACGCGCTCGATACTCTGCCGTTGGTCAAAGAGGGATTGATCACTTTCGACCTTATCCCACTCAGACCTTATCCAGGCTTGGCCAGACTGTTTGCCACAGATGCCAAGCGTGTGAGTGAAGTGAACGATCGGTATCGTCCGTGAGTGGAACTGGAGAAAGCAAGATGAAAGTACTCATCGTTTCAACCAATATGCTTCCGGCCTCTCCTTCTGGCCCAGCTTACGTGGCCGGCGCAGCACTCCAGGCCAGCCACACGGTGGAAGTCTTTGAGTGTCTCTTTGTGCAGGATTTGGCGGGCGAATTGAAGGCGCACATTGCCAGGTTCAAGCCGGACGTGATCGGCGTTTCCATTCGGCTCGTCCACGGGTTTGTCATTGACGAAAAGGCGGAGTTCAATACCCGCCATCTTGATCTGCGAGTGCGCGTAAGAAAAGTCGTGGATTGTATCAAGCAAGCCTCGAACGCGCAGATTATATTGGGCGGCCCTGGCTTCAACTACTATGCTCGCGACTGGCTGGATTACTTGCAGCTTGACTATGGCATCAGAGGCGAAGCTGACTTGTCTTTCCCGCTCTACCTGAAGCGATTGGAGGTTGGCGGCGACATCACGACCGTTCCAGGCTGCGTTTTTCGGCGCGATGGGCAGATCGTCAAGACGTCAAGAGAGTTTATCGAAAATTTGGACGTGACAGCCTTTCCTGCCTATGAGTTGTTTGACCTGGACAAATACGATGAGCACAACATCTCGCCGGCGATCCTCACCAAACGAGGCTGCGCCTTTCGATGCACCTACTGCCCGTATAGCTCATTGGAGGGAAACCATTATCGGAAAAAGTCAGCCGCGCGGGTCGTGGACGAGATCGAACACGTGCAAAGGGTCAAGCACCCTAAGCTGGTCATGTTCTGCGACAACAATTTCAACGTGCCTCGCCAGCACGCCGAGGTTATCTGCCAAGAGATCATCGCTCGAAAGCTGACGATTCGGTGGGGAACCGGCGACCTGAGACCGATGGGTATCACCGACGAGTTCTGCCAACTGCTTCGAGACTCGGGCTGCAGCTATGCTAACGTGTCTATAGAGAGTGGCTCGGACAGGATGCTCAAGCGAATGAAGCGTGGATACACTGTCGCGCACATCAAAAAGGCCTTGGAATGTCTTGGGAAAGCGAACATTCCCTTTGGCGCATCGCTGTTGATCGGCGCGCCAGGGGAAACATCCGAAACGATTGCCGAATCGCTCGCTTTGCTGCACGGTTACTCCATCCCATTGGGAACCTGGGTGACGATTGGGATCTGCCTGTGGACTCGTCGCCAGCAGATCCTCGAAGAGGCGCGGCAGGATGGGCAGTTCAGAGACGACAGAGAACTCTTCGAGGGAGTAAACTATATGTCTCCAGAACTCTCAAAAGAATACATGATTGAACTGATCGAGACCCTCAAAGCAACCCAGGGATACATTGTTCAAGTCAACAAACCGTATAGAGAGTATCCATAGGGTTCAGCTACGATGCTGCCAAGGCGCGGCTCACATCATAAGAGATGGTGCGAGAAGACTTGCCTGAAGCATCCTTTGCGGGGCAGCTCATCTACACTGTCAACTCCGCAGGGGCGCAAGCAGAAACCACGCCGTTCCGATCGCGGCAGCCAGCAACATCGTGAACACACTCATCATCAGGTAGAGTGCGATCTCAGCTTCAAAGAGGATGACAATCGCGACAACCGTCAGACCGATCCCGCCGAGAATGGACAAGCCCGTACTGCGCAGGAGTTGGTACGAGTCGTCATTCGCTTGGCGTCCGCGATAGACGGCGACAAAACGCCAGCCTGCACCAATCGTCCACGGCACGACGACGGCCGGCTGGCTGTTTGCTGTGACGGTCACACTGCCCGTGTACGTGCCCGAAACTGTATTGGTCGGGATAAACACATCTAGCCACACCGGCTGATTGAGATTGGCTGTGACGGTGAAGGGCGCGCCGACGAGCGTGCGCGAGTAGGGATCAGTAAACGGAATCAGTGGATCAGGGATGCGGCCATCGCCGGTGGGAGAATGTTGGGGCACATTTAGTGTGCCGCCCGCCGCCGTGACGCCAGTGAAATCAATGAATGCTTCGCGGAAAAAGGTCGGGTTAGCGGCAGGAAGACTATTCTGGGCCGGCTTGCATCTCTGGCTCTCGCTTCACACTAGGATAGCCGCGCGAGCGTTTTCGCCCATTCCCACAGGGCCCCCGAGGTGTGCCGTGCCACATACTCGCGAAAGAGTGCGATCGCTTCTTGGCGCAGGACGCCGCCTGTTATTCTGGGCACACGGTAGCCGGGAAAATCCTCTTCCTTGCGCTGCCATTGTTCGACGAGCGCAACGGCGCCGTCGCTGGGCATCTCATGTCCATAGTAGAGCTCGCCAACCTGAAACGACATAGTGGCGCCCAGGCACATCAAACACGGCTCGCCGGTCACAAACAGCCTGGCCTCGCGGCGCCGACCTGGGAAGGGCTTGAGCTTGTCCGCTGCTTCGAGCGCGAGCAGATCTGCATGAACCAGCAGCCGGCCCTCGGAGCGTTCCATGGTATGCGCTGTCGCGATGACCTGACCATTCAGCACGACGACGGCCCCAATCGGCAGTTCGCCCTGGTCGAGACCCTCGCGCGCCGTCTGCAAGGCAGCCCGCATAAAGAATTCTGTCTCGTCATTCGTCTGTAGCTATGACTCCGGCCAACTCAGCCTTGTTCCCATGGCACAACGACGCGCTGCCAATGCCCATGGCTGGCCGCCGGATAGCCGCCCAGGGTGTACCAGATTTCTCCACTGCCTGGACAGGCCACATTCGCATACACTGTTCCATAGTTAGCGTGACGTTTCTCAACGCCATCATCCGCCAGAATGGCAATCAGGTTGGTCGGTGTCTTGAGGCTATCTTTAGCCCATAATGCGCTGACCAGTTCTTCCATGCGACAATAGCGCGCAACCGAATCTGCACTTGGCCCTTTCGTCTCGCGGGTGATGGCATGATTTGTGCCGATCAACCATGGCCCTTCCGGCAGTCGTTTGGCATAGTCGCTGCTGGCACATTCGAAAATGGCGAACTCGGCCGTTTTCCCATCTACCGCAAACAGCAACATGCCGTCGTCGCGGTCTACGCGATCCAGCAAAGCTTCCACCTCGCGCAGCGTCGAGCATGTTTCGAGTGCCTCGGTCAATAACACGTAACTGGGCAGATGGGGACGGCCCGCGCGCGGTGTTTCCGATACGGGCAGATAATGACAGTGAAGCCAGAGCTTGTCTCGATTGTAACCGGTTGGGGCAAACACATCGCCTTCCAGGCTGAAGCACATCGTTGGAATGCGTCCGGCGACTTCACGGATGCTCAGGTAGCCCCACATATCCGGGACCGGCATATCATTATTCCGGCCTACCCAAACCTGCCCCGTCAGCGAACAGACGAACCCGCTGCAACTCTCCTCCTGCACGCACTGTTCGATGTACGCCCATTCGGCGAGGCGTTGCAAAGGCAGGTTGGCTCCGTCGGCCAGTCCCTCGAACTCTTCCTGGAAGCGCGTCGGCAGACTGCGCAACCACGGCAGCGCGCCCGTGCGCAGTTTGTCCATATCCACGGCATCGGGCCGGGGAGGACGCCGGCTCATATAGCGGCGAATATTGTGCTCCAGGCGTTCACCGAGCGCACGGCCCATTGCGAGGCCGATCTCTTTTGGAGTACCACGGAAATGGTAGATGCGATTTGAACTCACTTGCATGGCGGGCATCAGCTCACCGATATAGCAACCGCCCGAGCAGTGGGATCTGCACCTTGATCGCGCGCTCCGGGCAAAGTTCCTGGCAACAGAAGCAGCGGATGCACCGTTCATACTTGTGTGTGGGCGGCCTGGATTTGTCGCCGTCGTGCCAGTCAACGGCTTTGGGAGTGACCGGACACATCTTGACGCACACACCGCACTGGCCGCATTTGTCCGTTTCGATCACCGGCCTGGGCGAGATGAGGTTCTTGAACGTGGTTATCGCGCCCGATGGCGAGGTGACAGATTTTACTGGGGAACGAACCACTTTGAAATTCTTGTTGATAAAATCTTCTAACGGGTCGCCAACCAGTTCAATTTCTTCACATAGATAGGTACCCAATCCCCATTCTTTGCCTGGCTTGAGAGTTGGCACGAATTCCGGGTTCAGGTCAATGATGCGGCACATCGTCGCGTCGAGTGCAATGGGGTCGGCGGAGAACAGCACGACATTCAGCTTGACCGGGTCGCCATTACGCGGGCCATTGCCTTCCATCGCCATGATGCCGTCCACGATGTACAGCCGCGGCCGGATGTACAGGTTGAGGCACACGAGCATCTTGGAGAAGTCATAAGCTGGACTTTATCCAAAAATCTTTGGTCACCCTGCATAACACAGGGCGTCAGTATAGCGTTTGAGTAAAAAGCTCGGCACTTTTACCATGTCGGTCTTGGTTAGCGATGTATGAAAACT